>SXGQ01767867.1_pt1 | contig 30547 bp, 28 predicted proteins | sample 3178371 | NCBI WGS metagenome assembly SXGQ01 (sample SAMN11356859, study PRJNA531348) | freshwater metagenome | isolation source: freshwater sample F1-20 | place: China: Fuxian Lake, Yuxi | collected 2017-12-25
CACTTCTGGGCCAACGACGATGCGACCAAGCTGGCACGGGGTCTTCGGGCAGCGCTGGACAAGACCAACGTCGCGCGGCCGGGTGCCGGCTAAGCCCATGCAGCTTTCGAACCCGGGGACGCTGACGCGCCGCGCGGTTTTAGCGCTATCCGCTGCGGTGGTCGGAAGTATCGGCACCGGGGCCGTTGCGCGCTGCCGCCCGGCGCGCGTGCTTCTCGTTTGCCAGTTCGGGAGCGTGAAGAGTGCGGTCGCGCGCGAGGTGATGAAGCGGCGCGCGGCCCACCGCGGCATTGAGATCGAGATCCGGTCGCGCGGCATAACGCCCGAGGAGCACATGTCGCCAGCACTCGCAGTCGCGTTGCGCGCCGAGGGGGTGGACACGCGCGCACAGCCGCTGACGGGGCTCGCGTCTACGGACTGGCGGCGACAGGATGCGATCGTGGCATTCGACCCGGTAGCCAAAAGCGGACTGCCAGCCGGAGCACTCGACTGGTCCGACCTGCCCTCGTTCAACTCAGACTATGCCCGGGCCCGCCCGCTGCTCGCCGCGAGGCTCGACGCACTCCTGGACGACCTGCGGCGGCGCTGCTGACGGCGCCGTGCCTGGAGGAACTTCATCCGCCGCGGCTCGATACACCATCTGATATCAGGAGAGTGACTCATGCGAATGCCGATCAGATCAGTCTTCGGCGCGATCACGATGACGTGCTTCGCGGTACCATTCTCGTCCTCCGTTGCTCAGTCGGGGATCAGCACCAATCCGGCTCCCGTCGAAGCCAGGGATTATTTCAGCGCCGTGCACGCGCTCAGCAAGTACGAGGTCGACGCCAGCCGCCTTGCACTGACCCGATCGCAGACCCCGGCGGCCCGTGCGTTCGCGCAGGAGATGGTCGCTCACCACACGCGCGCAATGGCAGAGCATGCTCGCCTGCTGGACGTTCCAAGTACCTCGGAGCCGGGAAGCGCGTTGGCGGGCCCTCTGTCGGAGATGCTGAACTCCCTGGAAAATACGCCGAGCGTCGAGTTCAACGCGGCATACAAGCGCGGGCAGATCGCCGCCCACGAGGAGGCGCTGAAAGTCCACACGTCCTACGCGGAGCGGGGGAGTGACACGGCGGCACGGGCCAAGGCTCAAGCGGCCATCCCCAAGATCCGGAAGCACCTCGCGACAGCCCGAAACTTGCCCGAAGCCTAAGGTCAAACCCCGCGCGCGGTCCAGATGAAGAGTGGTAGGTTGGCGCTGGTACCGGATCACCTGTGACGCTTCGCCGCGCTCAAACGCATGAAGTGTCAGTGGTGGTGTGGCCCACCCTTTTGTCGTCTCGACCTTAGTGAAGATGGGCACGGGTTAGTTCAGCGAGCGCCTCGGTCACCAAGCGCCATCTCGCGATCGCGTGGGGACGATCATCATCTTCCAAGTCGTTCATATAGTCGGAAGCCCAGGCGATCGCGTCTCTGGCACCAAGATCAGCGACCAAGTCTACCGCGATGCCCCACGCTTCTACGTTGTCTGACACGGGTGCACTCGCCGCTGACACGGCCAATCTGTGATCATCCATGATGCAGTCTCCTGTTCAAGGCTGTAAGTTGCAGTCGAGACGACCGACCCGACGTGCTAGTCGTCAGGTGGAAGGTAATCCGGCCAGAAGCCTGCATCGTCCGGGTCAGACTGAGACTGCCTCTGCGGTACCGACGCCGCCGGTATCACCGGCGCCTCTCCATCGAACGCCACGCGGATTGCCGCTCCAATGCGTGTCCGCTCCTGGAAAACAGCTTGGATCTCGCGCCCCAAGCGCACCATTCCTCCGATCCAGGGGGCACGCTCCGCGGTCAGATAGCCGATCTGGACGCCTCGCACGCTGAATACCGCAACGGCATTCGGGTCTGCCGGGTTCTTCGGCTCCGGCACGAGTTCGATCCTCTCACCCGGGACGCAGAGCAGGATCTCGAACCGACGATTGCTGCCATCGGCATTCGGATGGTTCGCGCCGACGACATGCAGGCTGAGTTGCTTCATAGCCATGTCTCGGTCCACCGCGATCAGCTCAGGGTGCGGCCGAACCATAGCACCCTGCCAACGATGTCGATCCGGGCAAGCTCGATGTTCTGCCAGCTCGGATAATCCGGATTGTCGCTCCTGATCGAAATGCCTCGACCGGACGGATTGCGCGCAAGCCGCTTCACCATGAGGCTGTCGTCAAGCCGCAGCACGTAAATGCCGTCACGAAGTCGCCCGACACCGTCCTTGCGATCGACAAGCACGTCGTCGCCATCAGCCAAGGTCGGCGCCATGGAGTCGCCCTTCACCCGGATGACCGACAAACCATCGGCCGATCCCTTGGTCCGTTCGCGCAACCAACGCGGATCAAAGCCGATCGTGGCCCGGCGAGCTTCCCCGAAATCGGCGGCTCCGTGTCCCGCCGACGCATATACGTCGAGCACGGGCACCTGCTGCAAGGTCGGCTGTTCCCACTCCTGCGGCCCTCCAAGGACGGCCTCTTTCACGCCAAAGTAAGCGGCGAGAACGCGGCGGTCCTCTTCGTGCAACCGCTTGGGCGTACCGCGCTTGATGTACTGTTGGATGTAAGCATCATTGCGCCGAAGCATGCGCGATAGCGCCGCATATTCCTCATTGCGCTCGTCAATCAGGCGCTGGAGCGCTGCACGAGGATCTTCAATCTGGGCAAGCATCATAGGATTCATCCTAGACAAAACCGGCAGGAGAATGGAACATAACAGGAACGATGTAAAGCGAGTCGGTGCCGATGGAGAACGAATTGCTGCAGAAAGTGGAGGAGTACCTCGCCCGCGCGGGTCTCAGCCCAACCCGCTTCGGCCGCATCGTCGTTCACGATCCACGCTTCGTGTTCGACCTTCGCGCAGGAAGGCGTCCTAGGCGAAAGGTCCATGGCAAGGTGACGGCCTACCTCGTCGCCCACGGCGCTTGATGATGCCTCCGCCACTCCGGCTCATCGGACGACGCCAAGTGACCAGGCAGCAAGGACCTTCCCGACATAGGCCGGCGTCTCGCCATTGGCCGGCACGCCGCGCGAGCGCAGGACGGCACCAGGACCAGCGTTGTAGGCGGCGAGCGCGAGATTGATCGATCCGAAGCGGTCGAGCATTGCGCGAAGGTACCGGGCGCCCCCATCAACATTGGCACGTGCGTCGAACGGATTAAGGACGCCAAGCGCGCGCGCCGTTGCGGGCATCAATTGCGACAGCCCCATCGCCCCGGCGCGGCTGATCGCACCAGGCTCGAACGCCGACTCGACCTCGACCAAGGCCTCGAGCAGACCGAGAGGCAGCGCGTGGCGCATCTCGGCAGCACGAATAAACGCCAGCACATGGGTGCGGGCCTGGCGCGTTATCGAGGGGCGCAACGTCGCGCGCGGTGCTACGAGGTTAATCCGGGGAACGGGCGGAAGTTGCCCCGCCGCGGCCATCCTGTGCTCGACGAGCGTGAAACCCGGCGGCGGAGAGACGCCCTCGTCGACGCTGGGTCCAATCGGCGCCTCAGCCGAAGGTGAGGATTGCGCGGCAAGCGCTGGCTGGCTGATCGCGACGAGCGCGAGCGCACTTACACAGGGGAGTAGGAATCGGATCATCGTGTCCTCGCATGGCTCTTTCCTTCCTCCTCGAATCGGAACATAGTGCGAACACACCGCTGTAGGAAAGCAGCGAAGCAGCCCTGGAGAGGAGGCGGCGGCCAGGGCCTGCACACGAAGATGCGAGACGCCGATGAGCTACCATGACCTTCACTTTGCAGTCGCAGCCGAGAGCGGACGTGCCATCGTCGAGTCGCTCGGCGGACGATGGGGACCAAGCGGCGGCATGTGCCGCTGCCCCGCGCATGGCGATCGCACCCCGTCGCTCAGCGTCAGGCTGGGCCGCAAGCGCCTGCTGTTCCATTGCTTCGCAGGTTGCGACAGTCGAGCGGTCCTCCACGCGCTGCACGCCTTGCGCCTTCCCGGCACCGCGAGTTGGTCTCCCGCCGAGCGGCACGATCCGCCTGACGATCTGAGCCGCCGAGCCGCCCAGCAGTTGTGGTCAGAGGCACGTGTGGCAGCCGGCTCGCCTGCGGAGCGTTACCTTGCGAGCCGAGGCATCAAGTCAACCCCTGCTCTTCGCTTCCATCCCCGCACGCCACTCGGTCCAAAGCCGTTCACCCGCTTCACGCCCGCGATGATCGCGTCCGTTGCCGATGAAACGGGCCTCATTGCCGTCCATCGATCGTTCCTGTCTCGCGACGGCAGACGACTGACGCTTCGCGAGCCGCGGCGCGCCGCGCTGGGGCGGCTTGGCACTGGCCTTGTCCGTCTCACGCCGCCTGCCCGCCGCCTCGGACTTGCCGAAGGCATCGAGACGGCACTGTCGGCCACGTCGTTGTTCGACGTGCCGTGCTGGGCGACCCTCGGGACAGAGCGCTTCTGCCGCATCGAGCTTCCGCCGAGCGTCGAGGAGATCGTCCTGTTCCTCGATCATGATGCGGGTGGAAAGCGGTCCGAGATGCTGGCGCGCGAACATTTTGGCCGGCGCGTGCTCGAGGCACACTACCCTCCCCGTTCGGGCGACGACTGGAACGACGTTCTGCAGCGCTGACGCATCGGAGAGAGGAAAGGCAGCGGGGCCGTGGGTGCCTTGGTACCGGCAATGAAGCCGGCCAGGCGGGAGATCCCTGATGACCGCACTTGCTCTGTCACGCGCGCCGGTCACCGAGCCGGTGATCAAGCTCGCTCATGCCCTCGTTGCCCATCTGCAAGCCGGCGAGCCGATCGATCAGCGCCTCCTGCGGCAGCTGCTCCAATCCGCCTGCTCGCAGGCGAGCACGCGCGACCATCGGTCGATACGCCACGCCTATGACGCGCTGGAGCTCGCGCAGATCCTTCTTCTCACCTCGTCCGCTTGGAGCGAGCACGACAACAACCTCGGCACGCTCGCCGCCCTCGCGGCACTGGTCGATCGGCTGCCGACGCAGAGCATCCGGACCGAAGAGCAGCTCGCCTTCCAGCAATTCTCGACACCTGCTGCGATCGCGTGGCTCCTGGGCCGGGCCGCAGCGCTTACCTCGGCGGACACGCTGCTCGAACCGTCCGCCGGAACAGGGATGCTCGCTTGGCCGGCCGCGCGTGCAGGCGCGCGCCTCATCCTCAACGAGATCGACCCCGTGCGCCGGCTGTGTCTGCGGGAGGCGTTCGGCGACGCTCAGGTGACCGGCTATGACGGGGAGCTGATCGACGACCTGCTCCCGCCGGACCAACGCCCGACCGTCGTCATCATGAACCCTCCCTTCGCCCGTTCCGAAGGACGCGGCGAAGATCGCCACGCAGCCGACCGCCACCTCCTTGGTGCTGCAAAACGCCTCCCCCACGGCGGACGGATCGTGGCGCTGATGCCGACCTGGTCCAGTCGCGATGTGCTTGGCTCGTCTTGGACTTGCCGCATGGACCTGACGCTGAGGCGTGGCCTCTATGCCAAGCACGGCACCGGCATCGCGGTGCGGCTGGCAGTCTGGGACCGGGTCACTGGCGGCGGGTTGCCGTTGGTCGGCGACATCGGGGACCTTGCTGATACACTTCGACTCCTTGATCAGCTTCCTCCCCGCGCAACCCCGCCGTCCTCCCCTCCGCCGCCCTCGCTCTCCCGCGCTCCGGGCCTATCGCTCTTTCGCGAGGTCCGCACCGCAGCACGCACGCCAACGCTCCCGAAGCCGGAGCACCAGGATGCCGAGGCGCAGCCGTTGCGTGTCATTGCGCTCGAGGCACCGAGCCCGACCGGCGACCCGGCCGGCATCTACCTGCCATGGCGGCCCAGCCGGCTCAGCCTTCCCGACGCCCAGGATCACCCGACCCCGCTCGTCGAGTCGTTGGCGATGGGCTCGATCGCCGCTCCCCGACCGGTCTACGCGCCTTTGCTGCCCCGGAAGGTCATCACCGAAGGACTGCTGTCCGCGGCGCAGCTGGAAACGCTCGTCTACGCCGGCGCGGCCTTCGAGCGAGACCTGCCGGGGCGCTTCAATCCCGCCCAGGAGGGTAGCCTGCTCGAGGTCTCCGAGGAGGGCGCTGCCTATGCCGCGGGCTTCTTTCTAGGCGATGGCACCGGCGCCGGAAAGGGCCGCCAGATCGCCGGGATCATTCTCGATCAGTGGCAGCGGGGACGGCGACGCCACCTCTGGCTCAGCAAGAACGAAGCCTTGCTGGAGGACGCACGGCGCGACTGGGGGGCGCTCGGCGGAATGGCACTGGACGTCCAGCCCCTGTCACAATGGAAGCTCGGCACGCCGATCGCGCTCGATGCCGGCATCCTCTTCGTGACCTATCCGACACTGCGCTCGGGGCGCGAGGACGCGACCCGCCTTCGCCAGATCCTCGACTGGGCAGGCGAGGCGTTCGACGGTGTCATCGCGTTCGACGAAGCGCACGCGCTCGCGAACGCGGCGGGCGGCGAAGGCTCTCGCGGCCGGGTCAAAGGATCGGAGCAGGGGGTGGCGGGCCTGCGGCTACAGAACCATCTCCCGCGCGCTCGCGCCCTCTACGTCTCGGCCACAGGCGCCTCCGACATCGCCAACCTCAGCTATGCGACACGCCTCGGGCTCTGGGGACCGGGAACTGCCTTCGCTGACCGCGAGGCGTTCATCACCGGCGTCCGCAAGGGCGGTATCGCGGCAATGGAGCTGGTCGCGCGCGACCTAAAGGCGCTCGGGGTCTACACAGCGCGTGCCCTGTCCTTCGCAGGGGTCGAATATGACCTGCTGGAGCACAAGCTCACCCCCGAGCAGATCCAGGTCTACGACGCCTATGCCGAGGCCTGGGCGATCATCCATCGCAACCTGAATGCCGCGCTCGAGCAGACCCGGGTCGTTGATCCCGTCTCCGGCTCGACGTTGAACCCGAATGCCAAGTCGGCTGCGCTGTCCCGGTTCGAGAGCGTCAAGCAGCGCTTCTTCGCGCAACTTCTCCTGTCCGCCAAGCTGCCGAGCCTGTTGCCGGCCATCGAAGCCGACCTCGCCCGCGGCGACGCCGTCGTGGTTCAGCTGGTCTCCACCTCCGAGGCGATGCTCGCGCGGCGATTGGCCGAGCTCGATCCGGCCGAGCGCGAAGCGCTCGAGATCGACCTCTCCCCTCGCGAATATGTCGTCGACTATCTGCTTGGTGCCTTTCCTACCCGCCAGATGCGCGTCTTCACCGATGCGGACGGCACGGTTCGCTCGGAGCCGATGGCCGACGAAGACGGCCGGCCGGTACATAGCCAGACCGCACTTGCCGCACGCGATGCTCTGGTCGAGCAACTCTGCGCCCTGCCGGCGATCGCGACGGCGCTCGACGCGATCATTGAGCGGTTCGGCACCTCCCAAGTTGCGGAAGTAACCGGGCGCACCCGCCGCCTCGTCGTGGACGCAAACGGTGCACAGCGCCTCGAACGCCGCACACCCAAGTCAAACCTCGCTGAGTCCCAGGCCTTCATGGACGGGATCAAGACACTGCTCGTCTTCAGTGATGCCGGTGGAACGGGGCGCAGCTACCACGCCTGCCTGCGCGCCAAGAACCAGGCGCGCCGCATCCACTATCTCCTCGAGCCCGGCTGGCGCGCCGACGCGGCCATCCAGGGCCTTGGCCGTACCCATCGCTCCGCACAGGCATCGGCACCGCTGTTCCGACCCGTCACGACCGATGTGCGCGGCGAGCGACGCTTCATCTCGACCATCGCCCGCCGTCTCGACACGCTTGGCGCCCTCACTCGGGGGCAACGCCAGACCGGTGGCCAGAACCTGTTCGACCCCGCCGATAATCTCGAGAGCGACTATGCCAAGGATGCGCTGATCGCCTGGTACCGCCTGCTCTACGCCGGCAAGCTTCAGTCGACGACGCTGAGTGACTTCGAGGATCGTTCGGGGCTCCGCCTCGCGGCCGAGGACGGCGGATTGCGTGACGACCTGCCGCCGATTCAGCGCTGGCTCAACCGCCTCCTCGCCTTCCCGATTGCGCTCCAGAACGCGATCTTCGACGAGTATCTCGGCCTGGTCGAGGCGCGCGTGGACGCGGCGCGCAAGGCGGGTACGCTCGACCTCGGAGTCGAGACACTGGCGGTCGAGCGGTTGCGCGTGGAGCAGGATCGCGTGATCCGGACCGATGCCACCAGCGGTTCGACCACGCATCTGCTCACGGTGCGCCTGGAACGTCGCCCACGACCCTTGTCGCTGGACGACGTGATGGATCTTGCACGACGGAAGGATGCCAGTTTCCTCGTCAACGAACAGTCAGGCCGCAGCGCCTTGCGCCTGGATAGCCGGAGCGTGCTCAGCGAGGACGGCACGCTGTGCCCGCGCTACGAGATCGTCCGCCCCTTGCGTCGGCAGCGCCTCGATCGTGACGCGTTCGCCGACACACGCTGGACCATCGCCACAGCTGACCGGTTCGCGTCCGCCTGGGCCGCCGAAGTGGGCGAACTGATCGCATCGACGTCGACCGAGACCATGCACCTGGTCACCGGACTGCTCCTGCCGATCTGGGACGCCCTGCCCGATGAACTCGCCCAGGTGGTGCGCGTCGTCGACGAGACAGGACAATCGTTGCTCGGGAGGCAGATCCCCGCGCTGGCGCTGGCGGAGCTTGGCCGTCGGTTCGGCTTCGATGCGCCCGTGGTCGCGCCGGACGATCTCGTCAGGGCGGTGCTCGAGAATGGGCGAACTGTCCCCGTAGGCAACGGTGGCAAGCTGCACGCCAAGCGGGCGCTCGTCGGCGGGTCGCAGCGGCTTGAGCTCACAGGGTTTGATCCGGCGCGCCTGCCCGAGCTGAAGGCGCTCGGCTGTTTCGTCGAGATCATCCGGTACCAGACCCGGCTGTTCGTACCCGCTCCCAAGGCACCGCAGATCCTGACCGCATTGAGCAGATAGTCGAGATCATGGGTTCGGCTCGACAGCGCCTCGCTCATCATCTATTTAGACGTTACCACTAGAAAGGTTCGGCCATGGAACGTGCGATCAGCGCCAGTGATGCCAACCAGCATTTCTCCGAGATGCTGCGAGACGTGCAGGACGGCGAGACCTTCGTCGTCACGTCTCGCGGCCGTCCCGTTGCCAAGGTCGCGCCGGTCGATGATCTCGACCGGCAGGGCCCCGCGCTCGATGCGCTGCTCGACTTCGTCGCCACCCTGCCGCGCCGGCGCGCGGAGGCGTGGCGCCGCGAAGATCTGTACGAGTGACCCGGGTCGCCTTCGACACCAACGTGCTGGCCTATGTCGCCGGCGTCGACCGGCATGCCGATGATGCAGCGAAGATCGACGCCAGCCGCGCGCTCCTGAAGCAGCTGCGCGGACGTGCCGCTCTCGTCGTTCCCGTCCAGGTCCTGGGTGAACTCTACGTCGTGCTGACCCGCTCGGGCGCGTCACGCGACGAAGCGCGCGACGCCGTGCTGCGCATGGCGCAGGCCTTTGGGACCGCCGACAGCAACGGCTCGGCTTTCCTCTCGGCGCTCGACCTGGCCACAACCCACAAGCTGCAGTTCTGGGACTCGTTGATCGTGAACGCCGCCGCCGAGGCCGGCTGCACGCTCCTCCTGTCCGAGGACATGACCAACGGCTTCTCCTGGCGGGGAACCGTCGTGGTCAACCCGTTTGCAACGACGGTCGATGAGCGTCTGACCCGCCTCATCGCCTGAGTTCGGGCAACCCCCACCTCACACGACTTGGAGGAGGAAAGGAGGCGTCGAGGACGCGAGCCGGCGCAGGCGCGCCCGAGGCTCGTGACCAAGGAGACCGACGATGATCCAGACCATAGCGCTCGGCAAGCTCGTGCCGTCCAAGCGCAACGTCCGCCGCCGCAGCGATGCCGCTGCCGATGCCCAGCTTCGTGCCGATATCGAGGCGCGTGGGCTGCTCCAGAACCTGATCGTGACCGCCAACAAGAAGCCGAGGGGCACCTACGCCGTCGAGGCCGGGGGACGGCGGCACAGCGCGCTGAAGGCTCTCGCCGACGAAGGAAAGCTCCCCACCGACTTCGCCGTTCCCTGCCTCGTCCTCGACGACCTCGGCAGCGCCGTGGCGGAAGCGAGCCTGGCGGAGAACTTCCAGAAGCTTGCGCTGAATCCGGCAGACGAGTGCCTCGCCTTCCAGCACTTCATCGAGCAGGGATCTGATGTCGAAGGCGTCGCTCGCCGCTTCGGGGTCACCGTGCGGTTCGTCGAAGGCCGGCTGCGGCTGGCGAGCCTCGCACCCGTGGTCTTCCAGGCGCTCGCCGATGGCGAGATCACGCTCGATATAGCGAAGGCATACGCTTCGACTCCCGACCGTGAACGTCAGGCCCATGTGTTCGACCAGATGAGCCGAGGCTATGGCGGTGCTCATCCGGACAGCATCCGGCGCATGATGACGCAGGCGACGGTCTCCGGCGCTGATCCGCGCGCACGCCTCGTCGGGGAAGATGCGTATCTCGCCGCGGGTGGGCGGATCGATCGCGACCTGTTCGCCGACGACAGCACCACGCGCTGGCTGGACATCGCCATCCTCGAGCGCCTCGCCAGCGAGATGATGGAAGCCGCCGCCGCCGCCGTCGCGGCAGAAACGGGATACGCCTGGGTCCGCCCGACGCTGGATCGCTACGTCGACTGGCAGCAGACCGAGGGCCTGCAGCGCGTCGATCTCGCGCCGCCATCGCTCTCCGCAGCGGAGCAGGACCAGATCGCCACCCTGGAGGCGGACGCTGCGGACAAGATGGCGCTGATCGAGGACGAGAACAGTAGCGAGGACGAGCGTGCCGTCGCCGAGACCGCGCTCGAAAGCATCGAAAGGGCAATCGAGACAATCACCGAGAGGCCTCCCGTCCTCCCCGAAGAGCTGCGACCCACGGTGGGTGCCTTCCTCGTGCTCGGCCCGGACGGCGCCCCGCGCCTCCATCAGACGCTCTATGTCGAACCGGTCCAAGAACCGGAGGCGGTGACGGAGGGTGACATCGGCGACGAAGTGCCAGCCTCGCCCGCCCGCTCAGTGGGGCTGTCACAGCGGCTGACCGACGAACTCGCGATCCAGCGCCGCGACATCCTCGCCGTCCATGTCGCCGCCGACCCGGACTTCGCCCTCGACTTGGCGATCTTCCTGATGGTCGATCGCAAGCCTGGACACGGGGTCGAGCGGTACGGCTCGTCGCTCAGCGCCCGAGCGCCTCAGGAGCCTGTGATCGGCTTCAAGACACCGGAGGCCCCTGCAACCCTCGCGAGGATCGAGGCCGAGCAAGCACTCGACCGCAGCTGGACCATGCTGGAGACGGCGAGCGCCCGCTTCGATGCTTTCCGGGCGCTTGGCGCCGATGAGCGCGCCGCGTGGCTCGGACACGCTGTCGCTTCCACACTCGAGGCGAGCGTGCTCGGTGCCGGCGCGAGCGGCTGTGACTTCCACGATCATATGGGGCAGCTGCTCGGTATCGACGTCGCGGCATGGTGGCGGCCGACGGCTGCGAACTTCTTCGACAAGGTCACCAAGCCCGTCATGTTCGACGCGCTTGCCGAGATCGACGGGCCGGCGCTCGCCGCGCGGTATGGCAACGCCAAGAAGTCCGACCTCGCCGCCGCGTGCGAGAAGATCTGCGCTGGCGACTTCATCGGTGAGGTCGGCACGAAGCACTTGGCGCATGCGTGGCTGCCGACGGCGATGCGCTTCACGCCGTCGCAGGCTGCCGAGGCAGCGCCGGAGAGCGCACCTGCTCTGGACGGCACTTCTATGAGCGACGCGGCCGCTGGCGACGGGGAGGACAACGCGGTCGACCGCGAAGCAGCCTGAACGACGACGACGCGGGGACGGCCTCCATAGGAGGTCGCCCCTTTGTCTTTTGGCCGGTGAGAGAGGGGAGACGGCTGTCGCCGGGGCGAGCCGATCCGGCTCTTACCCGAGAGGAGATGCGCGATGCGCCCCACACGTTCTGCCGCCGTGCCCGTCAGCCCCGCCGAAACGATCACCAACGCCATCATCGAGCGCCTGGAGGCTGGCGTCAGGCCGTGGCGACAGCCCTGGACCGGCGGCCCGGTCTCACGGCCGCTGCGCGTCTGCGGAACCCCCTATCGCGGCGCAAACGTCATCTGGCTGTGGATGGCCGCCCAGGCACGCGGCTTCATCTCACCGACCTGGATGACCTACCATCAGTCCCAACTGCTCGGAGGCCAGGTCCGCAAGGGCGAACGCGGCACCTGCGCCATCTTCTACAAGAGCTACAGCAAGGAGGTCGAAGATCCCGCGACCGGCGAGCGCGAGGATGAAGCACGTCGGGTCCTTAAGAGCTTCACCGTCTTCAACGTCGACCAGATCGATGGCCTGCCCGGACGCTTTACGCTGGAGCCCATCCGACCGCCCGAGCCGACCGCGCGTGACCATGCGCTCGACGCCTTCTTCGGCGCGATCCCCGCCTCGATCCGTCACGGCGGCGGTGAAGCCTATTATTTGCCGAGTGCCGACCAGATCACGATGCCCGATCCTGCCGCGTTCCGGTCACGTGACTTGTACCGGTCCACGCTCGCCCATGAGTTGGCGCACTGGACAGGACACCAGAGCCGGCTCGGGCGCTCCCTCAGCAACCGGTTCGGCAGCGATGCCTATGCCATGGAAGAGCTGATCGCCGAGCTTTCCTCTGCCATGGTCGGCGCCGAACTCGGCCTGCCCGTCGATCACCTCGATGACCATGCGAGCTACCTCGCCTCCTGGCTCAAGGTGCTGAAGGCCGACAATCGGGCAATCCTGACCGCTGCCGCCAAGGCCGAAGAGGCCTCTGCCTTCCTGCTCGGCTTCGCTCGCGTCGAGCACGCGCCGGACGCCCGCCTGGCCGCTTGATCCTGCCGCCGAGAGCAGCGGCACGCGTCCGCACTCCGGACGCAATTCTTCCATCGGAGACACCCCATGACCTACGATGTCGGTTATCGCTTTGCGCAGGCGCTCGATCCGAGTGGCCTCGACACCATCGCTGCCTGCCTGCACGCCATCCAGGCCGCCGCCAAGGACTGCCGCAGCGCAGGCAAACCGTTCGAAACTGATCCTGCCGTCGTGCTGCTCGCGCAGCATCTCGGGGCCGTCGCACGCGCCAAGATGCCCGACCGGGCCGCGCTGCGGTCGTTATGCGGGCAGACGGTGGCCGAGATCGCCCGCACACCCCTGCTGACCGTGCTTGCCGCTCGCGGCGTCGACCATGATGCAGACGCCAAGCGGACCTTTCATACGGAGGCACGCCGCGCGCTCCGACGGCTTGCGGAAGCGCTCCACCTCGCCAGCGGCACGTACGAGATACGGGTCTGCGCGGGCGGGCCGGCGGTCTCCGGCGAGGTCATCCTGCACGGCGATGAGCTCTATGTGCAGGTCTCGATCGGCGGCTTCGGCCGAGGTGAGATCCTGCTCCGCAGGTGCCGCGGCCGCTCCGACTATGTCGGCGAACGCAACCACTGGGCACGGATGGCGGAGTTGGTGGATCCCGCCACACTGGCGGCCCGTATCGCCCGCGAACTCGGGCTTGCCATGCCCGTTGAACTCCAGCCGCGGCTGGTTGCCTGAGGTCACAAGAGAAGGTCTCTCAGACCCCACCTGCGGCCGCAGAGGCCCTCTACCCGCCGGCGGTCCACGCGCAACCCGCCCGCCTGCGGCCCGTGTTGCCTCACCCGGTGCCGGGCACCGGGTGAGGCTGCCCGCGCCAGCCTTGTCGGTGGGTGGCGCTGCGTCCCTGCTGCCGGCGGGTCGGAGGGCTTGCGTCGCCGCAAGGATGCGGCGTCTGACAGGAGACCTCCCATGCCGACCACCCTCTCCGCCCAGCTCGCCGCCTTGGAGCTCGGCCATCTCTCGATCACTGCTGATCGCGGAACGCGTGCCCTCGCCCGCCCCGAACCCGAGGCGATCGACCATACACTGGCCGCCGTCTGGTCCGACCTGTTTGCGCTGTTCACCGACACGATCCTCGAGGATCAGGCCGAGGAACTCGGCTGGGGATTCGTGAACCTTTTCCACCGTGCGGCAACGAAGGCCTCGACCCGGATCGACCGTGCCACAGACGAGATCCGCTTGTTGCTGGCAACGGCCGACGGCTCCGAAGTCCATACGTCCGAGCTTGAGCAGCAGGTCGAACGTGCTCAGGATGCCGAAGCAGAAATGCTCGCACTCGAGAACCTGCGAGAGACCGCGGCATCCTTGTACCTCGCCGAGACGGGGTCGTCGTGGAAGCCCGCCGGCGGCTCCCGGCTCAGTCACGACGCGCTGACGACATCTGCGGTCGTGCAGGGTCGCGAGTTCCTGAAAGCGCGCGCCGAAGGCAAGCGCCGGGCTGTCATACCCGAAGGTACGCCGGTCGTGTTCGCCGGTGGACGGCAGACCTTCCAGACGACCGATGACGCGAAGGCCTATGGCGATGCGATCTGGCAGACGCTCGACCGCGTCCGCGCAAACGTCGCCGACATGGTGCTGGTCCACGGCGGCGACGGCAAGGGAGCCGACCGCCTCGCAGCATCCTGGGCCGAGCGTCACAAGGTGCCCCAGATCAGCTTCAGCCTCGATACTCGCCTCGGTGCACGGGCCGGCTTCCGTCGCAACGAGCAGATGCTCGGATTGAAGCCCCGCTATGTCGTGGCATTCGCCGGCAATGGCGTGCTGGAGCGGCTCGTCATTCAGGCCAAGGAGCGGAGCATTGCCGTGGTCGATCGTCGCGGACCGCTCGGCACCAATCCCAAGCACAACGCACGGGTGACCGGCGCTTCCGTAGCGCGCTGACGTTCGCTTGGGCGTCGCTTCGGCGGCGCCCTTGCCCCCTGTGATCAAGTCCTGTGCGAAGGGCCGAGGCGCGACGGCGGGCGCGCCGCTCAGGACTACGCCGCCTCGCGCTGATCCGGTGTCGCGGCCGGGACATCGCCGCTGCCGACGGCGTCCTGCCCGGCGGGAGTCAGGGCGTACAGTCCTCGCCCCATTCGTTCGAACCAGCCATAAACGTTGCGCAACAGGATAGCGCCGGCATCTTCGGCAAGGACCTTCAGATCGCGCGGGCGTTTCGCTCCATTCCGCATCGCTCCGGCGCAGGCGATCGCCCGCTGGCGATAGGCAGTCATGATCGGCTGGCGGGTCGATCCGCCCGCCGTCGGATCTCCTTTGCGCCGGCGATGCTCGGCCACGAGCCGCCGCCGCTGCGGCAGGTGCGGCCTCGGCCTATAGGGGGTCGGTTCGGAGATGACGGTCACGCTGCCCAGCCGCAGATCGACCGTGAACAGACCAATGCCGAGCATCCGGCAAAGCCGATGCACCCTCTTGTCCTGGTCACGGCCGCGACGTGTTGCGGGCACCGCGACATAGACGAGGTCCGAGGATCGCGTCCGCTCGACGGCCTGGAGCAGGAGTTCGAGCGAGAAGGATAGCTTCAGCTCGGTGATCACCACCAGCGGCGGCTCGCCATCGGCCAGGCCGACGATATCGCAGCCGCAGACCTCGCCTTTGACCTCGAACCCGCAGGTCTCAAGGAAGCGCTTGATCGGCGCGTAAAGCGATGTCTCGGTAGTTGCGGCCGACCTGTTCGTCATCCTCTGTGCAGTAGCTGCCGCGCGTTCGGCATCAAGCGCTTCGCGAGCGCTCGACCATCGATCCTGCTGGTCCCGAAACCACCACCGGGTAAGAGGCCGTGAATGCTTCTGCTTTTTCTCCTGGCAAGCGCCGTTGCGCCCGGCACGACCTTTACCTGCACGCCCGTGGCGGTATGGGACGGTGACTGGCCGATCTGGTGTGCCGAAGGGCCGCGTATTCGTTTGGCGGGGATCGCCGCGCGCGAAATCGACGAGACCTGCCGGCCCGGGCACCCCTGTCCGACGGCAAGCGGCCGCGCCGCACGCGACCACCTCGTCTCACTCTTGGGTGGCGCCCGCGGCACGCGTCGCACCGGTCACGTCGTGGTTCGGGGGCCGCGCCTCACCTGCGTGTCGAACGGGTCTGCGAAGGGCGATCGGACTGGCGCGTTGTGCCGTTCGCCTCAAACGGGCGACCTCTCCTGTGCGATGGTCCGGAGCGGCTATGCGTTGGCGTGGAAGCGCTATGGTGGCGACCGGCTCTGTAAGTCGGCGGGTCTGCTTTCCAGACGAAGGTGAAGCGTCAGGGCTTGACCATCCGGACTGGTCAGGACCGCTCCCATCGACTTCTCACCCCTATGGCGGGCGCCATCCGGCGCAACCCGCTCGAGCCCAGGCCCGTGTTGCTCCGGCTTCGCCTCCGCTGCCCGCGCCAGCCTTAGTCTCGGGGGTTTCCCTTCGGCCCGACGGGCCTGCGGTGCGCCGTCTCGGCTTGCCTCGCCATGGCCGGGGCTCCGTCGATCGGGACGGTCCCGACGACCCTTTGGAGTGAGCCCCATGACCAACACCGTTCTTCTCGTCGGCAATCTCGGCACCGATCCCGAGACCCGCACCACCCGCGGCGACACCCGCGTCACCTCGCTCAGCCTGGGCACCAGCCGGCCCAAACGCGACAGCGAGGGCAAGACTTTCAAGGATGCGAACGGCTTCACCGCCAAGGAGACCGAGTGGCACCGCATCACCTGCTTCAACGGGCTCGGCAAGACGGTCTCGCAGTTTGCGACCAAGGGCATGCTGGTGTCGGTGCGCGGCCGGATCCACTACAGCAAGTGGACCGACAAGGAGGGAGTCGAGCGGTACGGCTGCGAGATCATCGCGGACGACGTGCAGTTCCTCAGCCGGGGCAAGCCTGCGGCCGAAGGCGGTGCGAACCAAGCCGACATCGACGACGATCTGCCCTTCTGACCTCAGCGGATCACCCCGGCGGCAACCTGCCGCCGGGGCTCTCCTGGCGTTATCGACGGCTCGGGAAGTGCCGGGCGACGATCGCGTCCAGCCGGCGGGTCAGCAGCGCCGCCAGCGTCATCGCATCCCGTTCGGCATCGAACGGATCGCGCGCGCAGGCGGACACGATCGCATCGCGCAGCCAATAGCTGGTTGCCGGATCGGCGATAATCGCGATGACCTCCGCCACATCGCCAACATCGTGTCTCCCGAGGGGCTCAGCCACGGCTGTTCTCCTCGCTTTCGACTGCCGCACCGGTGCGAGGCACAGCTGGCTTGCCAGCCCGTTCGCGAGCCGGACGATCTTGCGAGGGAGCGGCCACGGCGTCAGCGATAAGACGCCGCAATGCGTCAGCACCGAGCCGTGATCCGCCCGCGTCGAGCACGATCAGCCCAAGTTCGAGTGCCGCAGCACGCCTGAGCTCGGCGCCCTTCGTCTGCATCGCAAGACGCTCTTCGTCATGTCGGGTGAGCGCTTCCAAGGCGCTCGGCTTCTTCTTGGCCACGACCAATCTCCTTACGGTCGAAGCCCCTTCCACCGGCGATACTGGCGCGGCGCCGAGGGTGTAGGAAAGCGATTCCTGTGCAGGCGGACGAAAGAGGTCTCCGCCTCCGGGCTCACCGCATCCAATCGGCCGGGACGGGCATCGAGCCCGCCCCGACCGAACTCTTCTACTCGCTCAACGATGGGCAGGATGACAGCGGCGAAGACCGGGCCTCAAGGACGACGGGGCCCCACCATTTTTCCGGCCGCGATCGAGCGATGGCGCCTCACCTCGAGCCGGGTGGCGCGGCCGAAAAAATCGTGACCCCCATCGCCGCTGCGCGGCCGCGCCCTACGGGCGCGGTCCCTGACCCCCGCTCTTCCCCGCTGTCGCGAGACCTCCGTCTTTCACGTGAGATTGAGGAGATGGACGATGACTTACTTCAGCCCGATCAGCACCAACGACAGCAACACCGTGCTGGAGCACGAGGCCTTCATGGCCGCCTATGCCAAGGCAAGCGCAAGGGCGGCCTACAGCTACTTCGACCAGCACATCATCCGGACGGACGATGCCTGCTACTGGGTGGCCGATGAGGGGGATTACGAGACGCTGATGCAGGACCTGATCGACCGGATCGTCCACACCGTGCCCGCCGGCCGGGATGACGAATACTGACGACGGAGGGGGCGCAACGCTCCCTCTTGTCGTGCTCGTCCAGAGCCCATTCCTCATCGCTTTTCGTCGTTGAACTGCCAACTGGTTGACCCGTCCGAACAGCCTTCCACCCCGCGGCGTAAGTGCTTCGATCGCCAGGCTTCGAGCACCGCCTCACGCAGCCCTGGGCTCCTCCGGTAACGACTGATCATCCCGGGTGTCAGGCAGCGAGATCACCGCCACGATCAACCTCGGGGCATAGGGGGACAGGGAGCACACCTTACGCGGTGCACCGCAGGAATAATGTAGCTTGGTCAGTGGCTTAGCGCGTGACCACCAATCGCGCCAATCATGGTCAAAGACCACCAGATCACCATTGATCACCAGCCCAGGAAAACTGCCGAAATCCGGCCGCTGGTCCTTGACGCCGAGCTCGTGTTCCGTCTATGTTCTCTCTGCCTTGCGTAGTGCCCACCACGCTCCATGCGAATGGATGCGTGACATGCAACGACGATTTCAGCTTGCCTGCTATGTGACGGACGACCTCTGCACCGCCTTTGCGGCACGGGCTCGGGCGCGGGATCTGACGGTCGCGGCAGCGCTCCGCCAGCTCGTCATCAACGACGTGTTCGGGGTGGCCTACGACCCGCGCGAACAGCGCAATCACATCCTCTTCATGACGATCGCGATGGACGGCTTGCTGACCGAACATCCCAATCCCGATCTCCGGTCTCGCCTGATCAACGAATGGCAGGAGCGCGTCGCTCGGGAGGACCAGTCCCATGCGGCATAAGTTCACCAACTTCACCCGCGGCAGTCAGCTGCTCGGCCACTTCGGCTTCATGTTTGCCGCCGGCCTCAAGGGGCCGCTGATGGTGACGGCGGCGACCTTCACCGGCCTGTGCTGGTGGCGGGTGTCGGCGGCGCTGTCCGACCATGAAAGCTATCTCTGCTGGATGCGGCTTTATGCCGGCATCTACACCTGGTTCGAGTTTGATCCGGCCAAGGCCGTCAACCTCGAGACGCTGTCGGGCGCGCACGTCCTGCTGCCGATGTCGCACGTCACGACGCACCCGATCGTGGTGGCCGCCTGGGACCGGATGACCTCCGCTGCCGGCACCGCCGCGATGCTCGCTTCGATCATCACCGTCCCCGCGATCGCGGCTTTCGCCTGGCTGGCAGCCTGGTTCGGCCGGCGCTCCAAGGAAAGCCGCCACGAGCGCGGCGCGACCCTTGCCGAACTGCCCGCGCTGGTGACCGAAATCGAAGCGCATAACGCCCGCGAGCGGGCATCCGAATATCGCCGCCTGCTGGGCTCAGGATGGCGCTATGCGTCCGCGGCAGAACTGCGCGAGGCCGGACTGTACGAGCCCTATTCGCTTGCCGGCGTGCCCTACCCGTGGCGGCTCGAACAAAGCCACGCGATGCTGATCGGGACCACTGGCACCGGCAAGACCGTCGCCTTGCGTGATCTGCTCGCACAGGTCCGCGCGAAGGGTGCGAGGGCGGTCGTGTTCGACCTGACGGGCGCCTTCATCGAGGCGTTCTTCGACGAGGCGACCGACACCATCCTCAATCCGCTCGATGCGCGCTGTCCGATGTGGTCGATCTTCGAGGATTGCAGCGATGAGGCCGAGCTGACCGCCGCATCCGAAGCACTCGTGCCGCACGATGGCGGCGGCTCCGAACAATTCTGGGTTCTCGCCGCACGCATGCTGTTCGTGGAGATGTGCCTGAAGCTTCTCCGCGACGGTCGCGCGACAAACGAGGCGCTCAGCACCGAGCTGATGACCGCCAGTCTCGCACACGTCCACAAGCTGATGGAAGGCACCGTCGCCGACCCGCTCACCGCCCCAGAAGCAGCCCGCATGGCGGAGTCGATCCGCGCCGTGTTCAACGCCAATGCCAAGGCGCTCCGGATGCTGCCGACGACGGGCAAACCCTTCTCGGTCAAGCGCTGGGTGACCGGCGACAGCAAGCCCGGCGCAATCCTCTTCGTGTCCGCGCGCTACGTCGACATGTCGGTCGCATCGCGGCTGCTGACGGTGTGGATGGACACCGCGATGAACACGCTGATGACGCTCGAACGATCGAGCGACCTGCGACTCTGGTTCCTGTTTGACGAACTGGGCGCGTTGCACCGCCTGCCTGCCATCGAGAAGGGCCTGCAGACCGTGCGCAACTATGGCGGTGCGATCGTCGCCGGCGTCCACGCTTATGCCAAGCTGAAGGAAACCTACGGCGAGAACATGGCGATGACGCTTTCATCGCTCGCGCGCACCAAGCTGTTCCTGGCGACCGCCGACCGGGAGTCCGCGACCTGGTGCTCGGACTTCATTGGCCACCGCCAATATCGCGAGATGGAGGAAGGCTATAGCTATGGCTACAATAACGCTCGCGACGCCGTCAGCCTGACCCCGCGGCGCCAGATCGAGCCGCTGCTGCTCCCAGATCAGCTCATGAACCTGCAGCGGCTGCGCGGGTATCTGAAGTTCCCGGACGGCTTTCCGGCAGCCCCGATCCGGCTCACCTATGTCGACTTCCCGCGCCGCGCGGAGGCCTTCGTCGCGCGACCCAAAGTGCCGTTTACGGCGACCGGGAACCGGAATGACGGACGTCCAGACGAGCCTCCGGCCGACGGCGCTGATGCACCCGGTGCGACCGACCAGGGGCCGGGTCCGAGCAGCGGTGCTCGGGAACAATCGGTCCCGTCAGACGCCCGATCCGGCCCCTTGTTCGACTATGCCGATCAACGTCCCACAGAAGCTCCGGTCCAGTCGGCGGACGTGCCTGCCAGCGCGTCCAATCCTGCACTGGCGCCGCTACGCCCGGCCTTCATCAAGCCTCCGATCCCGCCTGCATCGCACGCGTTGAAGATGAGCGGAACAGCACCGCGCGGCGGCCAGGGAGAAGACGCTGAACCGGCGACCCGTCCCGCGTCCGGGAAGGAGCGATCTCCCGTCACGCCGCCACCCAGCACTCCCGGAACTGTCGACCCGGGGCGCGGTGTACGGCCCCTCCCCGGCCAGGAAAACATCTCGCTGCGCGAGCTGAAATCCGGGGTCGCGCCGGGCGACACCCCGGTACCGGACGACGGCATCGAGCTCTGAGAGGTGTGCCATGCTGTCGGTCGCAACCGTCCGCTCCGCCAAGGGCGCCGCCGGCTATTTTGCCGCCGATAACTACTATTCGCCCGGCGAAGCCGAGACGTCGGGCGAGTGGTTCGGCAAGGGCGCAGACGCGCTCGGGCTTACTGGGGCGGTCGACAAGGAGACGTTCGAGGCGCTGCTGAAGGGCAGCCTTCCCGATGGCTCGCAAATCGGCAATCCAGACCGCCACCGCGCCGGCATCGACCTCACCTTCTCCCTGCCCAAGAGCTGGTCGCTGCTGGCTCTTGTGGGCGGCGATCGACGCATCCTCGACGCCTATCGCGCAGCAGTGAAGGAAACGCTCGGCTGGGCCGAGCGCAATGCCGCCGAGACCCGGATGGAGGTGAAGGACAAGGAGAAGGTGGTCGCCACCGGCAACCTGATCGTCGCCCTGTTCGAGCACGATACCAGCCGCGAGCAGGAGCCGCAGGCGCACCTTCACGCAATCGTGGCGAACGCCACCCAAGGGTCGGATGGCAAGTGGCGCGCGCTCCACAACGACAAGCTCTGGTCATTGAACACCCTGTTCAACGCGATGACGATGGCGAGCTTCCGCGACAAGGTGGAGGCGCTGGGTTACGCTGTCAGCGACCGCGGCAAGCATGGCAATTTCGAAGCCGAAGGGATCGGCCGCAACCTGATCATGGCGTTCAGCACGCGGCGCCAGCAGATCCTCGCCAAGGTCGCCGAGATGGCGCAGAAGACCCCCGAGGCGTTCGCGGCCGCGACGCTGATGACACGGTCGAGGAAAGCACCCGTCGCAGACCGTGAGGCGCTTTACGAGGGCTGGCGTGAGAGCGCCCGAGCGGCCGGTCTCGACCTTCCCGGACTGATCGAGCAAGCACGGGCGCGGGAAAATGCTGCGCCATCTCCGTGGGAGCGTCTGGCAGTGGCTGCGGGTACCGCGACGGCACGCGGGCGCGAGCTCGTCGGTGCGCTTTCTGATCGGCTCGGCCTTGTTAGGTCCGATCCCTATTTGCCCCGCAATATGCGCTTCAAGGGTCCGGCCGAGGTCGCCGCAGCGCATGCAGTGGCCTCTGCGCTGCGTCACCTCGAGCAGCGCGAAGCCGCGTTCAAGACCACCGACATCTACAAGGCTGCGCTGGACATAGGCCTGCCCACGGGCATCGATCAGATCGAGGCGCGCGTGGCCGCCCTCACGCGAACCGGTCAGCTCGTTCCAGGTACTGGGCGCGCCGAGGACATGATGACGACGGCCCAGGGTCTCGCGGTCGAGCGACGGATGCTCTCGGCCGTGGATGCAGGGCGCGGCGCCGGCACCAGCTTCCTGCCTCTCGGCGATGCCGGTGCCGCTCTGCGCGACAAGGCGCAGTCCAATTCAGGTATCGTGCTGAACCCCGGTCAGGAGGCTGCAGGCGTCCTCCTGCTGTCCTCCACCGACCGCATCATCGCCGTCCAGGGTGTCGCTGGCGCGGGCAAGAGCAGCATGCTGGCCCCCGCTGCCAGGCTGATCGAGGAGAGCGGCCAGAAGGTGCTGGGGCTCGCCGTCCAGAACACGCTCGTCCAGATGCTCGAGCGCGAGACCGGCATTCGGTCGATGACCGTTGCGCGGTTCTTGCGAGCCAATGCACCGGTGCTCGGCGAGCGCCCATACACGGGCGCGCTGACCGAGGCGCGGGCGACGTTCGGCGGCACCGCCATCCTCGTCGACGAGGCCTCGATGCTGTCGAACGCCGATCAACTGAAGCTGGTCGAGCTCGCCAACCTGCTCGGCGTCGGGCGGATGGCCTTCGTCGGCGATGCGAGACAGCTCGGCGCGGTCGATGCAGGCAAACCCTTCTCAGTAATGCAGCAGGCCGGCGCGACCACCGCGCACATGCCGCAGAATATCCGCGCGCGCGGCGAGGCCGTGAAAACGGCTGCGGCAGCGGCGCAGATCGGCACTGTCGAGAAGGCCATGGCCGCACTGGAGCCCTTTACGATCGAGGCACCCGGACGCGGTGCTGAGGAAGCTGCGGGAAGATGGCTGGCGCTGGCACCGGACGAACGATCGCACACCGCCATCTATGCATCTGGTCGACGGTTGCGGGGCGACATCAACCGCACGGTTCAGGAAGGCTTGCTGGCACGCGGGGAGATCGGTCCGGCGAGCCTCGACTTGACCGTGCTGGAGCGGGTCAATCTCACCAACGAGGAGCTGCGGTACGTCCAGAATTATGCTCCCGGCATGGTGCTCGATGTGGCGGAACGAAGCGACGGAGTTCGGCTGGCTAAAGGTCGCGCTGAGGTCGTGGCGGTCGACCCGACGGCGGGCACGGTCCGGGTCCGCGGCGCCGATGCAAAGGAGCGGACGTTCCGGCCTGATCGGCTCAGACCCACGCGCGATACCGGGCTGCAGTTGTACGAGCGCAAGGATCTCACGATCCACGAACGCGACCGCATTCGCTGGACCGCCAGCGATCATAAGCGTGGGCTGTTTAACGCCGACCGGGCGCAGATCGTCGGGATCGATCGTGGGGTTGTCAGCATCGAAACCTCGCTCGGCGTGAAGCTCGAATTCAAGCGGGATGACCCGATGTTGCAGCGGCTCGACCTCGCCTATGCACTCAACGCTCATATGGCGCAGGGACTGACCTCCGACGCCGGCATCGCGGTAATGGAAACGCGCGATACCAAGCTCGTTAACCAGCAGACCTTCCTGGTCACGGTCACGCGGCTTCGGGATACGCTGACCCTGATCGTTGATCGCGCGGATGGCCTGCAGCGTCAGCTTGTTCGCAACGCTGGCGGCAAGACCTCGTCACTCGAGACTGCCGGCGGCATCCCTCGCACTGGACGACCGAGCGCGGCGAACAATGGCAAGGATAGCGGGGCTGATAAGCCGACCACGACACCCGAGAAGGCGCTCGATATCGACACCGCCCGTGGGAAAATCTTCGAGATTGGGATCTGAAAACGAGATGGGATCTAGTCTCCGGCTCGGCAGCACAGGTCCGAACTCATCCGAGATATGCATTGTCCCGATGCCAGCGTAACGCCTCGGAGGACGGCGGATCGAAGCCGGCGATCGGTCGTGCCAGCGTCGTGCCCTGCATTGCATAGTAATGGACGCCGTTGTCGAAGTCGGCCTTTAGACGCTCTGACACGGCAAAGCGAAGCTCGCTATCGAAGGTGACATAGCCTCGATCGAACAGCTTGTGGATGTCCGTTCGCAGCAACAGGCCGTTGGACACGGCGTGCTCGCCTCCCGAGGCGAAAGATCGAATATGAGCCGCATCGAGGATCGGCAGCGTCCGCTCGCCGGACACGGCGCAGCGTCGCCCATAGCCATCGGTAACTGCGAGGCGAAAGGCTCCCTGCCCCAGGCGCCGTCGCATCACCGTCGGACTACCGAACCGGTCGCCGGTTGAAACCTGAGGTGCGGCTGGCGTCGCGGCTAATCGCTCTTGCACCTCCCGCCACAACGCCAGCCCATCAGGCTGATCGGTGGAGTAGCCCCGGCCAACAACCGTGTTGGCCGAGAAGTTTGCGGGTGTCGGTATTCAGCGGTCCGCGGGCCAGAAGAATGGCTGCGTCAGGATCCTGCACCCAATGACGGGGTCTTCCCGATCGCCGAGCGGTCGCACACGCTTTAGCTTCGCGATGGTGCTGCGCATCTCGCCCAGGCTTTCATTGCCATTCGCTTCGCCGAACGCCTCCCAAGCGAGCGATAGCGGCGCGAGGCTCGCATGCTCGAATACACCGCCGCCTGCGATCGCGTTCCAGGGCGCCTTCAATTTGAACAGAAACAGGTCGCCAGGCTTCAACGCCTTGAACTCGCCTGATCCGGACGGCTGCCAGAAGTTCACGTCTGCCGGATGCAGGCTCGCCAGGTGGTCAAACCACGGCTTGTGTGTCACACCGACGAAGATCCCAACCACCGCGAAAACATCGCTCTGGGTAACATCATTGGCAACCCTGTTGCGTCCCGCCGACGCATCGTGGACGCTCCATCGCAATGAACGATCCCGCTTTTCACGACCCTGTCGCGGCCTACGACGCGCAGGCTTCCAGTCTCGCGGCGGAGTATGAACGCGTCGACCAGATTGCCTACCGGTCTACCTTCTCCGACCTCATCCGGCTTGGCGCCGACCACCTTGCCCTTGATGTCGGCGCGGGGTCGGGACGCGATGCCGCTTGGCTGGCTGCACTGGGCTACGACGTGGTCGCTGTTGAACCCGCAGCCGGCATGCGGACGGAAGCTCGCAAGTTGCACCGCAACGATCACATCCGGTGGCTCGATGATCGGCTGCCTGGGCTGAACGCCACTCACGCGCTAGCCCTTTCTTTTGACCTGATCCTGCTATCGGGCGTGTGGCAGCACGTCGCGCCTCATGAGAGACAGCGCGCGTTCCGTAAGCTCGCCACGCTACTCAAACCGGGCGGGCTGTTGATCGTTACGTTGCGCCATGGGCCGGCGCCACCCGATCGGCCCATGTATGATGTGACGACTGGAGAGATCGAGGCGCTTGCTCGGAACCATGGCCTGACGATCGCCCGCGTCGCTCCCGCGTCAGATGCGCTAGGACGCCCTGGCGTAGCATGGACCACCCTCGCCATGACCTTGCCCGATGACGGAGCAGGAGCGCTGCCGTTGCTGCGAGGGATCGTCCTGAACGATGACAAGTCCTCAACCTACAAGCTCGGTTTGCTGCGGGCGATCGCGAAGATCGCGGACCGGACACCAAGCTTTGGCGTGCCGCACCCCACTGACGATAGCGTCGAAGTGCCGCTTGGTGCCGTAGCGCTAAACTGGGTGCGCATGTATCTGCCGCTCGTACGTTGCGGCTTGCCCCAGATGCCCGGGAACGCCGGTCCGGACGGGCTTGGCTTCGCGAAAGAAGGCTTCCGGGCTCTTCTGGCCGATGGGATAGCGCCCTTGGACTTCCGGGTGGGCGCCACCTTTTCCGGTGAGCGCGCCAAGGCCGTGGCTGGCGCGATCGCCGACGCATCGCGCACGATTGCCACCATGCCCGCGAACTTCATCCGCTACCCGAACTCGGAGCAGCGCGTGTTTACCGCCGCGACGGCTCGCTCGTCACGTGGTTCGGCAATCGCGCTGGGTACCGACGCCTTGGGCGCGTTCGGCAGACTCGCCGTTCCCGGACATGTTTGGCGGACGATGCAACGGCTTGGCGTCTGGATCGAACCGGTATTAGCGGCGGAATGGGCGCGCCTCATGCGCGGCTACATGGAACGGCAAGGCAGAAGCACGGTTCCAGGCGAACTTGAGGCGGCCCTGGCCTGGATAGAACCTCGACGTGATGTGTCGGTTGCGCGCGATATAGCAGTCGACAGGCTCCGGCGGGGAGAACGCCTGCACTGCGTTTGGTCGGACCGGCCGCTGTCAGATACGACGCTCGACATTGATCATTGCCTGCCTTGGTCGGCGTGGCCCTGCGGTGACCTCTGGAACCTCATGCCGTCGCACCGAACGCTCAATCAGCGGGAGAAGCGCGACCTCCTGCCCAGTGCGAACGCGCTAGCCGCCGCGCGGACCGCGATTATCACTTGGTGGGACAACGCCTGGATGAGCAATGAAGCGCTAGCTGCTCGGTTCGCGTGCGAAGCCGGGGCCGCGCTGCCCGTCGAGATGACCGCTACCCGCGACGCGATATTCGACGGGCTGACTTGGCGCCGTCTTAGACTAAGGCAGGATCAGCAGCTCACCGAATGGGCAGGACTTCCAATTAGCTGATCCAATGTCGTTCACCGTCCCTGGTGAGTGAAGCGTGATGATTGTCTTCCTTAAACATGTTGAACTCTGGAGCCTAAGGTCGGCGCTCTGCCAAGCTTGACCGTGTTCCGGATCCCCTAAGTCGCGATCAACAGTCGCGATTAGTCGAGGCGTATTCCAAAGCTTCGCTGAAAATGCCTCATCATTCCGATAGCCCACGCGTGCTGACTGTCCCAGTTCCGATCTGCATAGCCAGCCATCAACGCCGCGCGGACGGCGCTTTTTCTTTGGCCGGCCTTTTTCTCCCACAGGAGCGTCTCTCCAACCTCCTCCTCGATAGCGAACCGGTCAGCATGCAGCCTAGCGAGTTTCGTTCCGGCGTCGTCGTCCTCGTTGTTGAGGTTCACTTGGATGCGGTGCCGCGTAACGCTGAGACTGACATGTGATCTCCGGTCGAGCGGCTCCAAGGGCGACCAGTTCCTGCCTGGGCGACGCACGGGAAGTCCAGCAATCTGCGCCTGTTTCGTGAAGGCAGCGAGATAGCGCGTGAGTTCATCGCTCATGCCATCCGATGTCTTCGACGGGCTTCCGCTCGTCAACCTCTTGATAGTCACCTCCTATCGGCCTTCAGGTCGCTCTCGGTCTTTGGATCGGCGGCTTTCTTCGGACGCCGGCGTGTCGTGTTGGGTCGATCCGCCACTTGACCGTCGGGCGATGACGCGTCGGTCGCGCCAGTGGTCGAACGCCTTGCGAGCGACGTTCGTCAGCATGGGTGCAAACAGCTGGAGCGCCGCAGCGTAGAGGCGATGGCGCATCTTGGTATCGGCGTCGAAGTACTTGCCGATTGCCTCCGCGAGAAAGAAGCGCCTGTAGCCTACCTCGTGGCGATGTTCTCCCGAACGTACAACTTGGGTTTGCCGCAGCTTATATATGGGCGAGTTTCGTGCGCACGTCATCTGCCGGGAAGCCCGCCTTCTGGCATCGACCGGGGCGGTCATGGCTGCAATGGCATATTCCTTATGTCGACGAGTTCATGGCGGGCCACCGCCGGTCTCACCGGTCAGAGGTCGAGACCGCCCGGGCTCCGACGCCGCCTTCAAACGCGCTCGAGTGCCTCAGCAAGGACCGTAATTGCCTCCTGCCGTACCGGAACATTACGGGCTGCCCAAAGCCGTCGAAGCAGGTTCTCGTCGACGAACTCATCCAGCTTCGCCGAGCGGAGGTTCTCGACGAATCCGGAAAGGCTCTCCACCGACGGGAACTCAATGACGGAGGCGAGCAGGCGGACGAGCTCGTCGGCGCCGCACTCGACCGCGATGATCCCGACGTCGTTCGCCTCGCACTCCACGCCGGCGGCCTGCACGAGGATCGCAAGGAGATCGTTCACGGCGGTCCCGGCCCAGGTCATGAGGTAGGCGTCGCCGCCGGCCTCGACCACGCTCCGGGTGTCCACGCCGAGCCGGCGGTATGCCGAGCGTGCTTCCGCCAGGAAGGCCCGTGCTTGCGGATCTGCGTAGCTGGGCTCCTCCGCGTCCTCGAGGACACAGCGCATCATCTTCGACAGCCGGCCATGCACCGCCTCGCCGGTCACGGGATCGAACTTGGGTAGGCGCCCGGAGCGGTGCGGCAGCACCTCCAGCACCTTGGCGCGGTCGTCGACGGCCTCGACGCGCCAGCGCCGGCCGGCGAAGCCGACCAGCGATCCGATCCCGAGCACGTTGGAGATCGGCACCGTTCCAAGGGTGCGGCCGCTGGAGACCAGCCGCCACTCCTCGTCGGTCTGGAACACCGCGTAGAAGTCCCGTCCCTCCGTCATCCGCTCGCCGGCGGGGCCGAGCATCAGCAGCCCGTCCGACGACTGCTCCAGCAGGTCCACACCCTGCCGTCCGACGCCGCGAAGCAGGTCGGCGTAGTCGCCGGGCTCCATCCTCAGGTAGCTGTCGCGTCCGCAGATCGCACGGTGCGCGGCGGCAGGGCGGATTCCGCCGGCGGACGCTATGGTCGAGAGCGTCTGGTGCAGCGCGACTGTCGCGAGGGACGGGTCCAGAGTGGCGGGCTCCACGAATCCCTCGAGCAGGAGCCGCACGGCCGCGACCGCCCGTACCGTCCCCAGCCGCAGCTGGTCGAGCGGGTCGGAGTCGGCGGCCAGGTGCTTCTCGCGGACGTAGATGCGCAGCACGGCTGGTTCGCCCCGCCTCCCACTTCGGCCGAGCCGCTGCTTCAGACTCGCGAGCGACTTGGGCGCCCCGATCTGCGCGACGGAGGCGACGCTCCCGAGGTCGATCCCGAGCTCCAGCGTCGTGGTGGCCACGGCCGTCGTCGGCAAGTCACCGGCCTTCAGCCGCAGCTCCAGCGTCTCGCGCAGCTCCTTGGAGAGGCTCCCGTGGTGCGGGAAGAACTCCTCCGGCACGCCGTTCCGGACGCAGCGCTGGCGCAGCCGGTCGGCCAGCGCCTCGACGGTCCGGCGCGAGCCGCCGAAGACGAGGTTGTTGGACCCTCGCAGGTGGCCGTAGAGGTGGTCGGCGATCCGGCTGAGCGCATCCTGGGCGCCGTCCTCCGCCAGCTCGTCGATCCCGTCCGCGTCGGGCGGCTCGGCATAGCCGCGGATCTGCAGCTTGAGGCCTGGACCCTTCGCCTCGGACCGGAGCACGACCGCCGCGTCCGGCCGGGCGGGGTCGAGCCAGCGCTTGCCCGACGTCTCGTCGCCGAGCGTCGCGGACAGGCCGACCCGGCGGGGCCGCGAGTCGCACAGCCGGTCCACCCTTCGCAGCAGCGACGCGAGGTGGAGGCCGCGCGGGCCCTTCAGGAACGCGTGCAGCTCGTCGATGACGATCGACTGCAGTCCCCGGAACAGGTGCGCGGCCTCCGCCGGCCTCCGCAGCAGCAGCGCCTCGATCGACTCCGGCGTGATCAGGGCGACGCCCTCCGGCCGGCCGAGCAGCCGCCTCTTGGCGCCGGCCGGGGCATCGCCGTGCCAGCGCGTCAGGGGCAACTCCAGACGCTCGCAGAGCAGCTCCAGGCGCCTATGCTGGTCGTTGATCAGGGCCTTCAGCGGACTGACGTACAGCACGCGCAGCCCGCCGGGCCCCGCCTCCGCCGCCTGCGTGAGCAGCGGCAGGAATGCCGCCTCGGTCTTGCCCGACGCGGTCGCCGCCATAATCACTACGTCCGAACCCGAGCCGAGGATGGTCCGGGTCGCCTGGTCCTGGATGTCGCGCAGCCCCGTCCAGCCCTGCTCGCGGATCCACCGCCGGACCTCCCGATGGAGCCGGTCGAAGGACGTGGCCTCAGATCCGGAGGTCGACAAGCTCGTCGTCCGCCTCCTCGTCGCTGGCATCCTCCTCGGCCTCGGGCGCCACCCCGCCGAGCAGTTCGCGCCAGTCCGTCTCGGGGTTCTGCTCGAGCACCGACAGGAACTGCACGAAGGCCTTGATCGTGTTGCGGGGCGTCCGGAAGTAGGCCTCTCCGATCCGCCGGTTGCAGTGCTCCATGAATGCCGTCAGCGCCTCGTCGGGCACGAGGTGGGCCGCCGGATCGTCGAGCGCGAAGACGGCGCGGATGTTCGAAAGAAGGATCAGAAGGTCCTCAGGCGACAGGCTCTGCAGCCGGAGCACCGGTCCGCTCATGTCCACCCGTCCATCGGTGGCGAAGCTGTTCTCGGCTAGCCGCGACTGCAGCGCGTGGTAGCTGTAGAGGCCGCGGCGGCTGTCGAGCAGGAAGTCGGGCGTGCCCCCGAACACGAAGCCGAGGCCCTCCACGTTCCCCTGCAGGACGTCGTTGAGCATCCGCAGGATCTGC
>SXGQ01329954.1_pt1 | contig 30545 bp, 28 predicted proteins | sample 3178371 | NCBI WGS metagenome assembly SXGQ01 (sample SAMN11356859, study PRJNA531348) | freshwater metagenome | isolation source: freshwater sample F1-20 | place: China: Fuxian Lake, Yuxi | collected 2017-12-25
GAGGATGTGGCGGTAGGTCTCGCCGAAGCGCTCGGCGCCGACCATGTCCCACCAGCTCGTGTACTCCCACTGGCCGTACCGGCGCTCGTCGCAGCTGGAGAAGAACACGATGACCTTGCGCAGGAAGTACTCGGCCTCGTGGGGCTTGATGCCGCGGGTCGAAGTCAGGAACGCGCGCAGCGACGCGGTCACCCGTGCGGCCGACCAGTCCTGCGGCCGGGGCAGCGTGACCGGGATCTCCATGTCCGGGCCGCCGGTGCGGGCGAACGACGCCTCCCGGGCGCCGACGAGGTTGTCGAGCACGCCGCGGGGGTTCCCCGCGACCGGGATGCGCCGCATCGTGTCCGGGATGTTGCGGTAGAAGCCGGGGAAGAACCGGAACCCGTGCTCGCCGGGGAGCGGGAGCCGGCCGCCTGTGCCGGTGCCAGGGACGGGCATGCTGCGGGCCTTGCCGCCCAGCGCCTTGCGCTCGAAGACCGTGACGGAGAATCCGCGCTCGGCGAGTTCGTGGGCCGCGGCCAGGCCGCCCATGCCGCCGCCGAGGACCGCGACCCGGCGACCGGTGGCGCTGCGCGGCGTGGCGCCGCGCGCACCGGCGGCCTGGACGCCCAGCGCCCCGGCTGCGCCTGCGGCGGCGGCACCCCGAAGGAACCCGCGCCGCGAGATCGCGGCTCCGTGCTCATCACCCTGCATGACCCATCTCCTCCGTTGCTGACAACCAGCGTGGTCAGATGACCCTCCCAGGTGACAACAGCGAATGTCAAATAGGTGCGGCGCGCTACTCGAAGCGCGGCGTGCGCTTCTGGAGGAACGCCATGATCCCCTCGACCATCTCGGCGCCCTCGGCCTGCACGCCCTGGGCAACGGCCTCCGCCTCGAACGCGCCTTCAAGCTCCTCGCCGAACGTCGCGCCAAGCATCTGCTTGATGGCGGCCTGCGCCGTCGGCGGGCCGGCGGCGATGCGCGCGGCGAGCCGCTGGGCGTGGCCGGCGAGCTCGGCGTCGGGCACGACATCGTTGACGAGCCCCCAGGCGAGCGCCTTGTCGGCCGGGACGCGCTCTCCGAGGAGCATCATCTCTGCGGCTCGCGCGTGGCCTGCCCGGGCGGGGATGAGGGCCGTGGCGCCGCCGTCGGGCACCAGGCCGATGCTCACGAACGACATCAGGAAGTACGCGTCCTCGCTGGCGACCACGAGGTCGGCGGCCAGCGCCATCGCGACCGCGACGCCGACCGCCGCGCCGTTCACCGCCGCGACAACGGGCTGCGGGATCGTGCGCAGCCCGCGCACGATCGGGTTGTAGATGTCGCGCAGCACCCACTCGAGGTCGGGGCGGCCGGTCTCGCTGAGCTTGCTCACCGGCGTCTTCAGGTCCGCGCCGACGCTGAACGCCTGACCGGCGCCGGTCAGCAGGACCGCGCGGGCGCTGCGGTCCTCGCCGATGCGCCCGATGGCGTCGACGAGTTCCAGGCCCATGTCCTGCGTCAGGCCGTTGCGGGCGTCGGGACGATTCAGGGTCAGATGGGCGATCCCGTCCTCGATCCGCAGATCGATCGACGAGTAGGCCGGTGGGGAGGCGGTGGTCATGCCCGCCACGCTAAGAACTGACATCACCCCTTGTCAACTGCTGGGGTGCGGTGTGTCAGGATGTGGCGATGAGCACTGTCCCTGCGCGTCCGTACCGCGGCCGCAGCGCCGAGGAACGCCGGACCGAACGCCGTGAGCGCCTGATCGAGGCCGCGCTGGAGGTCGTCGCCGAGAAGGGCTGGCACAACACGACGGTCCGCGACGTCTGCTCGCGGGCCAAGCTCACCGAGCGCTACTTCTACGAGGCCTTCGGCGACCGGCAGGGCGTGCTGCTCGCGCTGTTCGACCACGTGTCGCAGGAGGTCGCGGGGATGCTGCTGGCCGCCGTGGCCGACGCACCCAAGGACGACGCCGCCGGGAGCGCCCGGGCCGCCATCACCGCCTTCGTCGACGCGCTCGCTGACGATCCGCGCCGCATGCGCATCCTCATCACCGAGGCGCCGGACGACACCGAGCTGCAGGCGCGCCGCCAGGCGGCGGTGCTCGCGTTCGCCCACCTCGTCCGCGACCAGGCCGCCGACTTCTACGGCGTGTCAGGACGCGGCAAGAAGGATGCGGAGCTGACGAGCCATGTCCTCGTGGGCGGGCTCGGCCAGCTGCTCATGGCCTGGCACCTGGGCGACGTGAAGGTCAGCCGGACCCGGCTGATCGAGCACGTCACGAAGCTGTTCGTCGCGGTCGCCCCGGTGCGCTCGGGCGGCAGGGAGTAGCTCCCCGCCGCCCGATGCAGCCCTCGATCTAGCGGATCGTCGTCACCCGGAAGTGCAGCGACTCCCCGAAGTTCCCGTCGACCCCGTCGTTGTCGGTCGACAGGAACACGTCGCCGGCCTTCGTCACGCCGAGGCCCTCGACCTTGTCGGGCACCGAGATGCTCCGCGCGTCGAGCTCGCCGATGACGTCACGCAGCAGGCCCTTGCTGACGGTGTCGAGCACCTCGCCGTGCGGCTTCCACGTCACGCCCGGGTCGGTGAGGTCGACCCCGTAGACGCGCTTGATCCGCGCGTTCTCGGCGAGCTGGTTGTCGCGCTCGACGATCGCCACGGTCTTGCCGTCGGGCAGGAGCGTGATCTCCGAGAGGCCGACCCAGCCGCCCGCGGGCGACGTGACGGCGTCGAGCGGGTAGTTGGCGAACGTCCATTCGCCCGCGGCCACGTCGTAGCGGCCGATCTTGACGACGCCCTTCGCGTCGTCGGCCCACTCGCGCTGCACGACGACCCAGACGGTCTCGTTGCCTGCCGCCTCGGTCCCCGTGACGGTCACGCCCTCGAAGCCGCTGCTGTTCGCCTTCGCGACGAGGCTGGCGGGCAGCGGCACGCTCTGCAGCACGCTGCCGTCGCCCGCGGTGCGGACAATGAGGTTCGGGCGCGAGCTGCCGGCGTTCGTACGGCCCTCGCTGGCCAGCCAGAAGCCGCCCTCCTGGCGGGCGACGATGCCCTCGAGGTCGAACTCGCCGCGGAGCTGGTCGTCGGTCTCCGCCGCACCGACCGGGATGCGCTGCGTGATCACGGCCGGGGTGCGCCCGGCGTCGATCTTGTAGATGAACGCCTGGCCGAGGAACGAGTCGCTGACCGACCACAGCGTGTTGCGCTCGACCGGGTCTCCGGAGAGGCCGGACTGGGCCACCCACGGGATCGGCAGGCCGTTCGCGTCGTTGGCGCTGACAAGCTGCGGGTACGGCGCGTCGCCGCGGCGCAGGTCGTACAGCGTCACGACCGAGCGGACGCCTCCCGGCTCGTCGGTCTCGGCCGACACGGCCAACAGGCCGCGCTTGGTGAGCGCCCGGATGCCCTCCGGACCCACGCCCGTCGGCAGCAGGCCGACGAACTTCGGCGTACGACGACCGACCTCGTAGACGCCGATGGCGTTGCCGCGTTCCGAGCCGACGAAGAGGTACGTCGTGCGGCCGAACGTCGCGACCTCGAGTCCCTCTGGCTCGCCGCCCTTGTTCGCGGCCCGCCCTTCCGGGAAGTGTCCGGCGCGGACGAGCTCGTGCTCGAAGCTCGCCCCGGACTCATACTCGACCTGCCCGCGGGTATTGAACAGCGTGAAGCCACGGCTGCCGCCCTCGACGCCGTTCTCGTCCTCGTAGTCGCCCTCGTTCGCGGTGGCGAACGTGTCGTCGTCGATCCAGTGCACGGAGTCGGGCTCGCGACGGCGGTCGGGCAGGTCGTCGGTCAACTCGATGACGCCGCTGCCCTGCGGGCCGAGCTCCTCCTCGGTGGCGTCGACGTTCGTCAGGCTCGTCGACCCGGCCGAGAAGTGCCGCGTGACCTTCGCCCTGCGCAGGTCGACCACGGCGAGGTGGTTGTTCTCCTGGAGCGTCACGACCGCTTCGTTCCTGCGGTTGATGTCGACGTACTCCGGCTCCGGGTCGCTCGGGGCGGTCTGCGCGAGACCGGTCAGGTTGACGGCGCGCAGCTGCCGGTCCCAGTGCCAGAACGGGCCGCGCAGGTCGAGGACCTGCAGCGTGCCCGCGGGCGCCTGCGGGATGAGCCCGTCGTTGAGGTCCTCGTCGCGCTCGTTCTCGATGACGATCGCGGCGTACCGGCCGTCTGGCGAGATGGAGATGGAGTCGGGCTGCCCCGCCAGCGGGATCCGCTTGACGATCTGCTTCGTGGACGGGCTGACGACGAGCAGCTCACCGCTCGGGTTGGCGAACGATTCGCTGGTGTTCACGGCGACGAGCGACCAGAGGCCGGCGGTCGCGACGCTGGTGGGCTCGCCGCCCACGGGGAGCGTGCCCTTGGGCTTGGGCGCCCGGGGGTTGGCGATGTCGACGAAACCGATCGCGCCCGTCGGCGAATCGGTGTAGACGAGGGTGCGGCCGTCGATCGTCGCGTCGACGATCTCGGCGGAGGTCTCGGTGTCCACGGGCAGGCCCGCGGGCAGGTTCTGCGGCACGCTGAAGGTGCCGACATGGCCGAACGACTGGCTCTTGGGGCCGAACCACGTGGCCTGGGCGCTGCCAGCGGTCATGCCGGCGGCGGCGGTCGCGGTTGCCGCGGCGGCGATGAGCCGTCGCAGGTGGGGATGCACGGTGGGGATTCCTCCTGAGTTGCGAGAAGCCCCGATCTTCGGTGCGTCGGGTCGCTCTGGTGTGAGCGTCTGGTGAACGCGGGTCAGGGCGCCGCGACCGGCCGCAGGAAAACGTCGGTGGGCGCCCCTTTCCTGCGGCGCGTCGGTGTTGCGCTCCCTCAGTCGTCGAGGACCGCGCGGAGGTAACGCTCGGGCGCCTCGAGAAACGCGCGTGTGAGCGCCACCGCGCTCAGTGCGTCGTAGTCGCGCTCGGTGAAGCCGTCGTCGTCGATCTCGTAGATGCGCGCCTCGGGGCAGGCGAGCAGGATCGGCGAGTGCGTGGCGATCACGAACTGCGCGCCGTCCTGCGCCGCGCGCACGATGATCGCGAGCAGCGTCAGGAGGCTGGTGACTGAGAGCGCGGCCTCGGGCTCGTCCAGGAGGTAGAGGCCGTTGCCGGCGAACCGGTTGGCTGCGAGGGCGAGGAAGGACTGGCCGTGTGACTGCTCGTGCAGGCCGGTGCCGCCGTAGAGGGAGACGTCGGGCGCGTGGATCGAGCCGCCGTCGACGAATACGGCGACGTTGAAGAAGCTCTCGGCGCGCAGGAAGTAGCCGTTGCGCGGGCGGGTTCTCGTGACCTGCGGCGCGAACACCGGGACCAGCTGCCCTCCGAGGACCGGGCCGATGGCCCGGGGAACCGGCGGCAGCTCGCCCGAGCGCTCGAGCTCCCCGCCCTGGTCGGCGAAGCCCATGGCGTTGGCGAGGCTCTCGATCACCGTCGACTTCCCGACGCCGTTCTCGCCGGCGAGCAGTGTCACGGGCGTGCTGAGTTCGAGCTCATCAACCCGCTCCATGGTCGGCAGGTTCCACGGGAACTCGTCGGCCGTCCCGACCTGTTCGAGTCCGAGCACGTAGGGCCCCGGCCCGAAGCGGCGGTCGTCGCGGCGGCGCGGCATGCACGTTCATTCTGACGTTGTGCCGCGCTGCGCGGCACAACGTACGCCTCGACTGGCAGCATGCCCGGGGATGCGCAAGAAGAAGCTCCGCGTCATGTGGGACTACGGCGCCGAGAACCCGGTCTGGAATCGGCACGGCGGCATCGGGCTGGAGAGCCTGGGGCTCAGCACGGAGCTGTGCGCGGCCCTCAGGCGGTGGTCGGCGGCGCTCACCGAGGAGATGTGGGAGGTCATCCAGACCGACGACGAGGAACTCACGGCCGAGGCACGTCGCTTGGACGACGAGGGCCGGCGCCTTGCCGAGCGCGTGCAGGCCGAACTGGGCAACCGCTACGCGATCAGGTACGTCGGGGTCGACGACTGAACGCCGCTTCCGCTCGGCCGTCGGACACGCGATCCGGGAGCGACACATCGAGCACACCGCGAACGACGGTGTGGGGTTCGAGCTCTGTGCCGCGTGGCGCGGCAGAACGTCAGCTTCAAGGCCGAAGAGTCCCGTTTGGCATCAGTACTGCAACGCAGTTGCGCCGGGTGCGTAACAACTCTGCGGAAATGGGGCGGACGCTCGCCACTCGGCCGTACGGTGGACCCGTGACGTCACCCGGTTCTCGCGGCATACTGAATTTCATGAGCGACTTCCTCGACCTCACGATCCGGTACGAGGCGGGCGATGACGATTGGATCGTCGCCTCGATCCCGGAGGTCCCGGGCGCGCTTTCGCAGGGGCGTACACGCGAGGAAGCTCGCGCCAACGTCATCGACGCACTACGCCTGATGTGGACACCGGAGCGCTCGGCCGCTCCGGAGGGCCCGGACGTCGAGTACCTGCGCCTGACCATCGCCGCGTGAAGCGGCGGGTGCTGGAACAGCACCTCGAACGGCACGGCTGCCGTCAGGTGCAGGAGGGCGCCCGCCACACGAAGTGGGCGGGTCCGTCGGGGGCTCGCTCGACCGTTCCGCGGCACCGCGAGGTGGACCCTCGGCTTGCGCGAACGATCTGCAGACAGCTCGGCGTGCCGCCGCCCACCGGCTCGAGGTAGGGCGAAGGCCGTGTCCGCTACAGGGACCATGCGTCTTCGTCCGGCGGATGCGCTTCGGCGCCCGTGGCGCCACCACCGGGCTCTGGGCGCAGGGGCTCCCGCGTACCCGCTCCGCCCGCGGGACCGTCAGGGCGCGGGCCGATCATCCGTCGCAGCATCTCCTGCCGTATCTCCTCGCCCTGCGCGAGGATGTTCTGCCGGGCCTCAGGACTCGCCGAGACGAGTTCGAGCGAGATCAGAGACACCAGCCGCCGCAGTTCGGCGTTGGAGGCCTGTTCGTACGGCCGCACGCCGCTACCGCTCAGCCGCCGGACACGCGATCCGGTAGTCGCACATCGAGCACGCGGCGAACGACGGGGTCGGCTCGAACCCCTGCCCGAGGATCCCCTCGGCGACCTCGAAGACCGTGTCGCGGATCCAGTCCGGGTCGATCTCCTCGGTCGGCACCCGCACCTTCTCGTCATCGAGCACGTACAGGTACGCCTGGTCCGAGGCCTCGAGGTGCCACGCCTCCCGCGCCCCGATCGCGTAGAGCGACAGCTGCACGTCCTCGCGCAGCTGGTGGGCGCTCCGCGGCCGGCCCGTCTTGTAGTCGATGAGCTCGTACGCCCCGTCGGGCAGACGGTCCACCCGGTCGACCCGGCCGCGCAGCGTGTGCGGACCCATCTGGAAGCTGAACGACTTCTCGATCCAGACCGGTTCGACGCCTTCGTCGCGCTGGCGCTCCCAGTACCGCCGCAGCGCCGCCTCGGCCTTCCCGCGCAGCTGCTTGGCCTGCTCGCCGTCGTCCATCCCGCCGCGGCGCCAGCCCGCGTCGAGCAGCCCGAGGAGCTCCTCCAGCGACGACATGCCCGTCCCGTGGTACCGCTCCAGGACCTGGTGGACGATGATGCCGAACCGCTGGTTGACCGTCGGCTCCTGCGGGATCCGGAAGACCCGCGCGAACTTGTACTTCAGCGGGCACATCCGGTAGGTCTCGATATCCGACGCGCTGAGCGCCAGGCCCTCGCCGCGGCGCGGCAGGAACGGCTCCAGCGACGGCTCGGGACGGGCCGCCCGTGCAGCCGCGCGTGCCCGGTCCTCGCGCTCGGCGTCGAGCAGGAGTGCGTCGAGTTCGGACGACTCGAGGATCTCGCGCTGCAGCGGCGAGAGGTCGGCGCCCAGGCGCTGGTTGATGAGCGGCAGGGCGTCGCTGACCGCCTGACCCGTCGGCCGCTCCAGCAGCGCCGCGACCTTCACCATCTCGAGGTAGCGCACCACCGCGTGGGTGACGTCGAGGTCGGTCTCCAGCCGCAGCTCGCCGAGGCCCTTGCCGACCTTCGCGGCATCGTGCAGCAGCGTGTCGCGCAGCGCCTGGAACGTCGCGTGCAGCGTCTCCTCGGGTCCGAACAGCTCCTCGGCGCGCGGCTCCTCGGGGAGATCCAGCGCGGCACGCACGTCCTCGAGGAACGGTGACGCGGGCTGTGCGGCGCCGCGCTCGGAGTGCGCGGGGTACGCCAGGACGAGCGTGCGTCTCGCGCGCGTCATCGCCAGCGCGAGCAGGCGGCGCATCTCGCCGACGTGGTTCGCGCGGGTGTCGTCGGGGACGTCCTCGGCGAGCAGCGCGTCAGGGATCGGCTCGTACTGCGGGCGCCGCGCGCCGGGCATCCGCGACCCGTGCAGGCCGAGGATGAAGACGTGGTCGACCTCGACGGTCTTCGCCTGGCGCAGCCCGACGACCCGGACCCCGGGCTGCGTCGGGCCGGTGATCTCCTCGTCCTGCGGCAGCCCGGCGTCGGCGACCGCGGCGATGTAGCGGGCGAAGTCCCGGGTGGTCGCCTGCGGATCCCGGCGGACGTGCGCCGCCGCGAGATCGCCGAACCGCGCGAGGTTGCGCAGCCGTTCCACGACGTCGGCCTGCGCGGCGAAGAGCTGCTGGCGGCGCAGGCCCAGCCGGTCGATGAGGCGGTGGACGAACAGGTCCGGACGCGTCGTGTCCAGTGCGGCGCCGGCGCTGCGGTGGAGCTTGAGGAACGCCAGGATCCGCTCGCGGGACTCCGGCGGGATCTGCGGGGACTCCGTCGACGCGGCGAGCGCCCCGACCATGTCGAGCTTGCGTCGCCGCGCGATCTGGATGACCCGCGCGAGGTCGGCCGCGCGCAGCTCGATCGGCGATCGTGACAGCGCGCGCACGACCGCGCCGGCGTCGTGCGGGTCGTTGAGCAGGCGCAGCCAGGCCAGCAGGTCGCGCACCTCGGCACGCTGGAAGAACGTGGCCGCGCCGACGATGCGGTGCGGCACCGCGCGCTCGGACAGCGCCGAGGCGATCGCCTGGCCCTCGTTGCGCACGTTGCGCACGAGCACGGCGATCTCCGCCGGCGGCGTGCCCTCGCGCACCATGCGCTCGATCTCGGCGGCGGCGTTCTGCGCCTGGGCACGCTCGTTGTCGGCGCGCCAGACCTGGAGCGTGCCCCCAGGCGCGCCGGTGACGGTCTTCTCGATGCGGTCGGGTGCGTGGACGAGCACCGCGGTCGCTGCGTCGAGGATGCGCTGCGAGCAGCGGAAGGACTCCTCCAGCCGCACCACCGGTGCGTACGGGTGCGCCCGCCGCACGTCGGCGACGTTCTTCGCCGCGGCGTTGCGCAGGCGCTGCGTGCACTGGTCGTCGTCACCGAAGACGACGAGGTTCGGGCCCTCCGTGTTCCCCGCCGCGAGCAGCCCGACGAGCTGCACCGCGCCCGGGCCGAGGTCCTGGAGCTCGTCCACGAGGACGTGCCGGTAGCGGCCGCCGAGCCCCTCGCGCACGTGCGGGCGCTCGCGCAGCAGCGCGATCGCGCGCAGCAGGAGGTCGCCCTCGTCGATCGCGCCCTGTTGGGCGAGCATCCGGTCGTGGGCGAGGTAGAGCTGGGCGAACTCGCGCTCGCGGGCGGTGCGCGCCAACGCGTCAGGTTCCTCGGACAGCCCCCCGGCCCACGCGGCGTAGTCGGCGGCGGTGACCAGCGCCTCCTTCAGGCGGTCGATCCGCGCCACCACACCGGAGAGCAGCGCGGCGGGTTGGCCGCCGAGGTCGTGCTCCTGGAGGGTGAGTTCGTCGACGCGCTCGAGGAGCATCGCCAGGCGGTCCGCGGCGGTCACCGGCAGGACGAACGGCTCGATCCCCGCGTCCAGGGCCTGATCGTGGAGGAGCCGCACGCACAGGCTTCCCACGGTGTGGACGGCCAGTTCTTCGTACGCGCACGTCAACCGGTGCTCCAGGCGGCGTCGCAGGTCGTCGGCGCACGCCAGCGTGGAGGTCAGGGCGACGACGGCGTCGGGCTGCGTGCCGCGGTCGGCCAGGCGCGCGACCCGCTCGACCAGGGCGGTCGTCTTGCCCGTGCCGGCCCCGCCGAGGACCACCAGCGGCCCGGTCGGGTGGTCCGCGATGCGCGTCTGAGCGGCGGACATATGGGGGGTACCGGGCGTCACCATGCCTAGTATGGCCACCATGGCCACCAGGTCCGCAACCCTGTCCGCAGACTGGCTGGGCGCCTGCCACCGCGCAGCGGATGGGCTGCGTTCGGTGCTCGTCGACCATCCGACGAGCCATGAGCGCGTGCGCCAGACCGGCACGCGGGGCGAGGGCGGCGACGACACGCTCATCATCGACGCCGCCGCCGAGGACGCGGTGTTCGTCGAGCTCGACCGGCTGCACAGCGACGGCGCGCGGTTCACCGCGGTCAGCGAGGAGCGCGGCGTCGTGGACTACGGCGACCCCGACGTGCTCGTCGTCATCGATCCGATCGACGGGTCGATGAACGCCAAGCGCGGGCTCACGCACCACGCGATCTCGATCGCGGTGGCCGACGGACCGACGATGGCCGACGTCGTCTTCGGCTTCGTGGCGGACATCGGCGCCGGCGAGGAATGGTCGGCGTGGCGCGGCGAGGGCGCGCAGCACAACGGGGTGGCGATCAGCGAGGTGCCACCCGAGCGCCGGGACATCCACGACCGCCTCGAGCTCGTCGCCATCGAGTCCGCCGACCCGCGGTGGATCCATCAGGCGCTCCCGGGGCTCGAGAAGCACGTGCACCGGGTGCGCGCGATGGGCTCGATCGCGATCTCGCTCTGCCAGGTCGCGACCACGCGCGTCGACGGGATGGTGTCGCTCTGGCGCTGCCGGGCGGTCGACGTCGCGGCGGCGCAGCTCATCGTCCGCGAGAGCGGCGGGCTCGTGGCGTTCGTCGGGCTCGAGGACGGCCCGCTGACCGCGCCGCTGGATCTCCCGCCGCACGCGCCGGTGGTCGCCGCGCGCACCGAGCTCGCGCTCGAGCAGCTCGCGGAGATCCCCGCGGTCGGCGCGCACTGATGCTCGACCCCAACTTCGCCGCCAAGATGGCGATCACGCTGGCGGGTGGAGCGGGCGAGCCCGGGCTGCCGCCGGTCGACCTCATCACCGTGTGCGACACCGCGCACGAGCGGATCGCCGATGCGACCGGCCTCGTCCCCGCGCAGGCGCTGCCGCCTCCGGAGTGGGTCGACCGCGAGGCGTGGGCGAAGGCGAACGCCGTCAGCCTCTCCCGGCTGCTCGAACCGCTCGGGGAACGCGCGGGCGCGGACCTCGGCCCGCTCTCCGGTCCCCTCCGCGCCGCCACGGGCGGGATCGCGACCGCGGAGGCCGGCGCGCTGCTCGGCCTCGTCGCCAAGCGGGTCATGGGCCAGTACGACCTGACGCTGACCGACCCCGACGTCCCCGCGCGGCTGCTGTTCGTCGGGCCCAACATCCTGGAAGCGGCGGAGAAGCTCGAGGCCGACCCGGGCGAGCTGCTGACCTGGATCGCGCTGCACGAGGTCACGCACGCGGTGCAGTTCTCGGCGGTGACCTGGCTGCGTCCGCACCTCGCGGAGCTGCTCGGTGAGCTGCTGGCGTCGCTCGATGTCCAGGTGGACTGGAGCAACCTGCTGCGCCTGCCGTCGGTGACCGAGTTGCGCGAAGCCGTCGACACGGTCCGTGACCGTGGGCTCGCGTCCTTCTTGGGGCCGGCGCGCAGCGACCTGCTCGATCGCGTGCAGGCCACGATGGCGCTGGTCGAGGGGCACGCGGAGTGGACGATGGATGCGGTCGCCGGCGACCTCGTCCCGAACCTCGAGGACCTGCGTGCCGCGCTGGACCGCCGCCGCGCCGAGCGCACCGGGCTGCTGCGCTTCGCCGACCGCCTGCTCGGCCTGGACCTGAAGATGCGCCAGTACGAGGAGGGCCGCGCGTTCTGCGACGCCGTCGTCTCCCTCGGCGGACCCGAGCTGCTGACCCGCGCGTGGGCCGAGCCCGAGACCGTGCCCAGCGCAGCCGAGCTCGCCGACCCGGCGGCCTGGCGCGCACGCGTCACCTGACTCTCTGCCGTTCAGCGCAACGCTGGTGGGCGCGGGTTGCCGTCGGCGGCAACGTTTCGCCATCGCGGCGCGCAGGTTTCGACCGCGCGGACATGCCCAGCGTGGCGCGGGTGCGGGAACGTGCCGCGCACCATGAATCCGCTCACCGCCAGCCCCGTCGGCACGCACCCGCTCGATTCGCTCACCTCCGAGGAGGTCAGCGCCGCGGCGCGGATCCTCAAGGAACAGGAGGGCCTCGGGGCCGAGGCGCGGTTCGTGTCGATCGTCCTGCGCGAGGACAAGTCGGTCCTCCGTGGCTGGACGGAGGGCGAGACCGTGCCGCGCGCGGCGTTCATCGTCCTGCGCAACCGCGAGACGCGCGGCACCTACGAAGCGGTCGTCGATCTCGCCAGCGAGACCGTCGTGCGGTACGAGCGGATGGAGGGCGTCCAGGCGTCGATCACCGCCGAGGAGTTCATGGCGACCGAGGACGCCGTGCGCGCGAGTCCCGAGTGGCGGGAGGCGATGGCGAAGCGCGGCGTCGAGGACGTCGAGATGTGCATGCTCGACCCGTGGTCGTCGGGCTACTTCGGCCCCGAGGACCACCCGAGCCGCCGCCGCATCTGCCGGCCCCTGACGTGGGTGCGCTCGGGAGACCCCGACGACAACGGGTACGCGCGGCCGGTCGAGGGGCTCCAGGTCGTCGTCGACCTCGACGAGATGAAGGTCGTCGAGGTCATCGACCACGGCGTCGTCCCGCTCCCGCCGAAGTCGGGCAACTACGACCCCGACCTCGCGATCGGCGACCCGGAGAACGTCCCGGTCATGGACGGCCTGCGCGAGGACGTCAAGCCGATCGAGATCACCCAGCCCGAGGGCGCGAGCTTCACCGTCGACGGCAGCCTCGTCACGTGGCAGAAGTGGCAGGTGCGGATCGGCTTCAACAGCCGCGAGGCGCTCGTCCTCTATGACATCGCCTACCAGGACGGCGACACGCTGCGGCCCATCTGCCACCGCGCGTCGCTCGGCGAGATGTACATCCCCTACGCCGACCCGCAGCCGACGCAGTCGACGAAGAACGTCTTCGACATGGGCGAGTACGGGATCGGCTGGCTCGCGAACCCGCTGGAGCTCGGCTGCGACTGCCTCGGGGACATCACGTACTTCGACGGCGTCGTCAACGACCAGGACGGCGAGCCGGTCGTGATCCCCAACGCGATCTGCATGCACGAGGAGGACTACGGCACCGGCTGGAAGCACACGGACGTCCGCACCGAGAAGGTCGAGGTCCGCCGCCTGCGCCGGCTCGTCATCTCGAGCATCTGCACGGTCGGCAACTACGAGTACGGCTTCTTCTGGCACCTGTACAACGACGGGACGATCGAGCTGGAGGTCAAGCTCACCGGCTGCCTGACGACGAACGCGCTGCCGGTCGGCGAGGACACGCCGTACGGGCAGGTGCTCGCGCCGGGGCTGTACGGGCCGCACCACCAGCACTTCTTCAGCGTGCGGCTGGACATGGAGGTCGACGGGCCGCAGAACCGCGTCGTCGAGGTCGATTCGTTGCCCGAGCCCTACGGCCCCGACAACCCGGTCGGCTCGTACTGGAAGACCCAGCGGACGGTGCTCGCCACCGAGCAGCAGGCCCAGCGTCAGGTCGACCCGACGAAGGGCCGCTTCTGGAAGATCGAGAACCCGAACGTCGAGAACTCGGTCGGGGAGCCGACGGCGTACAAGCTCATGCCGGGTGAGAACGTCTTCCCGATGGTGCACCCGGACGGGATCTGGGGCCAGCGCGGCGCGTTCATCCAGAAGCACCTGTGGGTGACGCCGTATGCGCCCGACGAGAAGTTCCCGGCCGGGGACTACCCCAACCAGCACCCGGGCGGGGCTGGCCTGCCGGAGTGGACGGCCGCCGACCGGTCGATCGACAACGAGGACCTCGTGCTCTGGTACTCGTTCGGCGCCCACCACGTGGTGCGGCCCGAGGACTGGCCGGTGATGCCGGTGCACCACATCGGCTTCAAGCTCAAGCCGGCCGGGTTCTTCGCCGCCAACCCGGCGCTCGACGTGCCGCCGACTCAGGCGAAGCACTGTCACCACTAGCCCACATCGGGGGCGTCCCCGTCGAGGAGGTGCTCGCCGCCGGTCCGGCCCTCCTGGCCGGTGGCGGGCTCTGTGTCGCGTGGGTGCGGATACGGCTGCGCGCCCACTGAACCACGTCCACGCCCGCATGCCGGAACGATGTATCATTCCCACTCTGTCCGGCGAGCGGGGGACGAGATGTGGGGACACGTGTACTCAGTGTGGGGCCGTGCGGTCGCAGCCATCACCGTGGCCGTGGTCGCGACGACGCCGGCGCTCTCGAGCGCGGCGAGCACCAGGCAGATGACCGCCGCGGCCGGCGGCGCGACGGAGCTGTCGCTCGAGCAGACTGGACCCCGCGACCTCGTCGTCACGAACAGCGGCGCAACGGCGGTGGCGTTCCCTGGCGCACAGATGCGCCGTTTCGCACGCACGCTGAAGCTCGATCCCCGCAGCACCTGCTTCGGCGTGTCGAAGTTCGCGCCGGGTGACACGTGTGGCCTCCGCCTGCGCGGCGCCGTCGGCCGGGGAGCGGCATCGGTCGGCTTCCGCGTCGCCAAGGGCGTCGACGGGACGGTCACGCTCACCAACACGGGCGAGGCCGCACTGCCGCTGGCCGGGGCCACCTTGACGCGGCTGCTGCAGCGCGCAGGCGTCCGCGACGGGGACTGCGCGACCGGGCGGACGCTGCCGACTGGCATGTCGTGCACCCTGCGTCCCGGGTCGGGCGTGCCCCCGACGGCCCGCACGCCGTCGTCGGCCGACCGGTTCACGAGCTTCCAGCAGGGAACGATCTCGGGGCAGGCGACCGGCATGGTCTGGGCCTCGGCAGCCGAGACGTTCTCCCAGGTGCTCGCCGGGATCTGGTCGTGGCTCGGGATCCTCGGGCTGTGGTGCGCCCTGGAGCCCGGGTCGTGCACGGCCTTCTTCCGGGCGCTGCTCCAGCCCCTCCTATGACCGCGGCGGCCGCGACTCGAACAGCCGCTGCAGCCGCAGCGCCGTCTCGATCTCCGCGCGTCGCTCGGCGATGGCGTGGCCGAGCAGCGACTCGGCGCGGCGCAGCCGGTAGGTGACGGTCCGCGGCGCGATCTCCAGCGCCGCCGCGGTGGCGCTCACGCTCTCGCGCGCGTCAAACCAAGCGCCGAGGGTCGTGCGCAGCCGGACACTGCGCTCGTCCGGTCCTGCGAGCAGGCCGAGTTCGGCGCGCACCAGCTCACGCGCGAGGTCCTGGTCTCCCAGGGCGAGCGCCTCGACCATCGCGTCGCGGGCGGCGACCACCCCGCCGCCGCGGGCATCGGCGACCTGCCACGCGACGAGCGCCTGGCGGTGGGCCAGGCGGAAGCCGGACACGCCGGCGCACGGCCCGCCCACGCCCGCGTGGCCGCCGTCGAGGCCCTCGCGCCGCAGCCGGGCCGCGACCTCGTCGGCCGCGTCGGCGGGCAGCCACGCCCACGTGCGATCGCCCGAGGGCTCGAGCACGACCAGATGGTCCGCACCCATGTCGTCCGCCACCCGCCCGACTGCGGCGCAGGTGTCGCCTGACGCGACGACCGCGACGTGCGCGGTGTCCATCGCGTAGTCCAGGCCCAGCGGCGGCTGGCCGGCCAGCACCGCCTGCACCCGGCGCAGCAGATGCAGGCGCGGAGTGCCGTGGAGGCGGTCACGCTCGTCGGCGTACTCCCGGGCGACCAGCGGTGACACCCGGTCGATATACCGGTAGAGCTGGTGCGCCGCGCCGCGCAGCACCTCGGCCGGGCGGTGCAGGTCGTCGTACCCGCCGCCCGCGACGTCGTCGAGGACGTGCTCGAAGATCACCTGCTGCCCGAGGCGGTAGGTCCGCAGCAGCGCATCGACCTCCGCGCCGTGCTGGGCGGCGAGGTCGGCCTCCAGGCGCGGGCCGAACCCGAGGCTGTGCGGCAGCGCGCCGGCCCGGCCGACGGCGTCGAGCATGAGCTCGGTGTTCTCGTGCGTGCTGCGGCGCACCGCGGCGACATAGGCCGGATCATCGGTGACGAAGAACTCCGGGACCTCGCGCAGCTGACGCTCCATGAGGTCGTCGACGATCTCGCCGATGCGCGCGCGGCCGTGGCGCGCGAGCGCCTGCAGGTCCTGAGTCGCCGAGGCCATCACGCGCAGGATGGCGGTGCTGCGGTCGCGCCGCAATGGCCCGCGTGGACGGACCGGATCGACGCGATGGCCGTAACCCGTGAGACGCCGTGGTTTACAAACACACGTTCGCCGGGTAGCATCACCGGTACAAGCTTAGTTCTAATAACCCCGAATTCAGGAGCCTCATGGCCGAAACCACGCCCTCCCCCAAGCCCGCCGTCAAGGCGACCGCCGCCAACGCCCGCGCGACCACCAAGAGCGCGAAGACCGCCGCGACCCGCACGGCGAAGAAGACCGGTGGCGCCGCCGCCAAGGCCGCGTCCCCCTCGAAGACGAGCACGCGCTCGGCCGCCGGCAAGAAGGCCGCCGCTACCCGCGCTGCGAACACCGGCAAGCCCGCGACGGCCGCCAAGCGCGCCGCCGAGGCGCAGGCGCTGGAGCAGAAGACGCGCCTGCAGACCGCGAGCGACATCGCCGAGAAGGTCGTCCTCGTCCAGGTCGGCGCCGCGCTCACCGCCCGTGACTCGGTCGTCGAGACCGTCAAGGAGATCCGCGCGACCTCGGTCGAGAAGGAGCTCAAGGCGGCGCAGACCGACCTCGAGAAGGAGTTCAAGAAGTTCGAGAAGCGCGGCACCAAGGCCCGCAAGGACCTCGAGCGCGACATCAAGAAGACCCGCACGCGCATCGAGCGCGAGCTGCGTCAGCGCCGTTCGACCGTCGAGAAGGTCGCCAAGGAGAACCGCGCCCGCCTCGAGAGCGAGGTCAAGAGCCTGCAGGCCGACCTCGAGAAGCAGGCCGAGCCCGTCCTGAAGACGCTGGACCCGGTCGTCACCCCCGTGACCGACGTCGCCAGCACGGTCCGCGAGCGCGTCACCGCGCTGGTCTAGGGACCGCACACCTCGTTCTCCCCCGGGAGAACACGCCGCGGGGGCGCTTGGACAGGGCGCCCCCGCGGTCGTTGTGCGGCGAACGATCCCTACAATCGAAGGCATGCCTTCCGTCGACGACATCCGTACCGCCCTCGCTCGCGTGATCGATCCGGAGCTCCGGGCCTCGATCGTGGAGCTCGGGATGGTGCGCTCGATCGACGCGCACGAGAACGGCGTCGTCGACATCACGGTGTCGCTGACCACGCCCGGGTGCCCGATCCGCAACCACTTCCAGACCAGCGTGGTCAAGGAGGCCAAGACCGTCGAGGGCGTCACGCATGTGAACGTCACGTTCGACGTGCTCTCCGACACCGAGAAGCAGGGCCTGCAGCAGAAGCTCGGCCGCAGCGGCGGGCTGCCCAGCGGCGCGCTCGCACAGGTCGCCAACGTCCTCTGCATCGGCTCGGGCACGGGCGGCGTCGGCAAGTCGACCCTCACGGCCAACCTCGCCGCGGCGCTCACCGCCGAGGGCAAGAAGGTCGGCGTCCTCGACGCCGACGTGTGGGGCTACAGCCTCCCGCGCATGTTCGGTCTCGGCGGTCAGCGCCCGCCGGTCAGCGCCACGCGCAAGATCCTCCCGCTGGAGGCCGGGGGCGTGAAGGTCATGTCCATCGGGTTCTTCGTGGAGGAGGACAGCGCGGTCGTCTGGCGCGGCCCGATGCTGCACAAGGCGCTGACGCAGTTCCTCGAGGACGTCGACTGGGGCGAGCTGGACTACCTGCTCGTCTACCTGCCCCCGGGCACCGGCGACGTGTCGATGACCCTGGCGCAGCTGCTGCCGCAGGCGCAGTTCCTCATCACGACGACGCCGCAGGCGACGGCCCAGAAGGTCGCGCGCCGTGCCGCCGAGATGGCCAAGAAGGTCAACCTCGAGATCGGCGGCATCGTCGAGAACATGTCCGGGTTCGTCACCCCCGACGGCCAGCGCTTCCCGATCTTCGGTGAGGGCGGCGGCCAGGAGCTCGCCGACGAGCTCGACGTGCCCCTGTTCGGCAAGATCCCGCTCACGATGCCGCTGCGCGAGCAGGCCGACGCCGGCGTGCCGCTCGTGGCCACCGACCCCGACGATCCGGCGGCGCAGGCCATCCGCTCAGTGGCGCGCGGGATCATCGCGATCACCCCGGCGCAGCCGATCGCGCTGCAGATGGCGCCCGAGGCACCGGCGGCAACGCTCCCGATCGTGGAGAGCAAGCCCAAGCCGAAGGGCATGTCTCTCCCGATGGCGTAGACGGGTCGCTCGTCCACGCTGGCCACCGGGATTCCGGTTTCGGGTGGGCTCCGTCGATAACCGGGGTGTGATCCCCACAACCCCGGAATCTGCCCCCCGGCGGTTGCGGCGCCGTTGGCGTGTCCTGCTGCTGCTCGTTCCTGCCCTCTTCACGGTGGCCGGCGGCGTCGCGGCCATCCTCGCGATCGAGAATGTGCGCGAGACGGCCCGGCACGAGGGGACGGTCGCCGCGGTCGCCAACGCGAACGCGACGCAGGCCCGGCAGGCCGCGCTCGCGGTCAGCGGCATCGCGTATCTGATCGGGGATCGCGGCGTCAGCGGCCCCGATTCGCTCGGCCCGGGTCTCGCGCGGATCGGCTCGGGCGCGACGGCCCAGCACGACAGGCTGCTCGATCTCGTCGGCGACGACGCCGATGCCAGGGCGGCGCTGCGTACGTCGCAGACGGCGCGTGCCGATGCTCTGGCCGCACTCGAGCCGCCCATCACCCGCGACGGGCTGCTCCGCGCGGCGGCGTCGATGAGCGCGGCGTCACAGGCGCTGAGCACGCTCGCCGAGCGCGCCGGCGAACAGGAGCAGGCGGCCGACCGTCGCGCCGATCGCGTGACCGTGGCCGTCCTCACCCTTGCGGTCATCGTCGTGACGGCGTGCTGGTGGGCGTTCCTCACGCTGACGGGCAGGCTGCAGCGCCGTCACCTCGACCTGCTGCGCCACATGGCCGAGCACGACCCGCTGACAGGTCTCGGCAACCGGCGCGCCCTGAGCAGCGCGGCCGAGGACCTCGGGGACACTCCCGCGGCGCTGGCGATGTGCGACCTCGACGGCTTCAAGGAGTTCAACGACCGCTTCGGCCACGTCGCGGGCGATGCGCTGCTGCGGCGCGTCGCCGAGCGCGTGGCGCTCGTGGGGGCGGACGTCGGCGTGCGTGCCTTCCGGCTCGGCGGCGACGAGTTCTGCGTGCTCGGCCCGGGCATCGACGCCAAGCGCCTCGGGGAGCTGTGTCGCGCCGCGCTGACCGACGAGGGGGACGGGCACCGCGTCACCGCGTCGGTGGGGACCGCACTGCTGCCGGACGACGGGGACCTCCGCGGCGCGCTCCTGGTCGCCGACGGCCGGCTGTACGACGCGAAGCGCGCGCGGTACACCGCCGACCCGGCGGCGGACCGTCGCAGCACCGTGCAGCGACAGGCCAGCTGAACCGCCTGACCGTCAGCGCCGGTACAGCGTCTCCGGGTCCCGCACGATCTCCATGATCCGCTGGGGCGCGGCCACCGGCTGAAACCCGCACTGGGCGTAGAGGCCGTGGGCGTCGGCGGTCTGCAACTCGAAGCGCCGCAGACCCTGGAGGTCGGGGTGCGCGAGGATCGTCTCGATGAGCCAGACCCCCAGTCGCCGGCCGCGATGGGCGGGCAGGACGAAGACGTCGGCGAGGTAGGCGAAGACGGCGCGGTCGGTCACCACCCGGGCGAATCCGGCCTGCGTCCCGTCCGGCGCGTAGAGCCCGAACGGGATCGAGTGCGCGATGGCGCGCTCGACCACGACGAGCGGCACACCGGGGGACCAGTAGGCGTCGTGCGTCAGAAAGCCGTGGATGGCCGCGAGATCCAGGCGGTCGCGATCGGTGGAGATCTCGTACCCGTCGTGCATCGGCCCAGCGTAGGATGCCGCCACCCATGTTCGGCCGCGAGAAGGAGATGGACCTCGGGCTCTCCGCGAGCAGCGGACGCCCGGACCCCGTGCCCGGCTCGTCGGACCCCGGCCCGTCGGGTTCCTACCAGCCGGGTCGCTTCGCGCTGGCCCTCTTCACGCTCGCGGTCTTCGCGGCGGGCGCGTTCATGTTCGTCACCGTGGAGGGCAACGCGCTCGATGACCCGGTCAAGCAGGCCGAGCGCGGGGAGATCTCCACGAACGACACTCGGTCGCTCGTGCGCGAGGCGAACCTCACGCGCGCGCTGCGAACCCTCGCCGGGGAGATCGACGAGGGCGGCTACATCGACAGCTTCCGCCTCGCGCCCACGCGGATCAACGCGATCGTCGTCCAGCCGAGCGGGCGGCGGGAGAACCTGACGATCAACGTCGCCTTCGAGGTCACGGCGGTCGACTCGGGGACCGGAGAGGGCGAGGGACTGATGCCCAGCGACATCGACCCGGCCGCGCCGGAGCGGATCATCCGCGTGGCGAACCGCAAGTTCGAACTCCGGCCGCAGAACTTCGACTACATGGTCGCCAACGAGGGGTTCAGCGAGGGTGAGGACTCGTCGTGGACGGCGTTCTGGAAGCTCCCGCTGAAGGACAACGACATCTCCGCCGCTGCGGACGGGACCGACGTCCGCCCTCTCGGCACACCCGACGCGAAGACCCGGGCCGAGACCAAGGCCACCCAGCAGGCCGTCGCGGACGCCCAGCGCGCCGCGGCCGAGCGCGCGCAGTGCATCAGCCGCGCCGAGACCGCCGAGCAGATCCAGCGGTGCGTGCGATGAGGGGCGTGCTGCGGACCGTCATCGGGATGGCGATGATCGCCGCCGGCGTGCTGCTCGCCGCGTGGGCGCTCTACGAGCTCACGCGCATCGGCACGTGCGCATCCGGTGGGCCGTACGTCTCCGCCCGTGAGTGCCCGCCCGGCACCGGCCTGCGGATCTTCGCGATCATGGGCGGGATCTTCCTGACGCTCATTGGGGCGTTCGTCACGCCGGGCCTGGCGATCGCCGGGTTGGCGTGGGGCCTGGGCTTCACGATGCTCGGCGCGGCCTTCTTCGTCTCCGCGTTCGGGCCCGCTGCGCCGCCCGACGCCGACAGCAGCCTGCAGTGGGTCGGCGGTCTCGTCGGTGGCATGTTCGTGCTCATGGGGCTTCCGGGTCTCTTCGCCATCTTCGGTGCGGGCCGGGGCGGCCGCGGTGCCGGGGGACGGGCCGCGCACCTGCTCGAGCACGGCAAGCGCTGCCCCGGCACGGTCCTGTCGGTCCAGGACACCGGGATGACCGTGAACGACAACCCCCGCGTGAAGATGCACGTGCGCGCCGAGCCCGCGGGCGAGCCGTCGTTCGAATTCGAGAAGACCGCCACCGTCTCGCGCGTCCAGATCCCGCGCGCGGGCGACCGGTGCGCCGTCTTCTACGACCCTGTGGGCGGCGGCGAGCCGGGCATCTCGTTCGACGCGCCGGCGCTCGCGATGGTGGGGCTCGGGCCCGGCGGGGGGCCCATGCCCGGTCCGCCGAGCGGCGCCGCAACGGCGGCGAGCTTCGGGACACCGGGCGTCGTGCCCGTCCGCGCCCCGTCGGCGCCGGCCGCGTCCGGGGCGGCGGGCGACGACGACACGATCGAGGAGCTCGAGCGGCTCGCGAAGCTGCGAGCCGCCGGTGCGCTCACCGAGGAGGAGTTCCAGCAGGCCAAGGCCCGCGTGCTGGGGCCGTAGCTCCGACCGGATCGGGCTCTGCCCGATCCGTCGTTCACTTGGTCGTGAAGTACTCCGCGTTGATCGCCGCGAACTGCGCCCACTCGTCGGGCAGCTGGTCCTCGGCGAAACAGGCGTCGACCGGGCAGGCCTCGACGCAGGCGTCACAGTCGATGCACTCTTCCGGATCGATGTACAGCTGCTCGACCTTGTCGTAGTCGGGCTCGTCCGGGGTCGGGTGGATGCAGTCGACCGGGCACACCTCGGTGCAAGAGTTGTCCTTCTGGCCGATGCACGGCTCGGCGATGACGTAGGCCATGTGCCTTTCCTTTGGTGTGACGTCGTCCGGAGGGCGCCGCTTGCGGTGCCGGGAGGACGAAAGCAGGTTCTCCGGGAGCGCCGGATATTAGAACGTGTGGGCCCGGGCCGGTGCGCGGGCCGCAGCGTCTTCTAGGCTCCCGCCCGTGATCCTGCTGACGGGCGCCACCGGACTGGTGGGAACCGCCGTGCTCCAGCGGCTTGTCGCGGCCCGCCGACCGGTGCGCTGCCTGGTCCGCGATCCGCGCGGTCTCGGCGAGCATCGGGTGCGCGTGCAGCTCGCACTCGGCGACCTGGCGGACCCCCCGTCGTTCCGCAACGCCATGCGCGGCGTGGATACGGTCATCCACCTGGCGGCGTCCGCGCGCGACCAGCCGGCCGGCTCGATCGAGGAGCTCAACGGGATCGCGACGTGGCGGATGGTCCGCGCGGCGGAGAAGGCGGGCGTCCGTCGCTTCGTCTTCGTCTCCGGTCTTGGCGCGAGCCCCCACCACCGCACGCGCCTGCTGCGGGCCAAGGCGCTGGCGGAGGACGTCGTGGCGGCGAGCACGCTGGAGACCACGATTCTCGCCGCGTCGCTCGTCTACGCGCCCGAGGACCGCGCGCAGCGCCTGCTGCGGCGACTGCTGCTCGCGTCACCGGTCCTGCCCGTGGTCGGACGCGGCGCCGCCGAGTTCCAGCCGGTCTGGGCCGCGGACCTCGCCGACTGCATCCTCGCGACCCTCGATCGCGACGAGGCGCGGCAGCGGCATGACATCGCCGGTCCGGCGACGCTGACCGCGCGCGAGGTGCTCGACGTGCGCGTCCGGGCGCTCCGGCGCAGGCGCCGTGGCGTGATGGTCCCTGAACCTGTCGCCGCGGCGGGGTTGCGGATCGGCGAGAACCTGCTGAAATCCAAGACACCGGTGTGTTGGGACGAGGTGGAGCTGCTCACGGCGTCAATGACGACGCAGGTAGGCGCAGCCGATGCGCAGCGCCTTGGCGTGCAGCCCTCCGCGATGCCGGCCGTTCTCGGTCCCGTCGTGTCCAGGGAGGCACCATGACCCGTCGCATGATCCCCGCCGCGTTCAGTGCCGCCGCGGTCCTGCTCGTCCCGGCGTCCGCCGTCGCGGCTCCGATTCTCGAGCCCGTGCTGACCGAGTGGCGCGCGGAGAAACTCCGCGGCACCGCCGGCGACGACGTCCTGCGCGGGGAGACCGGCAACGACTACCTCGACGGCCTCGCCGGCAATGACCAGCTGTTCGGCGACTCGGGCAACGACACGCTGTACGGGCGTGAGGGCAACGACATCCTCGACGGCGGGGACGGCGACGACGCGATGTACGGCGGCGAGGGCAACGACTTCATCGTCGAGCAGCGCTTCGGCGACGACCGCCTGTTCGACGGCGGCCCGGGCGACGACTACATCCACGCCAACCGCGGCTCGGACAAGAACGTCAACGGCGGCGACGGCAACGACACCCTGCTCGGGGGCAGCGGCCCGGACGTGCTGCGCGGTGACGCCGGCAACGACACGCTGGTCGGGGGTTCGGCGCCCGACGCGCTCATCGGTGGCGACGGCGACGACCGCCTGTACGGCGGGTCGGAGCCGGACAACATGGACTGTGGCCCGGGCAACGACACGGCGTACGTGGAGACGACCTGGGAGCGCGACAACGGCCGCGCGAACCGGATCGTCGGCTGCGAGACGATCGTCGTCGGCGACCCCTCCACGAAGGACACGGCGTTCGACGGCTCGACGCCCGCCGAGCCGCCCCCGGCGCTGGCCTCGGCCGGCGCGGAGGCGGCGACCGTCCTCACCGGGATCTCCGAGAAGCTCGACCAGCCGACCCGGGTCGGCGGGAAGGGCAACGACCGGCTGCGCGGCAGCAACGAGGGCGACACCCTCGTCGGCCAGGACGGCAACGACGTCCTGGAGGGGCTCGGCGGCGCCGACGACCTGGACGGCGGCCAGGGCAATGACACGATCAAAGGCGGCGCCGGCAACGACCGGATCTTCGGCCGCAAGGGCAACGACCGCCTGTACGGCGAGGACGGGGACGACGAGATCACGGGCGACCGCGGCGCGGACCTGATCTTCGGCGGGTTCGGCGCCGACAGCATCACCGGTGGCTTCGGCAAGGACCGGATCTTCTCCGGGCCGGGCAACGACTACGTCAACATCCGCGGCGGGCTCGCGGACGTCGCCGACTGCGGTCCGGGCGTCGACCGCGTGCGCAAGGACAGCAAGGATCGCGTCCGCAACTGCGAGGTCGTCGTCAAGTAGCCGGCGGCGCCAGCCGGTCGGCCCACGGCCGCGCGGTCTCGAGCTGGGCGGCCAGGGACAGCAGTGCGCCCTCCTCGGCGGGCCGGCCGATGAGCTGCACCCCGATCGGCAGGTCGTCACCGTCGCGCGCGGCGATCGGCAGCGAGATCGCGGGCTGGCCGGTGATGTTGATGACGGCCGTGAAGGGCGTGAACGCGCCCGAGCGCGCGAAGGTCGCAGCGGGGTGGTCGGCCCGCGGGTCGATCTCGCCGAGCGGGACGGCGACCTCGGCGAGTGCCGGGGTCAGCACCGCGTCGTACGCGTCGGTCCAGGTCACGATCGCGCGGGCGAAGCCCTGCAGCTGCGCGGCCGCCAGGCCCGCGGCGACCGAGTCGATGCCGCGGCACGTCTCCCACAGCCACCAGCTCAGCGGTTCGACGTCCTCGGCGGTCGGCTCGCGTCCGGCGAGCATGCCGGCGAACGCCATCTGGGTGCAGACCGCTGGGCCGAACTCGGCGGTGAACACCTGGAGCATCTCGCGAGACGACCACGGCGGGTCGACCTCCTCGATGTCGTGTCCGAGTGACGCGAGGAGCTCCGCCGTCTCGGCGACGACCCGTGCGACCTCGGGGGCGACCGGGGCGCCGGGGAGCGGTGGCGCGGTGGTCACCGCGATCCGCAGGCGGCCGGGCTCCCGGGCCGCGCTGACGGCGAACGGCTCGGCCGGGGGCGGCGCCCAGCTCGCGTCGCCGAGCACCGGGCCGGCGAGGAGGTCGAGGAGCGCTGCGGTCTCGGCGACCGTCCGGGTCAGCACCCCGTCCTGGACGAGGTACTGGTGCCCGAGGTCAGGGGCGACCGAGATGCGCCCACGCTGCGGCTTGAGCCCGACGAGGCCGCAGCAGGCTGCGGGGATGCGGGTCGAGCCGCCCCCGTCGTTGGCGTGGGCGAGTGGGACCATGCCCGCCGCCACCGCGGTGGCCGACCCGCCTGAGGACCCGCCGGACGTCCGCGACGGGTCCCACGGGTTGCGGGCCGGACCGTGGGCGCTGGGGTCGGTGACCGGGAGGATCCCCCACTCCGGCAGCTTCGTGGTCCCGACGATGACGAAGCCCGCGTTGCGCAGGCGCGCGGTCACGTTGTGGTCGACGGGCGGGACGAAGGAGCCCGGGGTGAACGCCGAGCCGAACGAGAGCGGCAGGCCTGCAACGGCGCGGTTGTTCTTGACCGCGATCGGGACGCCGGCAAACGGCCGGTCGTCACCCGGGCCGACGGCATCGGCCGCCACCTGGGCACGGTCGCCGTCGACGTGGATGAACGCTCCAAGCTCGGGGTCGAGGGCCTCGATGCGCGCGAGCGACAGGTCGACGAGCTCGCGGGAGCTGATCTCTCCTGAGCGGATCAGGCCCGCGAGCTCGATGGCCGAGCGGGTCAGGAGCTGATGGTCGGGCACGTCTGGACCCTACGTCCACTCCCGCCGCCGATGCGCCGTAACCTGCTAAGCTGCCTCATATGGTTACTGAGCAACGTCAGGTGGATATCGATCTCCCTGACGAGCTCGTCCTCCCGCTCAGCAGCGGCGCGCCCTACTGGTACTGGCTCGGCGGCCGGCCCGCGCTGGACTTCGTCAACACCCTGCGCGAGCGCTGGCGCCGCCGCGTCGAGACGTTGGTCACGCCCGAGGATCTCGAGGCGTGGATGCAGCGCACCGAACTGCTGCCCGAGGACTGGCGCCCCAACCGCGGCGGCGGTCACAAGCGGCGCCTGACGGACGAGGTGCTCCGCGAGGCCCGGGAGCTGCGCGAGGCGATCGACGCGTGCGTGCAGGCCGCCGTCGCCGGCGAGCCGCTCGATCGCGCCGCCGTCACCACGATCGACGACTGGCTCGTCCACGCCGGAGCGCGGCCGCAGTTCGCGCTGGGCGACGACGGGGACCCCGTGCTCGGCGAGCGCGCGGCCTCGGACTCGCCGCGTCGCGCGCTTGGCATGATCGCGCTGGACGCCGCCGAGATGCTCGGCACGCCCGCCGCGCGCGCCAGGGTGCGCATCTGTGCCGCCGACGACTGCTCGGCGCGCTTCTATGACCGTTCGCCCGCAGGCAAGCGGCGCTGGTGCTCCATGCAGACGTGCGGCAACGCCGCGAAGGTGCGCGCGCACCGGGCACGGAAGAAGGAGCCCGCCCGATGACGGCAGACGAACGCGCGGAGGTCGAACGCCTCGTCGCCGGTCGCGGCGCGGGCCCGTACCGCTGGGTGGTTCTCGGCGTGGGTGCGCTCGGCGCCGGCGCGTTCGCCGCGCTGCGCATGGGACTGCCGTCGCTCGGCCCGGCCATCCGCGACGACTACGCGCTCACCCTCGGCCAGGTCGGCCTCGTGTTCACCGCGCTCGCGGTCGGCACGATGGTGACGCTGCTGGCGTGGGGCATGCTCACCGACCGCATCGGCGAGCGCCCCGTGATGGTCGCCGGTCTCGTCGGGGCGGCGGTCGCTCTCGTGGGCGCCGGCCTGGCGCAGGGCTTCTCCGGTCTGCTCCTCGCGATGTTCGCCGCGGGCGCGATGGGCGCCAGCGCCACCGGCGCCTCGGGCCGCGCGATCATGGGCTGGTTCGGCTGGCGCGAACGCGGTCTGGCGCTCGGGATCCGCCAGATGGCGCTGCCGCTCGGCGGGGGAATCGGCGCGCTCGTGCTCCCGGCCTTCGCAGCCGGCGCGGGTGGGCTGCAGCTCGCGTTCTTCGCTCTCGCCGGGCTCATGCTGGGCGCCGCGCTCGCGTGTCTGGTGCTGCTGCGCGAGGCACCCGAGCGCCCGCAGGTCCTCGCCCCGCTTCCCACGACGCCGCCGATGCGCGACCGCCGGCTCTGGCGTCTGGGTGCAGCGAGCGCGCTGCTCGTCGTCGCCCAGTCGGCGATGCTCGGCTTCGTCGTCCTCTTCCTGCACGACGAACTCGGCGTCCGGATGGAGCTCGCCGCGCTCGCGCTCGCCGCGATCCTGCTCGTCGGCGCCGCCGGGCGGGTGCGGGCAGGCCGCGTCTCGGACCGGCAGGCGCGCCGGATCGCGCCGATGCGCCGCAGGGCGCTCGCGGGCGCGTTGCTGCTCGCCGTCCTCGCGGCGTTGACGACCGCGCCGGTGGCGCTGTCCGTTCCCGTCGCGCTCGCCGCGGGCGTGGCGACGATGACGTGGAACGGCCTCGCCTTCACCGCTGCGGCCGAGATCTCCGGCAAGGCGCGCGCGGGCACCGCGATGAGCATGCAGAACACCATCGTCGCGATCGGCGGCGCCGTCAGCCCGGCCGCCTTCGGGGCCTTCGTCGAGTTCGCCGGCTGGGCTCCCGCCTACCTGGCGCTGGCCGCCGGCCCGCTGGCCGCGTGGCTGGTCCTCGCGCCGCTCGTCGGCGAGGAAGACCAGCGTGTGGCGCGCAGAACCGCGCGCCTGCACCGATCTGCGAGCCTGTCAGCCAACCCCGAACCGGTGACGTAGTGGCCCGTCTCGACATATCCCGCCCGAAACCCCGGGCGGCGTTTCGGGCGCCATCTTCCGACACGAACCACGAGGAGACGACGTGAGTACAGACACGATCGAGGTGAAGTCCGGCCTGGAGGGCGTCGTCGCCTTCGCGAGCGAGATCGCCGAGCCCGACAAGGACGGCGGCGCGCTGCGCTACCGCGGCGTCGACATCGAGGACCTCGTCGGGCAGGTGCCGTACGAGAAGGTCTGGGGGCTCCTGGTCGACGGGTCGTTCGACCCCGGTCTGCCGCCCGCCGAGCCGCATCCTCTGACCGTCCGCTCCGGCGACCCGCGAGTAGACGTGCAGTCCGCGCTCGCGATGCTCGCCCCTGAGTGGGGCATCCCGCCGCTGCTCGACCTCACCGAGGAGGAGGCCCGCGAGGCGCTCGCACGTGCGTCGGTGCTCGCGCTGAGCTTCGTCGCGCAGTCCGCGCGCGGGCTGGGCAAGCCGTGGGTCCCGCAGTCCGAGGTCGACAAGGCGACGTCGATCCCCGAGCGCTTCCTCATCCGCTGGCGCGGCGAGGCCAACCCCGATCACGTCAAGGCGATCGATGCGTACTGGATCAGCGCGGCCGAGCACGGCATGAACGCGTCGACGTTCACCGCCCGGGTGGTGGCGTCGACGGGGGCCGACCCCGTCGCCGCGCTGTCGAGTGCCGTGGGCGCGCTGTCCGGGCCGCTGCACGGCGGCGCACCGTCGCGCGTGCTGAAGATGCTCGACCAGGTCGAGGAGCTCGGGGACGCCGACGCGTGGGTGAAGCAGGCGCTGGACTCCGGTGAGCGGCTCATGGGCTTCGGCCACCGCGTCTACCGCGCCGAGGCCCCGCGCGCGCGAGTGCTGCGGCGCACGGCGAAGGAGATCGGCTCGAAGCGCTTCGAGGTGGCCGAGGCGCTGGAGCGCGCGGCGCTCGCCGAGCTGCGGGCCCGCAAGCCCGACCGCGTCCTCGCGACGAACGTCGAGTTCTGGAGCGCGGTCGTCCTCGACACTGCGGAGGTCCCCGCGGACCTGTTCACGAGCATGTTCACCTGCGCCCGCGTCGCGGGCTGGTCGGCGCACATCCTCGAGCAGAAGCGCGAGGGCAAGCTCATCCGGCCGAGCGCGAAGTACGTCGGCCCGGGGCCGCGGTCCGTGGACGAGGTGGCCTAGCGCCCATCCCTCGTAGCACTGGGTGTGGTGTCGAGCCACCTTGACGTTCCATAGTGGAGTGAACTGGACATATGTCCGATGCCGAATCCCTACTATGGGGTAGACCGGGGGGCTCGGGAACGTCTACAGTTCAGAACGTGCGGGTAACGCCCGTTCGACAGAGACATCCCAGCGCTCCCCGGCGCTGGACCAGAAGGTTGCGCGCCGTCGGCCGTTGTTCCCCCTCCAGCCGGTGGCAAACGCATCCGCACAGGGGGCGGGGTCTTGGACAGGGACCCCGCCCTCGCTTCTGTTAAGGGCGGTGTCGGCTCACGACGTGGGCGGCAGCGGGTCGGGCGGAGCGCCCGGTTCCTGGTCGGGCCAGTGCCCGTGCTCGGTGTAGAAGTCGCGCGCGGCGTCCTCGTCGTTGCGCTCATGCCGGCTGGTGGCGGAGATCCAGAGCATGACGATGATGGCTCCGACACCGCCGACGACGCCGATGATGCCCCACGCCGTGTCGTAGATCTGGCTGAATTCCACGTCACCATGGTGGCAGGCCCGCCGCGGTGTGGGATCCTCGCGGCATGACGCCGCTCACGCCGGACGCCGTCGGCCTCCTCACGGCGCGCAACTTCGGACACCTCGCGACGGTGCTGCCGGACGGCGCACCGCACACCGTGCCGGTCTGGCTGGGCGTCGAGGGTGACCACGTGGTCTTCTTCACCCAGCCGGGGTCGCGCAAGGCGCGCAACCTGCAGGGGGACGCGAGGGTCGCCCTGTCGGTCGTCGACGAGGAGAACCCGTATCGCAGCGTCGCGATCCGCGGGCGGGTCACGGGAACGCTCGACGGAGAGGAGGCGCTGGCGGTCATCGACCGGATCGCCCAGCGCTACACGGGGCAGGACTTCCCGATGCGCAGCGGCGTCGTGTTCCTGATCACGCCGGAGCACGTCCGGGTCACCGAGCTGCCGTTCCGCCACTGATGCGCACGCTGCTCGTCGCGCTCCTCGTGGTGTTCGCGCTGCCGGCCGCGGCGCGCGCGGCCGGCCCCGTGCTCGGCGGCTGCCCGGTGCTCCCAGAACGCCATGCGGTCAACCGGGACATCTCCAAGGCGCCCGTCGATCCCCGCTCGAAGGCGTACATCGCGTCGATCCTGGGCAGCGGCGGCAATCGTTTCCTGCACGCGGACTTCGGTGGCGACGGCGAGTACGGCATCCCCTTCCGGGTCGTCGACGCCGCGCAGCAGCTCGTCCCGATCACGTTCGACGAGTACGCCGACGAGAGCGATCCCGGTCCGTACCCGATCCCGCTCGGCGCGCCGGTCGAGCGGGGCAGCGACCGGCACGTCCTGGTGCTCCAGCGCGAGCGGTGCCGGCTCTACGAGCTGTACCACGCGCGACGCGCGGGTCGCGGCTGGCGCGCCGGATCCGGCGCGGTGTTCGACCTGCGCTCGGGCCGCGCCCGGCCGGCCGGATGGACCTCGGCCGACGCCGCCGGGCTGCCGATCCTCCCGCTGCTCGCCAGGTACGACGAGGTTGCCGCCGGTGAGATCCGGCACGCGCTGCGGTTCACGGTGTCGCGCTCGCAGCGCGGCTACGTCGCGCCCGCGCGGCACTTCGCCTCGAGCGACGACAACCCGCGCCTGCCGCCGATGGGCCTGCGCCTGCGCCTGAAGCGCTCGTACAAGATCAGCGGCTA
>SXGQ01633425.1_pt1 | contig 30534 bp, 23 predicted proteins | sample 3178371 | NCBI WGS metagenome assembly SXGQ01 (sample SAMN11356859, study PRJNA531348) | freshwater metagenome | isolation source: freshwater sample F1-20 | place: China: Fuxian Lake, Yuxi | collected 2017-12-25
CTGCACGGCTCGACCAAGAACTACATCAAGGGCGTCGGCGACTTCGACGTCGCGAAGCCGGATGGTCGCAACCTCTACTTCGGCATCCGCGAGCACGTGATGGGTGCGATCCTCAACGGGATGGCCTATCACGGCATCTTCAAGGGCTCCGGCGCTACGTTCCTGACGTTCTCCGATTACCTCCGTCCATCCATCCGCGTGGCCGCCCTCGCCAAGCTGCAGGCGTTCTACATCTTCACGCACGACTCCGTCGGCGTCGGCGAAGTCGGCCCGACGCACCAGCCCGTGGAAACGGTCAGCGCGCTGCGTTGCATCCCGAACCTCGACGTGGTCCGCCCAGGCGACGCCGAAGAAACCGCCGCCGCCTTCGCCCATGCCGTCGCCCGCAAGGACGGCCCGGTGGCCCTCATCCTCTCCCGCCAGAACGTCCCTTCCCTCGACGCCATCCCGGTCGCCACGCGCCGCCAGGGCACGCTCAAGGGCGCCTACATTCTCCGCAAGGAAACCGCCCCGCTGACGCACATCATCATCGGCACGGGGAGCGAACTGTCGCTCGCCCTCGCCGCGGGTGAAGAACTCGGCGCCAGCGTCCGCGTGGTCTCGATGCCTTCGATGGAAGCCTTCGCGCGCCAGCCCAAGGCCTACCAGGAAGAAGTCCTCCCGGCCGCCTGCACCAAGCGCGTCAGCATCGAAGCGGGCGTGACGATCTCGTGGGGCCGCTACGTCGGCACCGCGGGCAAGGCCATCGGCACCGACACCTTTGGCCTCTCCGCCCCGGGCGACGTCGTCATGAAGGAACTCGGCATCACGAAGGAAGCCATCGTGAACGCCGCCAAGGCGCTCTAAGCCAGTCCAACCAAGACCCCTCCTAATGGGCCGGCCTTCGCGAGAGGGCCGGCCATTTGTTTCCTACGGCCTCAGGCGACCAACCAGCCCGTGCGCTCAGAGGAGATCTTCCAACGGCTGAGCAAATCGTCACGAATGAGCGCCGGCTTGATAGCGGGGCTTATTGAGATCGGCAACCAGACGAAGGCGAGCCGTGGCGAGATGGAGCGCCGAACGCCAACCGAAGTTCCAGACCCACACGCAGTCCAGATCTAAAGCGCCTTCCTGCATCTCCTCGAACTTCTCGATCCGCTTGAGGGTCTCCTCAACGGTGAAGGGCCCGACCGAGATGGCACCTTCGAAACAAATGAAGCAAGTAGGCGTTCGGCGCATGGGCCGAGAGCGTTGCGAGAAGGTTGCACCAGTAAAGCGCACCAAGATGAAGTCTATCACCTATTGAAGACTGGGGTAATAACCGCACGACCTGAAACGGTTTCCAACTTGCCACGATTGGACGAAACTTAATTCACCCTGCAAAGGCCCCGCGGCACTTGGCCGGCCACGGACTGGCAGATTCTCCCGAAACCCCGAATGCCTTCTCGTACAACCGTGACGCCCAACGGATCACTGGGCGTCCCTCAGCGCGGAGAGTGGCAGCTTGAAGAGCTCACCTTGCTCGGAACCGATGAGCAGGGTCTGCGCATCAAGCCACGCACACCCTTCCAACTGCCAAGAAAGCAACGGCGGCGACAGGGGCGCGGCTTTCGCCGGCCCCTGGAAGAAGGCCTCGCCGGTCGCCGGCAAGTCGAAGACCCACGCCAGGCGATAGGTCAGGATGGCCAAGCGCTTCCCATCCGGAGAGACGGAGGCATCCGTGACCATACCCTTCGCATCAAAGCGTGCTAGTTTGGTCAGCGTGGCTTGCTCGCCCACGGCCGGTAGGTCGGCCCGCCAAAGATCCGTCAGGGTATCCCGCCGGTGCTTGGTGAGCAGGTAGAGGCGTCCACGGACGACGAACATGGCCTCACAATCATGCGCGATCTCGGGATCCGGATAGACGGTCTGATCGGGCCAGGAAAAGGAGACTTTCCTGAACTCCGGAATTTCCTTGGAGCCGAGGACGGGCTCCTTGAAGACGTAGAAGCCGAGCTCTTTGCGGCGGGAGAGGTTGTTACCGACATCCCCGAGGATCAAGTTGCCCTGCCCATCCGCCGACAGGGCCTCCCAGTCGGTGTTCTTGAGGCCCTTCAGCGTCACGCCCGACCATGGCCCCGCTGGCCCGATGACCGGCGAACCATCCGCCCGGACCGGGACGATTTCTGGCTTATTGCCGGAATCAGAGAGCGTCCAAAAGACACCTGGATGAAACGTGCTCGCCCACAGGGCCGAGCATTCGGGGACTTGTTTGAGGTTCAATTTTGCCGCGGACTTCAATTCAACCGCAGGCATCTCCGGCACCGCACGCCGTACGACCTCGAGTTCGGCGGCAAGGCCCACCGCCCAAACGGAGAGAAGGATGGCCCAACCTGATCGCATTGCGGGACCATGACCGACGGGCGGACCAAACGCAACCCGTGAGCCGTGAAGTTTGCTGTCGAAGGCCAGCCCCGAAACCGCCTAGATAGGCTATGGCCCGCTCGGCACGCTCACTCTGGACCGCCAAATTGCAAGGTGGCGCCCTACCCGCCGCCGCCAAGTCGGGAAAGCCAAAGACCCGTGCCGCCAGCGAAGCGCCTAAAACGATGGTGCGCGGCATCCGTGCGATCATCTTGGGCATCGACCCTTCCCTGCGTGGCACCGGCCTCGCCGTCATCGATACCCGCTCCGAGCCTCCGCGCCTGCTCGCCAGCCTTACGGTTAAGCTTGGCCCCAAACTCGCGGCCTACGAATGCCTCGGCCGTATCGCCGATGCCGTCGAAGAACTCGCCAAGGCCCATGGAGTCAAAGAAGCCTCCATCGAAGAAACCATTTTCGTGCAGAACTTCCGGACCGCCCAAGCCATGGGTGCCTCCCGCGGAGCCGCCTTGAGCGTCTTGGCCCGTTTACACGTCCGGGTGTCGGAGTACGCGCCAAAGCGCATCAAAATGGCCGTCACGGGCCATGGAGCGGCCAAGAAGGAGCAGGTGGGGCGGATGATCAAGTCAGTGCTCGGCCTTCCCGCCGAGCTCCCGCTCGACGAATCCGACGCCGCGGCGGCCGCGCTCTGCCACGCCTACACCGGCAAAGCCTAGGCCGAGTAAATCGACGGATAGGAGCGAACCAGGCGCTCACCGAGGCCGCAGCTGACCAATTGGATGCTCCCGGAAGTCCCGTGGCCTCGGACATTCAACAACACAAGGGTCTCGGACGCGATTGCCTCCCCGCGGGCATCGAAGAGTTGCGTACAGTCCAAGTCAAAGAGACTGGCCAAACACGGCTGCCCCCGAAGCCGCAACGCACCATAACGGATCAAGGTGAAACGGTACTCGTTGAAGGGAAAGAAACCAGCGACGCCCTTGACGCCCATGGCGTCAATAACATGGCCACTCCGAAGGCTGAGCCGTACCTTGGCGGACTCCGTGACACCACTTAAATCCAAACACTGCCGGACCTCGATAATGTCGTAATCCACCCCTGCTTGCCCGTCGGCTTGTAGTAATTCAAAGTTAAGGGTGGAATCACTGCCCAGCACACAGGCCAAGTAGGGCTGACTTCTCCGACGCTCCCGCGAAACACCCATAATAGGCGCGTGCCACTCGGAGGAACTCCGCGAGGTCTCACGGCCCACATAAGTGTCACCGTAGATGATCACGCTTGGGCAGGCGCCTTGCGCCGCTGACGACGAAGCGCGACAGCCGCCAAGGAGAGAAAGCCCAAGCCAAGTCCGTAGGTGGACGGCTCAGGGACTGGAGAATAATAGGCGAGCTTAAGACTATTATTGGCGGCGTCATTGATGACCGCGAAGTCGCCGACATTAAGCGTACTACCATCTTGGGCGACGAAACCGTTAAGGTTCAGGGTGAACAAGTTGCTGACGTTGGAATTCGAGCCCAGATTAAGCGAGCTATAATTGAGCAGCGCAAAGGATTGCGAGAGATTTTTATCAAAGACCACTGGTGTGCCCGAGACGCTGTCCGCAGGATTTGCCAAGGTCATCAGATTCAAGGTCACACGATTGACCGAACTCAGGCCGGAGAGATCTAAATTTGACGCGACAATCAAGTCATAGCCAACCCCGGCAATCTGCGAGGTGTCGTTCAGCTGCCAGGACAAAGCTGAGCCACCTGCCAATATTAAATTACCTACGTTCAAGATACCAATCGAAGCACCCGCGGAAATCGTACCGCCAGACGAGATAGAGGTATTTCCTACATAGCCATTACCACCCAACGTGCCGCCGCTCGCAACCGTCACGGCACCCGTGGTGCCATGAACCAAAAGCGTGCCCGCGCTCACAGTCGTACCGCCAGTATGGCTATTGGTACCGCCAAGGATCAAGGATCCACTACCCGTCTTAAAAAAGCTGCCGCTGCCGATCAAATTCGCATCAATGTCGCCCGAGGTGCCAGACACTTGCGATACGTTAAGACTACCCCCACGCAAGGTACCACCGTTGACGGCGTAGTTATTCGTAGTGGCCTGACCACCTAGATCAACCACCCCACTCCCGGAGACCGTCACAGCTCCCGTACCGAAGGCACTGGCGGAGGATGCCTGGACAATACCTCTGGATACCGTCGTTCCCCCTGAATAGGTGTTGTCTCCCTGTAGGATGACCTGCCCTGTACCAGTCACGGCCAGACTCCCAGCACCACTGATCACACCCGCGAGCGATTGCGTGGCACTTCCTGCGAATTCCAAGATGCCTTGGTTGGCGATTGCTCCAGAGTAGTTGGCGACCAACGAACTTACGAGCCCGAGCGAACCAGTACCCGTAAATCTGATGGTGCCAGCAGTGAGCGTCACGTTGCCCGTAAAATCACCCGAAGCACCGCCGTTACCCTGAAGTTCGAGCACACCAGCGCCAGTCTTGGTAATGGCGCCGGAGCCCACGATTCCCACCGCAACAGTCCCAGAAGTACCTGCGACCCCGCCAATCGTACCATTACCAGCGATGGTGCCGCCAGTCACGGCCACATCATTAGCGATTGTAAAGGCGCCTAAAGTCAGGGTGCCACCCGTGTTGACGGTGACGGCTCCACCGCCGAGCGCCTTGGCATTCCCCAACGTGATTCCACCAGCGTTGATGACCGTGCCCCCTATGAACGAACTCGCCGAGGAAAGCGTTAAGACACCGACACCCGACTTAATCATCGCCAGGTTGTTTTCATTGCTGGCATCGCCACCGAGCTTACCTGCGAAAGTGGTGGCAGCCGCCAGGTTCCACGTCAGGGTCGAGTTGGCGGTATTTCCGCCGACAATCGCATTGTTAGCATTCGAAGCCGTGCTTAGCCCAATAGTTTGCGCCGACGTCCCAGCGGCATCTCCCAGAACCAACTTACCATCGTTAGAAAAATTGAAATCAATGGTGGCGCCCATGCGATTATTTCCACCCGCGAGAATGACGGCGCCGCCGTGGATATTCATACGCCCCGTGAGCGTAGTCGAACTGTCGCCGGTGAACTTAATTGATCCTGAGCCGTTTTTGTAGAATCCAATACCGCCACCCGAACCTGTTAACTGACTATTTACAACTAAGTCACCCGTCGCTGTATTGGCACCTGCTAAAACGTTCGCACGATAGCCATAAGACCCCATACCGATATTCACCAACGCATCAAAGACCGAGCCCGAAGCGGCCTGGTTAACGGTTAACTGGGTGACATTGGTATCAAATCCGAAGATTTGCGCTATGCCCGCCCCCCCGTAGGTACGAATGGTTGTCGCAGCACCATCTAACGTAAGTCCGTTGATATTATAAGAGACCCCTTGCTTGAGTTGCAGGCCCGTGGCATCGGCAGCCCCTGCCCCAAAGACCTGAATCGTCGGAGAATAGGCAGAACCCCCATAACTGATTCCTAGTTTCAGGGTCGCGCCACTTTCGACGCGATATGCCGGGCCAGATGCGATTGCCCAATTGCTTCGGGCAAGCACTTCGAGCGTGCCTTGCTGCACAAAGGTCGTGCCAGTGTTGGTATTAGCCCCGTTCAGCGCCAAGGTACCCGCGCCCGTCTTGACCAAGGAGACAATGCCGGTACCGTTATTGGCGATGACTGAACTGATGGTGCTGGAGCCAGCACCGATGCTATACTGAATCTCCCCGTTAATATTGTCGGCCCCACCCGCCGTCAGCGTACCGCCCGTGAAATCCATGCCCGCACCGGCAAGGACAGTTCCTGCCGCACCGAGACGGAGCGTATTGCCCGTGCCGACGGTGATCCTTGACGCCACCGATGCAGCGTTCGTCATAGTGTTGATCGTCGTCGACCCAGTCCCGACGGTCACCGTTCCGGTCGAATTGCCGACGTCCGTGATACGCACGTTATTGACGGCATTATTCGCGACGACCCCACCGAGGCGCGAGAGATCTGTGTAGGCCGTGTAGGCCACGATATTGTTAGCCCCATCGTTGGAGGCGAGGGCTCCGTTGAGCAACACTCCCGCCAAAACACCGTTCACGTTGGCAGTGGTGGTCGTGGCAACACCCGGAGTTCCGATATTCAGGAGACCTCCGGTGGTTCGCGTGATTGCACCAAGAGACAGCGTCGCCGTCCCCGTTGACCGGGAAAGCGTGACACCCCCGTTCAAGGTCGTCGAAGTCGCTGCCTGCACAAACGAGCCCCCGGAAAGCTCTAGTTGACCACCCTGGAGATTCAGTACACCCGCAAACTTTGCAGTGTTATTGGTAGAGTAATCCAACGTCAACTTGCCGCGATCCACGCTCAAGACACCCGAAAGCGTGTTTGTGCCAGACAAGGTCAAGCTACCCACACCCGACTTACGCAGGCTGCCCGTACCACCAACAGTCCCCGCGAATACGACGTTTGAAAAAAACGCCAAGGTGCGATCGCCATTCACGGTCACGGCGCCCGTAAAGGTCAGTAACCCATTGCGCGTGGTATCCCCAATCACTCCCTGACTATTGAAGGTGAGTGCGTTCGAGACCGAGCGTGCGGTCGTGCCATCGCTACTCAATTGCGCCGTACCGGCAAAATTCAACGCACCAGCACCCAAGGCGGAATTATTGCCTAAAAGAATCGCACCAGCGTTGAGTGTTGTGCCACCCGAATAGGTATTTGCACCCGACAACAAAACATTGCCGAGGCCAGCCTTGGTCAGCGTGCTGGCCGACTGCAAGATGGCACTGACACTCAAGGTCGCCCCAGAGTTCACCGTAAAGGTGGTGCCGGCCAAGTTGACATTACTGTTCGTACCCGACTGGATGAGCGCAGCATTCTGATTGACCGTCAGGGTGCCGCCCAACTGGAAAGAGCCGAAAGCCGCATTAACTCCGCCATTGGCATTGATTATACCGCCATTCAAGGTGATTGAATTCAATGCATTGAAGTTACCGTTCGAAGACATGGTGCCGCCATTGAGCACCAAGGTGGCTGCGGTGGTAGTCCCGGACTGACCCCACGTATCGCTTGAACGCATGGCTAACTCCGCACCAGTAGCCACGGTAATTGTACCGCCCGAAAAACTCGTGGATACCCTCTGGAGCTCCAGAGTGCCCTGCGCCACCGCGATGTTGGGGGCGGCCAAAGTCGGCGTGTTCAAACGCAGGTTGCCTGCTCCCGTCTTGGTGAGAATAAAACTGCCCAGGGAGAGCCCAGTGCTGATGGTAGCCGTGGAGCCGCTGGCTACGGCAAAGTTGCTGTTGCCCGACCAGTTAAGGCTACCGAGCCCGCCGAGCGTCCAATTGCCACTCGTGGTCGCCGAACCAAAGCTCAACCCCGAGATGCTCTGCGCGGACCCCACCGTGATCGTATTAGTGACCGCGGTGGTCTCGCCCAAGAAGACGGCGGCATCGCCCGAGACCCACGGGGAGAGGGTTGTGCCGTTGCTGCTCCAGAAACTATCTGTTCCCCAAGTGCCGTTGCCCGACTGATAGCCAGCCGTCGTTGAGGTGTCCCACCTGACGGTGGCGCCGATCGCCGGCGTGAGGGCCAAGGCGGCGGCGAGGAGGAAGGAAGTACGGACGAGGGAGCTGGGGGTGGTGCGCATAGAGGTTGGGCTTTGTGCGAGCACCAACGCATCCACGCGGGAGCGTGTGAACCCTTAACCGCGAAAACGGGCTATCAACCCTACCACTAAGTAGGTGTATCAGCCCAAGAGTGAGCGGGAGTGGCTACTGCTCGCTCACCACAAACTGGTCATCGCGTCCACGGGCCTGACTCCAGCGCGCCAAGCATTCGTCGAGCGGCACGGGGCGGACCTTCTGCGCGAGGTTATAAGCACCGGCATCAATGCAGACCTTGAGCTGAGTCCAAACGGCACCATACGCACGGCTGAAACGCAGCGACTCATCGCGCACCAAACTCGAAACATGGCAACAGCCGCCGACTTCGGTGACGACGAAATGTCCGGCTTTCAATTCTTCCTCGCTCACGGCCCGGAGATCGAAGCGCCCGAAGTGCAGACCGGGGAAACGCTTGGCGAACGTCGTCATGGCCATACTCAACGCATCGGTATTGAGATCATGGCGATGGACGCAACGCGCGCCATGGCCATAGCTGCCGGAGAGGTTCAGGACGACCTTCTCGCCGGCCGGCACGACGCGATTGAGGTCGCGATCGTGGCATTCCAAATAGAGTTCGCCGCGCGAGACCGCGACCTCGTCGAGCCAGATGAGTTCTTCCAGGGTTTCCTCGCCATCACCCATGACGACGACGTCCACCTTCTGCACGACGACCAAGACCCGCCCATCGTCCTTGCCGGGATTGCGATGCCAAACGACCTCGAACTCCAGTCCATCGATCTTCTTCTGCAGCATGAAGTCCTCCTTCGCGCCCGCGACGCGACGCTCCAGTTGCGCGTCATCACGGAGGAAACGCATGCCCGCGCCATCCTCGCCGACTTCGGGTTTGAAGACCAAGGGATAACCATGGCAGGCGGCAAACGCCCGGGCTTCCTTGAGCCGCTCTTCCACGGAGTCTTCCATCGAAAGGGCGAGCAAGGGACAGCAACGGGAATCCCGCTGGAACGGGCGTAGGAGGAGCGACTTGGCATCCCCCGTGAATCCACCGATGCGACCGAACGACGGGTTCGCCGAGGCAAAGGCGGTCAAGCGACGGTGGCGGAGGCACAGAACCAAAATGCCGACGCGAATCGGGAAATAGAGCAACCACGAGGGCCACAAGGAAGCCTGCAGCAGGTTACGGACTTTCATCACGATCTGACGTCGGCCCCGCCAAGTCAGGGCCGGCACGATCCAGTGCGTGACGAAGTGCAGGGCGAAGACGAAACCAATGATGATCCACAGCGCCTGACTCTTGAAGCGCGCCAGCAGTTCCATGCCATGCGAGCCGAACTTGTACCCCAGCCACATGAGCGGTGGGGTCCAAATCAACGCCGCCACCAGCAGCAAGCCGCCCAGCCGCGCGATGTTCAGCTTCATGATTCCCGCCGTCACAAAGGTCGGCACGCGGCTGGCCGGCACGAAGCGCGAACTGACGACCACCAGCAGGCCCTGCGGCGTGGAAAACCAGCCGGCCCATTGGTTGACCTTGCTTTCCTTGATGAACCACTTGAACGGGGCCTTGGTGATCGCCTGCCGCCCATAGAACCGTCCTATCGAATATAGCACGATGTCACCGATGAAGATACCGACGGTGCAAGCCGCCGCCCCCGACCAGAAATCGATGATACCCACCGACACCATGAGGCCCGTCGCCAAACACGTGGGGTCCTCGGCCACAAAGGTGCAAATGACGATGATGACGAGGAGGATCCAGAAATGGGCGCCCACCGCCGAAGGTAGCGGCGGATACTCGCGCGTGGCCGCCACCTTATCCGCCGGCGGCGTGGCGACGAAACCGACGATCTCCGACACGACCTTGGCCTGTTCCTTGAAGACGATGTTTCGTCCGCCCGGCAGGACGACGAGTTTCGCCTGCGGCGCCAACTGCGCGCTGTAGGTCGCCGCCTGCACCGGGGTCAGCCAATCGTCCTCGCCATGGACGATCAAGAGTGGCTTACGCCATCCGAAGAGGATGGCCTTGGACTCGGAGAGGTCGGTGTCAAAGATGGTCTTGGCGTAATCGCGGTCCCACGGCAAAAGATCTGCCGCGCCGAAGTTGGGCGTCAGCCGGGCGACGCCCCAGAAGAACGCTCCCTGAAAGCCATAGACGATCTTGTTGACGAGCGGATTCCCCAAGAGCTCGAACTCCTGCGCGCCGGGGGCGGAAAGCATCGTGAGCGAGCGAACGCGGTCGGGATGCGCCGAGGCGAGCTCCAAGGCAGCCACACCGCCCAAGCCTTGCCCGAGGACGTGGTATTCCTTCACACCGTAATGCTCAACCAAGGCCGCCACCACTTCCGCGTTGGCTTCCATGGAGTGACTGGGGACGTTGCCGGGCGTCGGACCAAAGCCGGGAAGGAAGGGCTCGATGACCGCCACCTTGCCGGTCTTGGCCAGCTCCTCACAAAAACGCGTCCCGCGACGATCCCAAGGGGCGCGATGCAGATAGACCAAGACGGGCTTACCTCCCGGAGACTGCTGGGCATCGAAGCCATGCAGTTTGGCGTGCACGGGAATCTTCGTCGCCAGCGGGACGACTTGGTCGCCTTGGTAATCGAAGGCGGGGACCATGACGGGCGGGGCTTTCGCCATCCGCTCGATGGAACTGAAAAACGGGAAGAAGGCCGAGAGAACCAACAACCCCAAATAGATGACCATGCCCCACCACTTGCCCGGGACTCGCCCAAGGTTCTGCTTCATCTGTGTCGGGGTCGACATCAGCCGCAGTCAAATGACCGCCTCGGAGGGGCGCAAGGCGGGAAGGTTCACAATTATGTGTCAGCGACTGATTTATGGCTTCCTAAGGGACCCCATCCCCTCTTGTCTCCCACCCAGTGCAAGCCACCGGACAGGAACTTCCAGGCCTCAGGGTCACCGTCGATAAGGTGGTCCACCATCGTGACGCCAATTTTCCTCCCGAGACCCCCCACGCCTTCGTGTACTTTCTGACCGTTTCCAATCTTTCCCAGTCCACCGTCCGCCTCCTCGGCCGTAAATGGATCATCCGCTCCCCCGACGGCACCATCGAGGTCATCGAGGGTGATGGCATCGTCGGACAAACCCCGCGCATCCCGTCGGGTGAAACGTTTTCCTATAATAGTTATCATCTCACCGGACACCCGGTGACCGCCGAAGGCGCCTTCCACGGCACCACCGAGGAGGGGCAACGCATTTTCGTACGCATCCCCGCCTTCGAGATGATTCCTCCTGCCGACCCCCTTGAATGAGAATTACCGACCTTAACTCTGGCCGCGAAATCGGCGCCAGCTGCATGCTCCTCGAATTCGGGGGCCTGCGCATGGTGATCGACTGCGGCATGCACCCCAAACACGCGGGCAAAGCCGCCCTGCCCCAGATCAACAAGATCGAGGGGTCGGTCGATGGCGTGATCCTGACGCACTGCCACCTCGACCACCTCGGCTCCCTGCCCTTGCTGGTCCGGGCCCACCCTGGCGCCCGGGTCTTTGCCTCGGCCGCGACCACGCTCTTCGCCCGCCGCCTGCTCTCCAATTCGATCCAGGTGATGAAGCGCCAACGAGAAGAGACGGGAAACGTCGACCTCCCGCTGTACGTCGACCAAGATGTGGAACGGGTCGAAAACGCGCTGTCCGCCGTCCCGCTCGCCAACCCCCGCAAGATCGGCCGCGGCGGCGAGGAGATCCAATTGAGCTTCCACCTCGCAGGCCACGTCGCCGGCGCCGTGGGTTGCATGATCGAGCATCGCCGCAAACGCCACTTCTTCACGGGCGACGTGAATTTCCAAGCCCAACGCACGGTCGGCGGCGCCGACTTCCCGCGCCAACCGGTGGATACTTTGGTCATGGAATGCACCCGCGGGGCGACCGCTACGCATCCAAGCCACACGCGCGCGATTGAAGAGAAGCGCCTCATCAAGGCCATCAACCGCATCTGCGACGCCGGTGGCACGGTGCTGCTCCCCGCTTTTGCTTTCGGTCGCATGCAGGAAATCCTGATGCTCCTCGATGAAGCGGCCGCCGCCGGCAACCTCGCCGACGTGCCCATCATCGCTTCGGGTCTCGGCATGGATCTCTGCGATTACCTCGACGCCGCCACCAAGAAGACAAAGCAGGTCAAATTCAACCGGCAGGTGCTGCGCGACCTGAACGTGCTCCCGCTTTCGCGCCGTTACGTGCAGCCGGGCAAGAACCTCCCCGAGCGCGGCATCTACCTGCTCTCCAGCGGCATGCTGGTCGAAAAGACGCCGGCCTGGCGCATCGCCGCCAACGTCCTTGACCACAAGGAAAACGCCGTGTTCTTCGTGGGCTACTGCGACCCGGAAACGCCGGGGGGCGAATTGATCGGCATGGCGCCCGGCGGGGAGTTCAAGTTCATCGGGCTCGACCACACGTCGATCCTCCGCGCCGAGGTCGAACGCTTCCACTTGTCCGGCCACGCCGATCGCGAAGAGCTGGTCGATTTCGCCAAGTCGCTCGCGCCCAAGGATCTCGTGCTCACGCACGGCGACCCACCCGCGCGCGCCTGGATGAAGGAGACCTTGTCGAAGGAATTGCCGGGCACCCGCATCCACGACCCCGAACCGGGCGTTCCCCTCGACCTGTGAACCTCGCTCCCCTCTCAGTCGAAGACTGGCGGGAGTTCTATTTGACCCGCGGCCCCCGGATGGCCGCCGAAGCTTTTCTGCTCAAACTGGCCGAGCTCAGCCCCACCGAACAGCGGGCCGCACTGTGCGGTTTACCCGATACGCGCAGCCTGACGCAGCGCTTTGAAAACGCCTGGCAACAGCGCGAGTCGGCGCTGGGGGGTGTGCCGTTCCTGACGAAGGACCTCTATTTCCGCATGGGTCACCCGACCAACGCCGGGTCGACTTTCCTGGCCGAAGAAATCGGCGTGCCGCGCACCAACTCCTCCCTGCCCGCCGCGTTCCAACATGACGCCGGCGCAGTGGAATGCGGCCGCACGCAACTCAACGAGTTCGCCTTCGGGCTCTCCGGCGAAAACCCGCATTTCGGCGATTGTCCCCATCCGACCGACGCCGCCCGGCTTGCCGGAGGCTCCAGTTCCGGCTCCGCCTTCGCCGTCGCTCGCGGCCTCGTGCCCTTCGCGCTCGCCACCGATACCGCCGGCTCCATCCGCGTGCCCGCCGCCTATTGCGGTGCGTGGGGCTTGCGCCTATCCCCCGACATCGCACCCGTCGGCGATAGCTTCCCCTTGTCGCCAGGCTACGACACGCAAGGCTGGCTCGCGCGTTCCGCCAACGATCTGCTCGAAGTTTCCACGGCCGTCCTCGGCGAAGCGCCGCCGGCCGGAGCGGGTCTGTGGGCGGGCGACTTGGGCTTGGGCATCGATCCAACGGTGCTTGCGCCGATGCGCGCTTTGGCGCTCAAGTGCGGGGCCAAGGAAGACCCCTCCGCGGCCGAACTGCTGCGGCTCGCCTGCACCGAAGCGGCCACGGCTTATCCCATCCTCGGTGGCGCCGCGGCCGCCCGCGTCCACGCGCCTTGGCTCGATCGTCGCCGCGCGGCTTACGACCCCGCCGTGTGGGCCCGCCTGGATGCCGGGCGTAACCGCACCGTGGATGAACTGCGCGCGGCGGAAGTGGTTCGCCGCCGGGTGAGCGAAGCGTTCCAGGCGATTTTCACGCGCCACCATTACGTCATCCTCCCCGCGACGTACGGTCCGGCCGTGCCGAAAGCCGCTTGCGACGACCACCATCGTCGGCGCCTCCTGGCCCTGAATGCGCCGGCTTCGCTCGCCGGTCTACCCGCCGTCGCGGCACCGGTAAAACTCGCCGACGGGCTGACGGCAGGGATTCAGATCCTTTTCCCCGACATGGCCAATTTCGGTTGGCGCTCGGTGCTCGAACGGCTCCGCTGATCAGAGCCGCCGCCGCCGCATGTGCGCCGGGGGCTGCCCCAAGGCTTCACGGTACTTCGCCACGGTGCGACGGGCGATCTGGATGCCGCGCTTCCGGAGTTCGGCCGTGATCGCCTCATCCGCCAACGGGGCCGCGGGATTCTCGCGCGCCAAGATGTCGGCGATGAGCTCCTGCACGCCTTCTTGGGCGACCGTACCGCCGCCTTCGGTGGCGACGCCGGAAGTGAAGAACCAGCGGAATTCCTTCAGGCCATGCGGGGTGAGCATCCACTTGTTCGCGGCGGCGCGGCCGACGGTGGTCTCATGCACGCCCATCTCCTTGGCGACGTCCGTCATGGTCAACGGCCGCAACTGCGCTGGACCGTGTTCGAAGAAATCGCCTTGGCGTTCGACGATGATGTGCGCGAGGCGCTCCACGGTGCGCTGACGCTCCTCGATCGCACCGATGAGGAACTTGCCCTGCCGCATCCTCTCCAAAATATAGGTCCGCTCCTTCTCGCCCAAGGCCTGTCCCGCCAACATGTCCTTATAGGCGGAAGCCAACTTCAGCTTGGGGATATGCCGGTCGTCCATGCTGACCTTCCATGCGCCGTCTTCGTCCTTTTCCACGGTGGCATCGGGGGTCACGACGCGGTTGTCGTCGCGCATGAAGCGCCGCGCGGGCGCGGTCTCGAGTTTGGCCATCTCCGTCAGGCCTTCGCGGACTTCATCCGGCGTGAGCTCGCAGATGCGCCCGCACTCATCGAGGCGGCGGGCCATCAACGGTTCCCAGGCGTCCTGCACCAAGCGGGCCGCGAAGGACAGGCCCCGACCCCGCTGCCGGAGCTGGGCCAGGAAACATTCACGGAGGTCGCGCGCGCCGATGCCGACGGGATCGAAACCGAGCAGCAAGGTATGGGCCGTGACGACGGCTTCGTAGCTCTGCCCCGAACGCAAGGCGATCGAGGAAAGGTCTTCATCCAGGAAGCCGCGGTCATCCAAGGAGGCAATCAGGAGCTTAAGGGCTTCCTGGACCTGCGGGTCATAGGAGGCCGTCCGGGCTTGCTCGGCGAGATGCTCGGAGAGCGAGGACTCGCCCGTGACCGATTCCATCATGTGCCGGCGACGTTCCTCGTCGTCCTGCGTATACCCCTGGGAACGGATCTCTTCGTAATAGCTCTCGTCCCAATCCTCCTTCATCCGGCGCAAGGCATCGAAGTCCTCATCCCCCAAACTGAGTTCACGGGGACCGTCCTGTTCAGGCTCCTCGGACGGGGCCGCTTCCATCGGCTCGGTGGAGCTGGGTTCCACCTCTTCGAGCAACGGGTTGGCCGCCATTTCATCGGCGATTTCACGCAATAACTCAGCGGCCGGGACCTGTAAAATACGCAAGGACTGGCGGAGCTGGGGCGTCAGGACGAGCCCCTGCACCTGCTTCTGCGATTGATTGACACCTTGATTGGCCATTAACCCTTTTGAGCAAAGGTATCTTCGGGTAATTTGCAAAGGGGAAGCAATCCCCCTATCGGCTTGCCTCCGACCCCTCAGAGCTTACCCTGACAAAGGCCCTAAACCCCTTGGCCACAACGCCCTTATGCGTCATTTTGCCCTATTTATCGACAACGAGGTCCGCGGTCCGCTCAGCGAGTACGAGATCCAAGACCTCATCAACGCCGGCACCGTTCATGCCGACACGCAATGTGCCCCCTCCGGCTCGACCGAGTGGGAGCCCTTGGGCAACCACTTCACTTTCGGCAGCAGCATCAAGCTGACCAAGAAAGTCGAGAAGAGCGAAGCGGAAACGGAAGTCGACGCGAGCCGCCTCGACGTCGATGTGCGCCGCAAGCTCCTGATGTACGGCTTGGCCGACTCGGCCACGGTGGACCAAATCTCCCAAGCCCAAGCTGAAATCGTCCTCGGCGGCCACGAAGCCGACCTGCGCGCCAAGATCAGCACGCACCGCACCGTTGGCCTGTCGGCCTTCTTCGTAGCCCTCGCCCTCGCCGCCTATGTCGGTTCGTTCACGGACATCGGAGGAAGCCTCCTCGGCAAGGGTGCCGCCAAATTCGCCAAGGATGACCCGAAGGCCACGGATAACCTGAAGCGTTTCGACTCCGACGTGAAGCGCTTCGAAGAGATCCAAGCCCAAGCCCAGCTCGCCACTTTCCAGCGCCCGACGGGTGGCCAACTCCTCCGCCCGACCCTGCTCAATCGCCTCCGCATCCCCGAAAACCAAGGCTTCAAGGTTTCCGGCGCCGTGGACACTTCCCCGCTCGGAAACCTCCTCACGAAGTGGAACATCAAACTCGACGACGGCCTCAAGGTCTACGTCTTGAGCGCGCCGATTCCCGCGGACATCCAGCAGAAGGTGGCCGAGCAGGCCACCGTGCTCGACACCGTGCTTTCGCCCATGCTGGACGATGCGTCCTTCGATCAGTTGCGTAGCGAAGTCGTCGCCAGTTTCCCCGTCGATGCCGCCCCGGAATCAGCCCGCCTGAAGGGCGAAATGGAACAGATGAAGTTGGTGGAACTGAAGCCCGCGATCGATCGCGTCGAGTTCCGCGCCCGCGAAGCGGAGAAGGTCGGCAATACCAAGTGGGCCGGCGAGCTCCGCACCTTCACCAGCAAACTGCGCGACCTCCAGAACCGCATCCGCATCAACGTCGACCCGAACGCCCGCAAGAAGGTCTGGAGCGAATTCAATTCGGGCCTCGGCGCCGAACTCGGCGCGTGGGTGCTCGCCTCCAACGCCAAGGAAATCCAGGTCGACCAAAACGGCAACTTCCTCATCCCTGAAACCGGCAAACTCGAAGCCGATGTCGCCCCCACCCGCATCTTGGTGACGGCCCAAATCAACGGCGACACGGTCTACCTCTCCTGGGGCTCGAAGTTCCTCGCTTGCCGCGACCTTCGCTCCGAAGAGATCCCCAAGGACACGTTCCTGACCCGCGAACAGTACAAGGTCCTCGATAAACCCGTGACGGGCTACCGCCGGCACTACGTCCGCTACCGCGTCGGCGACAAGGAAATCTCCGCCAATCGCTTCTCGCCGAAATGGCACTTCTTCGTGGTCGCCCGCGACAAGGACACCGACCCGCTCATCGTGATGGTCGATGCGGAAACGCACGGCAAATTCCCCGTGGGCGGCGTGATCCCGACCGAGATCCTGGAAAAGTGCGAGGCCTTCCCGCGCTTGACGGAATCCCCGGCGCCGGCCCCGCTCCTCGCGGCCGAATAAGCCGCGCGCGGACGCTTAGTTGCGGCGGACGAAGCAGTCCGGCTGGGAACACTCGCCGAGCTTGCTGTCGGTGAGGCGCGTCGCCTTGCCCGTCTTCGTGTCGACGATGGCGATCCACGATTGCGCGTTAAGCGACTGCGTGGCGACGACGTGGCGTCCGTCCGCGCACCAAGAGCTATGGGAAAAGCCCATCGCCGAGGTCACCGGCACCGGCGTGATGGCGCCCGACTGGAGGTCGGCGACCGCCAGGCGCAAGCCGCCCGACTGGAACGTGAAGACGATGAGGCCGGGTTCGACCGGGTTCCAGCGCGGTTCGGCGCTGTAGCCATAGCCAGTGGAAAGACGCGAGAGGCCGCCCCCGGCCGCCGAACTTACGTAGATGCCTGGACGGCCCGTCGGCCCGCTGGTCAGCACCAAACGCGCCCCATCCGGCGACCACGAGGGGTCGGCGTCGACGTCCGGGGTCGCCACGACCACGCGCGCGCCCGAACCATCCGCGTTGGCCACGTAGATGTCCATGTTGCCGCGATTCGAGGAGGCGAACGCCAAGCGGCCATCGGGACCCGCGCTCGCGGCACCCAAGGCCCCGCGGACGTTGGTGATGACGCCGCGCGGATTGCCGATGCCGTTCGTGGAGAAGACTTCGGGGAAGCCGGTCATCGCCGAGGTGATGAAGGTGAGGCGCGTGCCGTCTGGATTCCAGCGGGGAGAATGGCTGGTGTTGCGGAAATTCGTGATGCGCGCGGTCTTCGAATGCACGAGGTTCGTGGTGTAGATCTCCTGATTGCCGGTAAACTTCGAAACGAAGGCGACCTTCGTCGCCGCGAAGAGAGGCTTCAGCTTCCAGGCCCGACCAAGGCCCACGACGGCGGCATCGGCGACGCGCAAGGCCAAGTCATCCTGGTCGCGCGCCTCGACGGTGGTCTGGAAAGCGAAGCTGGGGTGATCGCAGGCCACGACGGCGCTGGTGCCCGTGCGACCGATGGTGACGCGCACCGAGGAGTTCGTCCGTACGCTGAAGGCGCCGTGCGCGCTCAAGGCGAAGGAAACCAAGCTGCCCACGGCGGCGTCATCGCTCACGATGGTCACCGGCATGATGCCCTGCTTCATCAAGGCATCGATGCTGTCGTTCACGACGATGCGGTTTTGCGCGTGGACCGGAACCAGGCCAACGGCCGCGAGGAAAAGGAGCCCCAGCGAGAGACGGATGAACTTCATGGATGGTAAAAGCGATAGCAGTTTGACCTGAGGTGGGGCGGGACTTCAATCCTGCTCATGCCACTCGATAAGGATTCCGTCCAAAAGGCCCTCGGCAAAGTCCGCTACCCGGGCTTCAGCCGAGATATCGTCTCCTTCGGGCTCCTGCGCGGGATCGAGGTCACCGCCGAGGGCAAGGTGACGGTCGGCCTAGCCGTGACGACGGCCGACCCCAAGATCCCCAAGCAGCTGTACGATGAGATCGAGGCCGTGCTGAAGGCCGCCGGCGCCATCGACCCCGAAATCGCCATCACGGTCACGGTCCCCAAGGCCGCCCCCGGGGCCGCCGCCGCCGAAATCAAACTGCCCGCCAACGCCGGGGTGGGTGAGGTCAAACACATCATCGCCATCGCCAGCGGCAAAGGCGGGGTCGGTAAATCGACCTTCGCCGTCAACCTAGCCTGCGCCCTGGCCCGCTCCCTGACCGAGCAGGGCCGCCCTAACCGCATCGGGCTCATGGATTGCGACATCTACGGGCCGTCGGTCCCCCTCATGATCGGCCTCGGCGCTCGTCCCGAAATGGAAGGCGACGTCCTCCTGCCGCTCGAAAACTTCGGGGTCAAGGTCATGTCCATGGGACTGCTGATCGACGCCGATGCCCCCGTGGTCTGGCGCGGGCCGATGATCATGAAGACGATTTCCCAGTTCGCGACCAATGTCCGCTGGGGCGGACTGGACGTGCTCCTCATCGACCTCCCGCCCGGCACCGGCGACGCCCAGCTGTCGATCGCCCAAGCGATGGCCTTGAGCGGAGCGGTCATCGTGACGACCCCGCAGACGGCCGCGGTCTCCGTGGCCCTCCGCGGTGCGGCGATGTTCGAGAAGGTGGGCGTGCCCATCCTTGGTGTGGCCGAAAACATGAGCCACTTCGAGGGTCCCGATGGCCAGCGCCAATACCTCTTCGGTCAAGGCGGTGGGCTGAAGGTCGCCACCGCCCTGCGCACCGAGTTGCTCGGGGAAGTCCCGCTCGACCCCGCCGTCCGCCAAGGGGGCGACCATGGCATCCCCATCGTCGTCAGCCACCCCGACAGCAACGCCGCCCGCGTCTTCAAGTCGGTCGCGCTCACCGTCTTGCGGAAACTTGCCACCGCTTCGTGACCGGTCCGTGACGAGCGGCTTGCCAAAGCACCCGCAAGGGTCTTAACTGAAATAAGAATGAAGGAAGAGCCGACACCTCGCGAAGACGCCGATTTGGCGGCCCGGTCGTCGCTCTACGCCGAGTTCTTGGCCGAGCGTGAAGAGATTCTCCGGCATAAGTGGATCGAATCCGAAAAGGCCGGCAAGGACATCGGCTTCGAACGCGCGATGATCGACTGGAAGCGCCACCACCGGGCTCGCTGGCGTTCCGAACGCCGCGTCGGCCAAGGCAACTGAGCCCCGTCCCTCCGGGCTTAAAAGCAGAAGGCCGATGCGGATGCATCGGCCTTCTGTCTTTCCAGGGAAAGAAAGGGCTTAGCCCTTGATTTCCTTGTGCAGCGTGTGGCGGCGGAGGGAGGGGTTATACTTCTTGAGCTCAACCTTCTCCTGAGTCAGCTTCTTGTTGCGGGTGGTCATGTAACGGGAGGGGTTCTTACCTTCCTTACGGGCTTCGGTGCACTCGATGATAATGGTTTCGCGGGCCATGGTTTTAGGTGTTGTGAGGGGTCAGACTTGGGGGGTGAAAGGGGGTGGAGCAAGCCCGAAAACAAGCCGGGCGGCCAAATTGGCCGCCCGTGCTTGGGTTTGGGACCTTGCGGGGTCAAATCAACCCCACAAACGCTTCTTATGGCGGGAATCCTTGGAGCGCTTACGGCGCTTGTGCTTGTTCATCTTCAGACGACGCTTTTTCTTGAGGCTTCCCATAGTTTGGTTGGTGGCTGGCATCTAGGCGAGGGGTTAGCCCGCAGTAAAGCCGAAACTACGCCGAAATGCGGGTATCGCAAAACCAGGTCCCCACCCCCCACTGTCCGACCAAGGCCTGCTTGATGGATTCCGACTCGGCCCCATCGGTATAAAATGCAAAACAGGCGCTCCCGCTTCCCGTCATCCGGAAGACGACGCCCATGGTCTGCGAAAGGGCTTCCAAAGCGGTCGGTAAGGCGAGGTACTTCCCGAAAACGGGCTCGGCCAAGGTATTCCCAAGGGAAGATGGGTCGCGCACCGGCTGATTTAACCACTCCACCAGGGCCGCTTCCGCCTTGGTACCATCCACGTACTTACCGGTCTTCACCAAGAGTCCGTAAGCTTCCGGGGTCGGGACGCCAAAAATGGGCTTAACCACCAAGACCCGACGACCCGCCAAGGCTTCGCGTGCCAAGGCGGGGATCAGCTCCAAGCGTTCTCCCCTGCCCCGCATGATCGCAGGTTGGCCACGCACGAAATACGGGCAGTCCGAACCGACCTCCGCCGCGATGACTTCGAGGGCGCCGAGGCCCAAGGGTTGCGCGATGCTGCGATCGAGGAGGCGCAACGCGGCCGCGGCGTCCGAACTGCCGCCGCCCAAACCGGCGCCGCTGGGGATTTTCTTGCGGAGATGAAAATGGCCGGCCGTGACTTCCGGATGGTGCCGACGATAGGCTTCCGCGGCTTTGAGCACGAGGTTCGACCCGTCGACGGGCAACCTGGGGTCATCGCAGGTCAAACGCCACGCACCGCCGGGCGTGAATTCCAAGGTGTCCGCGAGCTCCAGGGAGGCGACCAGACTGATGAGCTCGTGGAAGCCATCCGGCCGGCGACCGGTGACGGCGAGCGAGAGGTTGAGTTTGGCCGGGGCGATTTCTGTCAGCATGGGATCAGGCCCGTGGATGGGCCTTACGGTGCACGTCGCGGAGTTTGGCGACGGTGAGGTGCGTGTAGATCTGCGTGGTGGAAAGCGAGGCGTGGCCCAGTTGCTCCTGGACCAACCGGAGGTCCGCGCCGTTGGCCAAGAGGTGCGTGGCGCAGGCGTGGCGGAGCTTGTGCGGGGTCAGATCGGCCGGCAAGCCCGCCGCAGCCAACTTGCGCTTCAACATGAGCTGCACCGCGCGCGGATGCATGGGCCCGCCGCGCGGCGCCAAGAGGAGAGGCTCGCCTCGCGCCGGCGGCCCACGCAAAGCCAAATAAGTGCGCACCGCCGCCAACGCGGTCTCGCCGACCGGGACGACGCGTTCCTTGGAGCCCTTGCCCATCAGGCGCACGAGGCCGGTCGACAGGTCGAGGTCCCCCCCGTTGATGCCGCAGAGTTCGGAGACGCGGAGGCCACCTCCATAGAGGAGCTCCAAGACGGCTTGGTCGCACGCCTCCGCCTGCGGAGTGCGTTCTTCCAAAGATGTTGCCTCCAACAAAGCTTCGGCCTGCGGCTCCGTGAGGAACTTCGGCAAGGCGCGCGGTAGCTTCGGCAAAACCAGCCCGGCCGCCGGCGTGGACGTGATGCCGCCACGCTCCCGCAGGTCCGCCAAGAAGGCCCGCAAGGCCGAGACCTGATTATGCACCGAGGTGCGTTGATGGGTGTGCTGACGCTCGATGACGAAGTCGCGGAGATTGCGGGCCGTCAGCCGAGACCAATCGCCATCCCAACCGCCATTGGACCGCATCCAGAGCGCAAAGCCCTTGAGCGAACGTCCATAGGTCAGGCACGTGCGGGGAGCCAGCCGGCGGCTGGCCAGCTGCCGGGTCAAGTAGTCGGAGACTTCCTTGAAGCCCGGCCAATCGGTCGGATCCCCGTCGTCGTCAGACTGGACGGGGCGAGGCTTCACGCCTGGGGCTTCTTGCCGTGCTCGGCCCGCACCGTGATGCCGATGCCACCGCGGACGCCGAAGGCGCCGGTGACTTCGCACCAGACGGGATCGAGGGCCGCGACGAGGTCGTCGAGGATCTTGTTCGTGAGGTGCTCGTGGAACATGCCTTGCTGGCGGTAGCTCCAATAATAGAGTTTGAGCGACTTGGACTCCACGATGCGCGGACCCGGCACGTAGCGGATCGTGATCTTGGCGAAGTCCGGCTGGCCCGTCGCCGGGCAGAGACAGGTGAACTCTTCCGTCGAGAGCTCGACGGTGTAGTTCCGGCCCGCGTTGCGGTTCGGGAAGGTCTCCAGCGTCTGCTGGGGCTTGTTTTGGGTGTTCCCGAGGTGGGAGAGCCCGGTGAGGTCTTGAGGCTGCGTGGCCATGAGCCTCAAGGGAAGCAGAGCCCGCCCCGGTGTCCAGCGGAGAAGCAGGAAAGAGAGCCTCAGGGGGCGAAACCGGCTTGCCTAGGCGGGCGGGTGCGGTTGCCTCAACCTTACCCACGCGTGCATGGAACCTAGGCCTATCGCCATCCTCGGGGCCACCGGCTCCATCGGCACGACCACCTTGGCGGTTGTCCGGGCTCACCCGACGTTGCTGCGGGTCGCCGGGCTGGCGGCGCACTCGCGTTGGCGCGAGTTGATCGGGCCGGTCAAGGAGTTCCAGGTGAAGACCATCGCCTTGGCGGATCCCGCCGCCGCGGCGGCCGCGCGCGCTTCGGGGGATTTCCCTGGCGTCCGTATTCTTGAAGGGACGGCCGGCCTGACCGAAGTCGCCTGCCTCCCCGAGGTCCATACCGTCGTCTCGGCGGTCGTCGGCACCGCGGGCCTCGCACCGACGCTCGCCGCCCTGCACGCCCGCAAGCATGTGGCACTGGCCAGCAAGGAACTGCTCGTGCTGGCCGGCAAGTTCGTCACGGCCGCCGCCCGCGCCGGCGGCACGACGTTGCTGCCCGTCGACAGCGAACATAACGCGATCCACCAATTGCTCCGCGGCAAGGAACGCTCCGAGATCGCGCGCCTCGTGCTCACGGCGTCCGGCGGCGCCTTCCGGGACACGCCCTTGGCGGAACTCGCCCGCGTGACGGTCGCCCAAGCGCTCCAACACCCCAACTGGAACATGGGCCCGAAGGTGACCATCGACTCGGCGACCATGGCCAACAAGGGACTCGAAGTCATCGAGGCGCGTTGGTTGTTCGACCTGCCCGAGAGCCGCATCGATGTGGTCGTGCACCCGCAAAGCATCATCCACTCCCTGGTGGCGCTCACCGACGGTAGCCTGCAGGCGCAGCTGTCGCCCCCGAACATGGCCTACCCAATCCAAGATTGCCTGCTGTTCCCTCGTCGCCTGCCCTGCCCCGCCCCGCAGCTCAACCTCGCCGAGGCGCTCGCCCTGACGATGTCGCCGCCCGACCCCGCCCGCTACCCATGCCTCGCGCTGGCCCGCGCCGCGGCCGCCGCCGGCGGCACCGCCCCAGCCATCTTCAACGCGGCCAATGAAGTCGCCGTCGAGGCGTTCGTCGCCGGCCAGTTACCCTTCACCGGCATCCCCGAATTGGTGAGCCAAACGCTCGCCGCCCTCGGCGCCCGGGAACCGAACGGGCTCGACGAGGTCCTCGCCGCCGATGGCGAAGCCCGCCGGACCGCTTCCAGGCTCGCCCCCAGCCTCGCCCGCTGACACATAACCTTCCTGCCTTTTCCTAATGGATAACACTTTCCTTGGCGACCTCGCCACTTCCGTCCGCGGCATCGTGCTGCTCGCCCTCTTCTTCGGTGGCTCGATTTTCGTCCACGAGCTCGGCCACTTCCTCGCCGCCCGCTGGCGCGGCCTGAAGATCGAGCGCTTCTCCATCGGTTTCGGGCCGAAGATCTTCGGCTGGACCGGCAAGGATGGGGTCGATTACCGCGTTTCCTGGATTCCGCTCGGCGGCTACGTGGCGCTCCCCCAGATGGGCGACCCCGAAGCCATCGAGGGCGCCACGGAAAGCGACGCCGAGAAGCTCCCGGCCATCTCCTACGCCGACAAGATGATCGTCGCGGTCATGGGCGCGGTCTTCAACGTGATCTTCGCCTTCGCGCTCGCCACGATCCTCTGGTTCACCGGGATGCCCGTCCCCGAAGGCAGCGGCAGCACCATCGTCGGCTACGTACCCGAGCAGGTGGTCACCAGCTCCGGGCAACTTTCGGAACTCGGTCTCGGCCAAACGGTCCCCGGCCCCGCCTTCACCGCCGGCCTCCGCTCCGGCGACGAGGTCCTCGCCGTCGATGGAGTCGTGGTGAAATCGTTCACGCAGATCACCGAGGCCGTCATGCTCGGCAATGGGATGAATTCGCAGAAGCAACCCGTCGCGACGTTCAGCATCAAGCGCGGCGAGGAGAAGCTGGACATCACGGTCTTGCCCGCCCGCGTGGAATTGAACACCCGCAGCGGCGACAAGGTCCGCGTGGCCGGCTTGATGCCCCGCTCCGATGTCATCCTGAACACGCCCCTGCCCGGCTCGCCCGCCGAAAAGGCCGGCCTGGTGCGTGAAGACCGCATCATCGCCATCGATGGCCGCCCGGTGAACAACCCGACGGAACTGCTCGAACGGCTCCGCCTCGCCGGTCCCGGCGAACGTACGTTCCAGGTTTCCCGCGTCGAGGCCGACGGCAAAAGCCAACTGATCACGCTCAAAGTCACGCCCAAGATCAGCGCCCGCACCAACCCGGTCGGCCTCATCACCTACGGCGAAGGCGACCAGCGTCACTCCATCGTGGTGGTCCCGGTCACGCGTGAGCTGCTCTCCAACGACCCGAAGGCCAACCGCGACCAGCTCATGGTGCTCGGAGTCTCCCCCGAAGACCCCGCGCACACCGAGCAGCTCCGCATCGGCACCATCCTGGACAAGGTCGACGGCAAGGAGCTGACCGTCCTGCGCTCCCTCGACGACCTCGAGAAAGCCAGCGGGGCCGGACGCCACACGCTGACTTTCTACTGGAAGCGCGCCAACGGCGACGCCGGGAACTTCTCCCTCAAGGAGACGGAAGTGAAGCGCGGCACGCCCGTCGAACGCGCCCTCATCGGCGCCCCATTCCTCTCGAAGCCGGAAATCGCCCACAACAACCCCATCGAGACGTGCACGCACATCATCAAGCAGACGTTCACGACCTTGGGCCGGCTCTTCGACCGCGACTCGGACATCAAGGTCAACCAACTGGCCTCCGTCATCTCCATCAGCAAGACGTACTACAATATTTCGGAGGATATCCGCCGCGTGCTCTGGTTCACGGTCCTGATCAACCTGAACCTCGCGATCCTCAACTTGATGCCGATCCCGGTCCTAGATGGCGGCCACATGCTCATCGCGACGATCTCCAAGCTGACCAACAACGCCCTCAACGCCAAGGCGGTCACCATCGTGCAGTTCACGTGCATGGCCCTGATCCTTTCGCTGATGGGCTACATCATCCTGAACGACGTCCGGCGTTGTTCGGGCGACAGCGAGCGACAATTGAAGCAGCAGGTGCTCGAGCGCCACGTCTACCGTCAGGTGGATTTCGCGGAAAAGCGCTGAGCGGACCAAAGGTTCCCGCGAAAAAACCAAAAAGCGCGCGGACGCTAGGCTGGGCTTGATGGGTGTGGGTCTTTCCCTAGGGTGAGGCCATGCCCAACCCCGAAGAGATCGTCCCCTCCCGCCGCTCGTTCCTTGGTGCCGCCGCAGCGGCGCTCGCCGGCTTCGCCCTGCCTGGCTCCTTGGCCGCCCAAGAGGCGCCCAAGTCCGGGTCCGGCAAGAACAACAAGAAGAAGGCCTACATCTACGCCTTCCATGTCGGCAAGATCGAGGCGTGGTCCATCAGCGACGGCTGGGGTACCTTCGGCAAATGCGTCTCCAAGAAGATGTGGCCGCCGGCCCAACGTCCCGAAATGGCGAAGGCGCTCACGGACCTCGGGGAACGTCCCGATGACGTGACGCTTTACATCAACGTGCTGGTGCTCCGCCTCGGCAAGGAGGTCGTCATCGTCGATGCGGGCTTCGGCGCCTACTACAAGAACGCCAATTGGGGCTGGCTCGCCGACGCGCTCGACACGATCGGCATCAAGCCCGAGGACGTGACGCATGGCCTGCTGAGCCACTCGCACGTCGACCACATCGGCGGCTTCTTCCAGGGGAACAAGATCCTCTTCCCCAACGCGGCCATCCACGTGCTGCAGTCCGAAATCGACTTCTGGCGCGCGCCGAAGCCGGACTTCTCCCAATCCCACCGCACCGACGACATCCCGGGGCTCATCAAGATGGTCCGCAATGGTTTCGACACGCTGCAGCCGAACTTGGTCATCCATAAGGACGGCGACCAGATCCTCAACGGGGCCATCACCATCATCGCCGCCCCGGGCCACACGTCGGGCCATGCGATCTACCGCATCAAGGACGGCCAGGATTCGCTGCTCCACCTGTCGGACATCGCCCACAACCACGTGCTCATGCTCCACGACCCGTCCTGGTTCATCGACTTCGACCACCACCCGGACCAAGCCGTGGCGACCCGCCGCAAGGTGTTCGCCGAAATCGGTGCGACCCGCGAACGGGCCTACGGCTTCCACCTGCCTTGGCCGGGTCTCGGCGTGGTCGTACCGAAGGGCAAGGACAGCTACTTCTGGTCCGCCGAGAGCTGGCGTTGGGATGTCTGAGGTGCGTTGACGAACCGCGGCAAAGGGGTTGAGATGGCCCCATGCCTTCGGAGTACTGCCCATCCCGCCACCGCACGGTGCGCCGCCTGACCCGCGTGGTTCAGGTGGGCAACGTGGGCGTGGGTGGCGCCAACCCACTCCGTCTGCAGTCGATGACGACGTCCGACACCGAGGACGTGGCGGCGACGTTGGCCCAATGCATCCGCCTGGCGGAAGCGGGCAGCGAAATCATCCGCATCACGGCGCCCAACAAGGCCGCCGCCGCGGCCCTCAAGGATATCCATCGGCAATTCCGCGCCGCCGGGTTCGCCCAACCACTGGTCGCCGACATCCACTTCCTGCCGGTCGCCGCGATGGAAGCAGTCGAACACGTGGAGAAGGTGCGCGTGAATCCAGGCAACTACGCGGATAAGAAGAAGTTCGCGGTGCTGGAATACACCGACGCGGCCTACGCCGAGGAGCTGGAGCGCCTGCACGAGGCGTTCACGCCGTTGGTCCTCCGCGCGAAGGCGCTCGGTCGCTCCCTCCGCATCGGCACCAACCACGGGTCGCTGTCCGACCGCATCATGAACCGTTTCGGCGACTCGCCCAACGGGATGGTGGAATCGGCCCTGGAGTTCATCCGCATCGCGGAATCCCACGGCTTCAAGGACATGATCCTGTCGATGAAGTCGTCCAACCCCAAGGTGATGGTGCAGGCGTACCGTCTCGCGGCGGCCCGCATGGACGAACTGGGCATGGACTACCCGCTGCATCTCGGCGTGACCGAGGCCGGTGAAGGCGAAGACGCCCGCATCAAGTCCGCCATCGGCATCGGCTCGCTGCTCGCCGATGGCTTGGGCGACACGCTCCGCGTTTCGCTCACGGAAGACCCGTGGTTCGAAATCCCGGTCTGCCGCGAGATCGCCTCCCGCGCGACGGACCTCGCCACGCTGGGCGCGGCTTCCGCCACCAAGCTGCCCGCCGACCCAGCCGATGCTTTCTCGTTCACGCGCCGGCCGACGGACCGGATCGAGCTTTCGGCCTCCTGCCTCGCCGGCTCCAACGAGACGCCCCGCGTCATCGTGCGCAGCCACCAAAGCCTCGCCGACTGGCAAGCGGTCGCGAAGGAACTGCTCGATGTCCACGCCGCGCAACGCGAGGTGCGCGCCGAGGGCCTCCTGCTCCGACTCGACGACCCCAGCCATGCCGCCGGACTCCGCTCGCTCCGCAAGGCGCTCGGCCCGACGGTGCCTTCCGTCTGGGTCGAAACCAGCCTGCCAGTCGCCGAATTCCCATTCGAGGGCACGGGCAGTCGTCTGGTCGTGGTGAAGGGCTTTGCCGTCAAAGACAGCGCCGAGGTCAAAGCCTGGGCCGAGGCCTGCGTCCGCCATGACACCATCTTAGCGGCCGATGTGGAGGGCCCGACGGTGACGGCCCTGGCCAAGGAGCTGCAGGCGATTCCCGCCGGGCGACTCATCCTGACGTCCTCCCAGCCGCAAAACGGGCTGCACGCGACCGGTACCTACCGCGAGCTGGCCCGCTGCGCCGCCGTGGCCAAACTCGCAGCCCCACTCTGGATCCGCGCGACCGCCGCCAACGCGGTCCGGCTCGACCCGGGCTTCCAATCTCGTCTGCTCGAGGCATCCATCCTCACCGGCGGCCTGCTGGTCGATGGCTACGGCGACTTCCTTTCGTGCGAGACGCCCGCGACGACGGCGAAGTCCCTGACGCTGGCCTACGATATCCTGCAAGGCGCGCGCATGCGCCAGACGAAGACCGAATACGTGGCCTGCCCTTCCTGTGGCCGCACGCTCTTCGACATTCAATCGACGACCCTGAAGATCAAGGAACGCACCGGCCACCTGAAGTCCGTCACCATCGCGGTCATGGGCTGCATCGTGAACGGTCCGGGCGAAATGGCCGACGCGGACTTCGGCTACGTCGGCGGCGCACCGGGCAAAATCAACCTCTACGTCGGCAAGACCCCGATTAAATTCAACGTCCCCCAAGAAGAAGCCGTCGAATGCCTCGTCGACCTCATCAAGGAAAAGGGTAAGTGGGTGGAAGCGTGAGAGAGCAGCCCTGCGCGCTCACTTGGCTTCTTTCACGAAGAGCTCGATCAGCGGCGCGGGGTCCTTGAGTCCGTGCGGGTGGTGATCGCCGCCCTCTTTTGGGAAGACTTTGAACTTACCGCCGCTCTTCTCCCAAAAATCCACCACGGGCTTGGCATTGTCGACAAAGGGAACCACGGTGTCCGCAGTACCATGCACGGAGACCAAATAGACGCCGGCCTTCACGGCAGGTTCTAGGCCATCCGTCGGACGGAGCGACTTCGCCAAGGCTTCTTCATCGGTGGTAAACTTGAACTCAGCCTTATAGAGTTTCCAGTCGTTGGCGCTGCCCTTGCCTTTGGCGGTCAGCTGAAAACCGCCCGGCCACGAGCGGATATCGCACACGCCGTTATCCAAGCACAAGAGGCTGACGCGATCCGGATGGAGACGCGTCCAAGCGTTCACATAAAGGCCGCCGCGCGAAATCCCGATCAAGGCGGGCTTGGCGGAGAGGCCACGCTTATCATGGAGCTCGGCATAGACCTTCTCCCAAGTATCCATGGAGCGGGCGGAGCCGAACTGATTGGAGACCGCCACATACGCGACATGCCAGCCCTTTTCGACGAGGCCATCCTCGAAGGACTTGAGGTGCCCCGCGAACTCGCCCACCCACAGCCAAGGCTTTCCGGGCGCGGCTTTGTCCGGGACCTTCAAGGTCACGGCTTTGCCGTCGATGGTGAATTTTTCAACCGTGGCTGCCGAAGCGACGACGCAAGAGACCAGTCCGAGCAGAGCGAGGATGATACGGGGCATGGCTCGATTTATGTGCAAAGGTGTAAAAGTGCAAAGGTGCAAATATGGCAAAAGCCAGGGGCAGCACTGCGTGCGGTCGTAAGCGGATAGCGGCTAGCGTTTGGCGGATAGACAACTCCGAGACGAAATCCGTCCGCCCGCCAGCATCCCGGTCCCCGCTTCCCCTTTGCCTCCTGTCTCCCGGGTAGGGTTGGCGCTGCGTGCCAACCTAGCTGCCTCAATCCCCCTAGGACAACACGCGGTGCTATCCCTACCTGAAGCAACCTTTGCACTTTTCCACAGGCCTCCAGCCGATTTGCACCTTTGCACCTTCCTGCCATCCCCTATCCCCCAACCGCTATCCCCTTCCTTGCTCTAAAACCTGTCCCCTTGTCCCCTCGCGGCCTTCAGCCGCGCTCACCTTTGCACTTATGTACCCGAGCCCTCTCCTCTCTTCCCCTTGCCTCCCGCCCACATTCCACCCTATTCATCCCCTTACTCGTTTATGTCCACCACACTCCTTGTTATCCGCGACGGCTGGGGCGAAAACCACAACGCCAAGCACGATCCGTTCAACGCCATCAAGGTCGCCAATATCCCCGTGTCCCGCGGCCTAACGGCTAAGTGGCCCCGCACCGAGATCATGGCCCACGGGCTCGATGTCGGCCTGCCGGTCGGAATCATGGGCAACTCCGAAGTCGGCCACCAGAACATCGGCGCCGGTCGCATCGTCGACCAGGAGATCGTCCGCATCGACAAGGGCCTGACCGATCCGGCCGCCATGCGCCAGATCAAGGCCTTCCGCGGACTCGTCGAAAACGTCAAGGCCACCGGCGGCGCGGTCCACCTGATGGGCCTCTGCTCCGAGGCCGGCGTCCACTCCACCCTGCCCCACCTCTACGCCCTGCTCCGCCTGCTGAAGGAAGAAGGTCTCACCAAGGTCTACGTCCACGCCTTCATGGATGGCCGCGACAGCCCGCCCACCTC
>SXGQ01647235.1_pt1 | contig 30511 bp, 32 predicted proteins | sample 3178371 | NCBI WGS metagenome assembly SXGQ01 (sample SAMN11356859, study PRJNA531348) | freshwater metagenome | isolation source: freshwater sample F1-20 | place: China: Fuxian Lake, Yuxi | collected 2017-12-25
AACTCACCTCAAAACTAGTTCTTCCTATAGAGCCGTCGTAGACTACGACGTTGATAGGACGGGTGTGGAAGCGTGGTAACACGTTAAGCTTACCGTTACTAATAGCTCAATTGGCTTGATTTATGCACTGAAAAAATTTTTCTTGGTACAAATTACAATGTTAAATAATATCCTCTTCATAAGAAAATTAATCAAAATCTAAAATATTTAACTAATAATGAAAAAAAGAGTTTTAATTTGTGTTGCACATCCAGATGACGAAACTATTGGATGTGGGGGGGCAATAGCACATCATGTAAAAGATAAGGATAAAGTTTATTGTCTTTATATGACGAATGGAGTCGGCGCCAGACATTCTAAAACTAAAGACAAATTAATACATGAAAGAAAAAAAAACTCACTGGTCGCTTCAAAAATTTTAGGCTTTGAGTGGTTATTAGATTGTTGTGGTGATTTTCCTGACAATGGAATGGATAAAGTAAAGTTACTGGAAGTGGTTAGGAAAATTGAAAAAGCCAAAAAAAAAATCATGCCTCATATTATTTACACCCATAATCCTCATGATCTAAACATTGACCATAGGATTGTTGCTGAGGCAACTTTAATAGCTTTTAGACCTCAGGCAAAAGAAGTTTGGAAAAAAATTTTAGCTTTTGAAATACCCTCATCAACAGATTTTGCTTATTTTAAAAAAAACAAAACCTTTCAACCGAATTATTTTTTAGATATTGAAAAATTTTGGAAAAAGAAGAGAAAAGCGTTACAGGCCTACTCAACAGAAATAAAAAAATTTCCAAACAGCAGATCTTTAAAGGGAATTGAAATATTATCTAAATTTAGAGGTATGCAAAATGGACTACCGCAAGCAGAAGCTTTTCAATTATTAAAAGAACTTAATAGATGAGCAGTTATATAGTTGCTGCAGTTACAGATTATTTTAAAGAAAGAATAAAAGATAAAAATTTTTATTTTATTAATAAAAAAAAAAATTTAAATTTAAAAAATATTAAAAAAATAAATCCAAAGATAATTTTTTTCCCACATTGGAATTGGAAAATAAAAAATAGCATATTAAAACGTTATTTATGCATAGGATTTCACTCAACGCCCTTGCCATATGGAAGAGGAGGTTCTCCAGTCCAAAATATGATTGTAAGAGGTCGAAAAATTTCAACTGTTTGTGCAATAAAATTAGAAAGTAAATTAGATAGCGGACCAATTTACTTAAAAAAAAATTTTAAATTAGATGGGAGAGCAGAAATTATTTTTGGAAAAATTTATAAAATAATATTATCAATGATTGCTACTCTTATAAAAAAAGTGCCTAAGCCAAAAAAGCAGCTAGGAAAAATTTACTATTTTAATAGAAGAAAACCAGAGGAAAGTAATATTGGCAATCTGAAATCATTAAATAAAGTTTACGATTATATAAGAATGTTGGACACTGATGTAAAAAATTTTCCACTAGCATTTGTTTCAACATCAAATTTATTTATTCAATTTAAATATGCAAAAAAAGAAAAAAACGTTGTTGTTGCTAAGGCTCTAATTACAATAAATAAATTAAATAATTTTCATTAACATCAAATCGTTATTATTTTTAATAACTTTATAATTATTCTTTGTAAAAATTTTTATAGATGCTTTATTATTGTTTTTTATTCTTGAAATAATAATAAGTTTTTTTTTTAAAAATTTTTCTGAATTTTTTATAATTTTTGATCCATAACCAAGATTTCTAAATTTTTTTGAAATATTAATAGATATGTTAGTAAATATTTTTTCTGTTTCGTATCTCACAGTTCCAATTTTTTCAGAATTGTTACTTAAAGCAACCAAAAAAATTGCATTTTTTTTTTTTATTTTTTTTTTATACCATTTTAAATGATCATTATATTTTATATTTTTTTTATTAAAAAAATTATTTCTTGCTGATTTTTCATTTCTTAATTCATAAAAAAAAATAGCATCTTTTATTGATGCTTTTCTTATTTTAATCCTCATTTTATAATAACTTTTTTACTAAAGAGCTTATTTTTTGATCGTCAGTATAAATTTTTGACATAACTTTAGCAGTTGCTTTGGGACTGTATTTAAATGCGATGCGAAGTATATTCATCCAATTTACATTGTTTTTTTTTCTTATAATTTCAATTTGAGAAATAACTTTTAAATAATTCTTACTTTTTTTTATTTTTTTCATATACATTTTTCTATTAATATTTTATTTTGGAACCACAATAGAAAGTATAACTTGATATCTAAAAATCCATTAAAAAATACACCTTGTTTTCTCGCGGAAATATCTGCAAATCATAATGGGTCTTTACTTCATGCTAAAAGACTAATTGAAACAGCAAAAAAATATGGAGCAGATGCTGTAAAGCTGCAAACATATACGCCAGATACAATGACTATTAAAAGTAATAAATCAGATTTTAAAATTAAAGGTGGCTTATGGAATGGGAAAACATTGTGGGATTTATATAAGAAAGCGCAAACACCATTTGAATGGCACAAAGAATTATTTGATTATGCTAAAAAATTAAAAATTACTTGCTTTAGTACTCCGTTTGACGAATCTGCTGTTGATCTTTTAGAGAGTCTTAATTGTCCTTTTTATAAAGTTGCTTCCTTTGAAATGAACCATATTCCTTTAATCAAAAAAATAGCCCAGACTAGAAAACCAATCATTATTTCAACTGGCATGGCGAAACTTAATGAAATTGACTTGGCTTATAAAACAGCAAAAAAAAATGGAGCAAATGAAATAATACTTTTATATTGTGTTAGCAATTATCCTTCTAAAATTTCAGATTTTAATTTTAATAATATTAACATTTTAAAAGAAAGATATAATTGTAAGATTGGCTTTTCAGATCACTCAACGAATAATAAGGTTGTTGCTGCAGCAATTGCGGCAGGAGCTGAAGTTATTGAAAAACATATAGCTTTAGAAGGTCAAAAAAAAGGTTTTGATCTTGCTTTCTCTTTAAAGGGAAAAGAAATCAAAGAATATACAAAAGTTATTAAAGATACATCTTTAATGATGGGAAAAAAATATTTTTTTAGAAATAAAAGTGAAAATCATAGTTTGCAATTTAGGAGATCTATTTATGCAGTTTCTGATATTAAAAAAGGAGAAAAGTTTACTAAAAAAAATATAAGAGTTATTAGACCTGGTTTTGGTATTTTACCAGTTTATTTTGAAAAAATAATAAATAAAAAATCTCCATTTGACATTAAAATGCAGACACCTATAAAAAAATCCTTGTTAAGAGCGCTTCAGATTAAAAGTATTTATTAAATTTTTTAAAATCTGACTTTGTAACCTTTGTTGAATAAATGCTGTTTAATTTTAAAAATGTTATAATCTTTAAAAGTAATCATTGAACCGATGGCAAATGAATTTGCCCCAATTTTTATCATATCTATTATTTGCTCAATATTTCCAAGGCCACCCTCAAATATGATAGGCAAATCAATATTTGAAATAATTTTTTTTGATAGATCGAGATTCATTCCTTCTTCACTTGCTTCATTGTTAACAAATGTTATTTTTATTTCGCCTACACCACATTGAACGAGAGATTTTATATGCGTTAATATATCAATATTTTTTTCTTTATCTTCTAGCAGGTGGTGTTCTTGATTATGAGACATTATATTAATACCAGCAACTATTGATTGACCGCCATATATTTTTCTTATTTTATTAATAATCTCTTTGTCTTTAAATAGAATTTGACTTAAATAAATTTTATCAGCCCCACACTTGAAAGCTTTTTTTGCTTGCTCAATATTTTTGATTCCTCCGCCAAAAGTTATAGGTGTTGATATATTTTTTGATATTTCACTCAATGAATCAAAGTCAGGATCTTTATCGCTCCTATAAGAATCTAGATCAATAATAAATATTTCATCACATTTTTGACCCTCTAAAGCTAAACAGGTTGAGCTTGGGTATCCAGCGTTAATGTGGTTAGTAAATTTTTTTCCTTTTACTAATTTTTTATTTGATAAAAGAAGTGATGGTATAATTCTTATAAAATTCAATTTTTTTTCCAATTTAAAAAAAATTCTAATAATTTATTACCATTAATCTGGCTTTTTTCAGGGTGAAATTGAGTGCCGATAAAATTGTCTTTGCAAATAATAGCAGGAATTTCATTATTATTATCTATGTAAGACATACCAGCGCAATAATCGATTTTTTTTAAAGATATGTAATATGAATGACAGTAATAAAAACTAGACATATCTTCAATATTGAGTTTTTTATCAATTTTTTTTATAAACTTAACTTCTTTCCATCCAATATTAAATTTAATTTTTGTATCTAGTTTTTTTACCTCACCATCTATATGTCCAATTCCTTCAGAAATTCCATTTTCATAAAGTTTTTTTGCAAATATTTGCATGCCTAGACATATACCTAGTATTGGTTTGTTAACTAAAAATTTCTTTATTGGCTCTATAAAAGAATTGAATTTTAGATAGTCCATACAACTTTTTGCTGCTCCAACTCCTGGAATTATTAATCTATCTATTTCGGATAATTTTTTTGGATTATTTATAATGATTGGATCTATTCCCAGTTGATACAATGCAGAGAAAACTGAACCTAAATTACATGCTTTATAATCTAATATGCCAACTTTCATTTATTTATTTTAAGAAAATTTTTTGTTCCATTCATCAAAATCTTTAGGTTTTATATTGGAACTTGACTTTGAGAAATTATCATAATTTTCAATTTCATGAGGTAAAACAACATGTTTTTTAACAGTTTCATAAAACTCTTTTTCATTCATATCTATCAATTTAAGAAAAATACTTAAAGATTTAGGTTTTTTACCATCATACATTTTTGTTAAATCCATACCTTCTTCTCTGCTTAGTCTTTTGTTTCTTATATCTATCGATACTAGATGAGAGGTTCTACCAAACCCTCTTTTTAAAAATTTTATATAATCTCTGACGCCTTGCATCATGCACTCAATTTTTTCATAATCATATTCCGGAGGTATTCCTTCAACTTCATCACCTTCCCACCCAAGTTCATCCTTAATTAGCTTAACTTGTTTCCTTACATCCCAAGGAATGTAATTTCCTAGGTAAAGTGCATTAATATTATTAATTTTTAACTCCCTTTGAGTTGGGAACATATAGGATTTAAAATCTTCTAATTTTATATTTGAGTCTGGATGCCTTTCTTTAATCATTTGATACATATCTTCAGCGTTAATCCCGAGATTAATTGCTTTATTAAATTTTTCTACATTTAATTCTTCCTTGTCTTTGTAAGAATAAAAAGAAGCATACTCTGCTGACGGTTCACCATAAAATATTAGTGAAACTTTTTTTTCAATAGCCATTCGTATAGGTAGTGCTGATATGCCAACGTGGCAATGCCAACAAAAGTCTCCTCTTCTTATTAAACTTTCTATCATTGTTTTTTTTATAAGTTCAAAATTTGTTTTAACGTTAATAAAATCAACTCCTAATTTACTTATTATTTTTTCTGTATTTTGAATAACTTTAGGTCTTAAAAATTGATGATCAAAACGAACTACAAGGGGTTTGATATTATAATTTTTGACAAGATAATATAAAGCAAATACTGAATCTTTTCCCCCAGAAAATGGTATTATGCAATCGTAGCTACTTTGATTTTTGTACTTATTAATTAGTACGTCTAATTCTTTTTTTCTTTCAACCCAATTAATTTTTTTTTTATTGTCAATTTCAACACATACAGAACAAACTCCACTAGAATTAAATTTATTGGTTTCCGCAGTTTCCGGTATTACGCAGCTTTTACAAATTTTCATATTAATTATAACTTAGATAGACCATTAGATTTGTATCCAACCCTAGTATTTTTTGCAGAATCTAAAAGCTTATAGGGAGTATGAAATCTATCTCCTACCTTCAGATTATTAATTATATTTTCGCCTTTAGAATTAATAACTTTTTCTATTAATAAAGAATGCCTATTTTTAGTTGATACCACTAACCACCTATTGTCATGTCTAGTAATAATTCCACTCATAAAAGGATGGTTAGGCACTTCTCCACCATGTAAATGAACGCTCTTAATAAAAAGAGTTCCAAAATTTCCTCTATTTAATAAAGTCGAAGCTCCCTCATAAGGTTCATCAAAAGAGTTTATAAAATTAGCCAAATCGTAAGATTGAAGATTCCAGTCGATAAATCCATTTATTTTAGTATTTATTCTTGGAAAGTATTTTCCTAAATAATTCACTTGGTTAAATAAATCAAAATATTCTTTATTTTGAATTCTTGTTATGAATTTTTTATAAAATTTAACAAAATTATTTGCACTAAATTCATAAAAATCCTTAGGCATTTTGCATGATGCCGGAAAGATATTCTTCTCCGTTTGCAAAATAGGTCCTCCATCAATCTTATCATTAATTAAATGAACAAGTTGATTATCAATTCTGTCCTCAGACATTATTCTCCAAGACATACCCCCACCACCAGCATCCAAAGGTAATCTGCTTGCATGAAAATTTACTAAATTATTTAATAAAAAATTATTTATTGTTTCTTTTTTAAAAATATATCTTGCACCCAAAGAAATAAATAAAGTTTGCTCTATATTAAAATTGTTTGATATATATTTTTCGCAATTTTTGTCTATATTATTGAATATTTTAAAATCAATATTTTTTGAAATATTTTTAGACTGATCCGATGAAGTTATAATAAAAGTTTTTATTTTTAATAAATTATTTATTTGAATCAAGTTCTTTAGAACAGAAGATTCTCCAAAAAATATTATATTTTTAATATTGGGAATATAAAATTTATTATTTTTAATCATAATTTTTATAATAAAATTTTTTCTAAAAAATGCTATTAATAAAAAATTAATTTATACTAATTTAGATCAGATATTAGATTTTTTATACAATCATAATATATATACATATAATCAATATAACTTTATCTTGTTAGAATTAAATTATATTTAAATAGTATGAAAATTATACCTTATGGAAGACAATTTATAGACAATGAGGATAAACGATTAATTTTATTGTCTCTTAAAGAGGATCTAATCACAACTGGAAATTATGTAAAAAAATTTGAAAAAAGCGTTTCTAATTTATTTGGATCTAAATATTCGATTTCTTGTAGCAGTGGAACGGCAGCACTTCACCTGGCATTTTTGAGCATCAATTTAAAAAAAAATGAAATTGTAATAATGCCCGCAATTAATTTTATAGCCGGTTATAGTATGGCCAGAATGTTGAATGCTAAAATTTTTCTTGCAGACGTCGATCCCTTGACAGGCCAGATGACTCCAAAAACATTACTAGATTGCATTAAAAAAAATAAATTAAAAAAAATTAAAGCAATAGTAACCATGTACCTGGGTGGATATCCTGAAAATGTTATTGAATTTTATAAGATAAAAAAAAAGCTTAATTGTTATTTAATAGAAGACGCATGTCATGCTATGGGCGCAAGATATGCTTATAAGGAAAAATATTTATACGTCGGTTCTTGTTATCATTCAGATATTTCAACTTTTTCCTTGCATCCTGTTAAAACTATTACGGCTGGAGAGGGTGGAATAATTACAACAAATAATAAAGATATTTTTAATAAGATTATTTCTTTAAGGTCTCACGGAATTGATAAAAATAAAAATTTTCATTGGAAATATAATATTAGCAAAGCAGGTTTTAATTACAGATTAAGCGATATTAATTGCGCTCTTGCTTTAAGTCAGTTAAATAAAATAATTAAATTTATAAATTATAGAAAAAGTATATTTAAATTTTATAAAAAAAATTTAGAAGAAAAAAATAATTTAATAAATTTCCCATTCTATAAAAAAAACAAACCTTCATACCATCTATTTTTGATTTCAATAAATTTTTTAAAAATAAAATCTAAAAAAGATAAATTTTTAAAATTTTTAAAAAAAAATAATATATTCTGCCAATATCATTATATTCCAATTTATAAATTTAAATTATTTGAAAAAATAATAAATTTACGTTCATATAAAGGTGCAGAAACTTATTATAAAAATACCATAAGTTTACCTATTTTCTATAACTTAAATCTCAAATTACAAAAAAAAATTGTTAATGTGATTAAAACTTTTATAGGCACATAAAAATTTAATGAAGTTGGTACTGGGTTCTACACAAATCGGAATGAATTATGGACTGTTTAACAATAAAAAAATTAATTCCAAAGAATTTAGAAGAATACAAAAGCTAGTTCTTAATTCAAAAATAAAATTTATTGATACTGCCACAAGTTATGGTGATAGTGAGAAAATTATAGGAAATAGTAAGTTAAGAAAGTTAAATATAATCACTAAGATAAAACTTTGCAAAAAAAATAATATTAATATTGAAGATTGGGTTTTAAAAAAAATATTAAGAACTACCAACCTATTAAAGATTAATAGAATTTATGGATTATTGGTTCATGATTTTAATGACCTATTCGGAAAACAAGGAAGAAAATATTTAAATGCATTACAAGAATTAAAAAGAAGAAAAATTATAAGCAAAATTGGAGTATCTATTTATGATCCTGATGAAATAGGGAAAATTTGGGAAATTTGGAAACCTGATATCGTTCAATTTCCACTAAATGTACTAGATAACAGAATATTGCATTCAGGGTGGATTGATGTTTTAAAAAAATTTAAAATAAAGATGTACGCAAGATCTGTTTTCTTACAAGGTCTGTTAATTAACAATTCTGAATCTTTAGAATTTAACAAAAATTATAAATTATATTTTAATAGATTTGAAGATTGGTGTTCAGTAAATAATATTTCCAAGGTTCAAGCATGCCTCCATTTTGTTAAACAGTATAAAAAAATTGATTATTTAGTAGTAGGATTCAATAATTATAATCATCTTAAAGAAATAATAGATGTTTTTAAAAAAAAACAGATTATTGTACCTAATAAATTTTCTACTAATAATATAAACTTAATTGACCCAAGAAGATGGAATTACAAAAGAAAGTATTAGCAATCATTCAAGCACGATATAATTCAATTAGATTTCCGGGTAAGGTACTTAAAAAAATTAATAATCAAACTGTTTTAGAAATATTAATTAAAAGACTCTCTAAATCAAAAAATATTTCAAAGATAATAGTAGCATGCTCGAATAACCCCAAGGATAAAGCAATAGTAGATGTATGCAACATATTAGGATTTAATTATTTTGTTGGCTCAGAGAATGATGTGTTAGATAGGTTTTATAAAGCTGCAAAGAAGCATAAAGGTAGGAATATTGTGAGAATAACTGCCGATTGTCCTTTGTTGGATTATAAAATAGTTGACAACGTTATAAGTAATTTTTTTTTAAAGAAAGTTGATTACGCTTCTAATGTTAATCCGTCTACTTTTCCAGATGGTTTAGACGTGGAAGTATTTAAGTTTAGCGCTTTAAAAGAAGCGTATATTAACGCAAGACAATCTAGCGAAAGAGAACACGTTACTCCTTTTATAATTAATAATAAAAAGTTTAAAAAATTTAATTTAAAAAATCATAAAGACTATTCTTTTTTAAGACTTACTTTAGATGAAAAAGAAGATTTTATCTTGATAGAAAAGATAATAAAAAATTTTAAAAATAATTTAAATTTTAATTTAAAAAATATTTTAACTTTATATAAGAATAAAAAAAATTTATTTTTAATTAATAGTCATTTAGTTAGAAACGAAGGATATAATCTTAATACTGGTCAAAAAATGTGGAAAAGGGCCAAGAATATTATTCCCGGCGGAACAATGTTATTTTCAAAAAATCCAGATCTATTTTTACCGAAGTTTTGGCCAGCCTATTTTGCAAAAACTAAAGGATGCAATGTTTGGGATTTAGAAGGAAGAAAGTATTTTGATTTTTCAATGATGGGTGTTGGAACTAATATTTTAGGTTACTCAAGAAAGGAGGTCGATGATGCCGTTAGAAAAGTAATTAATAAAGGGAATATGTCAACATTGAATTCAGTTGAAGAGGTATTTTTAGCAGAAAAACTAATCCAAATGCATCCATGGGCAGAAAAAGTTCGTTTTGCAAGAACAGGAGGGGAAGCAGCGGCAATAGCAGTAAGAATTGCAAGAGCCGCAACTGGAAAAGATAAAGTTGCTATATGTGGTTATCATGGTTGGCATGATTGGTATTTGTCTGCCAATCTTTCAGATTCGCAAAATTTAAACTCTCACTTAATGAGAAATTTGCCAATCCAGGGAGTTCAAAAGGATTTAAAGAATTCAGTATTTGTTTTTGAATATAATAATTTTGATCAGCTTAAAAAAATTGTATCAGAGGAAAATATTGGAACAGTAGTTATGGAGGTTTCCAGAAATGAACCTTCCAAAAAAAACTTTTTAGATAATGTAAGAAAATTAACTAAAAATAAAAACATAGTTTTAATCTTTGATGAATGCACATCGGGATTTAGAGAAACATTTGGAGGATTGCATCTTAAATATAAAATAAATCCAGACATAGCAACTTTTGGTAAAGCTTTAGGCAATGGTTACGCAATTAATGCAGTTATAGGTACAGATTCTATCATGAGTTATGCTAACTCAACATTCATAAGCAGTACTTTTTGGACAGAAAGAATAGGATCAGTAGCTGGTTTAAAAACTTTAGAAATTATGGAAAAAATTAAATCTTGGGATATTATAAGTGGCTTAGGAAAAAAAGTAAAAGCAAACTGGGCAAAATTAGCAAAAAAACATAATATAAAATTAAAAATCCAGGGACTTAGCGCCTTACCAAGATTTGATTTTGAAAACAAAAATAATTTATATTATAAGACATTTATATCTCAAGAATTTTTAAAGAAAAATTTTTTAGCTTCCAATGCTATATATTTATGCACCGAACACAATATGAAAATTTTTAATAATTATTTTGATATACTGGACTCAGTTTTCTTAAAAATTAGCAGGTCAATTAGTGATAATATTAATCCTCAAAAATTATTAAGTGGACCTGTTTGTATAGGCGGAATAAGATCAAAATATTAACTTATGAATAAAATTTTTTTTAAGAATAAAAGTCTTTTGTTAACTGGGGGAACAGGATCTTTTGGAAGAGCTTTCGTTAATTATTTATTAAAAAATAAAATACCTTTAAAAAAAATCATTATTTTTAGCAGAGACGAACTGAAACAATTTGAAATGAATAAAATTTTTGATGAAAATCAATACTCAAATATTAGATACTTTATTGGGGACGTAAGAGATAAGGAGAGACTAAAATTAGCTCTAAATGAAGTTGATATAGTTGTTCATGCTGCAGCTTTAAAACAGGTTCCAATTGCAGAATATAATCCATTTGAATTTATAAAAACTAATGTTTTTGGAGCTCAAAATTTAATAGAATGTTGTTTGGGTGGCTCAGTTAAGTATGTTATTGCTCTTTCTACTGACAAAGCTTCTTCCCCTATTAATTTATATGGAGCAACGAAACTTTGTTCTGACAAGCTTTTTATAGCCGCTAATAATATAAAAGGTAAGCAGGATATTAGATTTAGCGTCGTTAGGTATGGTAATGTTATGGGCAGTCGAGGATCAGTGCTCGAAACATTTTTTCAACAAAAAAAATTTGGATTATTTCATATTACTGACAAAAGAATGACTAGATTCAATATAAATATGCAACAAGCAATTGATTTTGTTATTCATTCATTGATTCATTTAAAAGGAGGAGAAATTTTTGTTCCGAAAATACCTTCATTTAACATAATGGATCTTGCAAAAGCTGTAGATAAAACTTGCAAAATTAAAATTATAGGGATTAGGCCTGGGGAAAAATTGCACGAAGAGATGATTTCTATTTATGATTCCCCCAATACAGTAGAGCTAGATAAAGGTTACGTCATTTTAAATAAAAATAATTATAAATTTTATAATAATTATAAATTTCTATCTCCTGGTTTTACATATAGATCTGATACTAATACTAAATTTTTAGATAGATTAGAGTTGAGTAGAATAATCAAAAATCTTTATTAAAGATATATAAATATTTTAAATCAAATTTACTTGTGAATTAAGATAATAAAATAGAAAATTATAAAGTGAGTCAAGAATAAAATTTTTTCAATTTAATAAAATAATGAAATCAGTTTTTATAAATCATTTAAATGACGACCTTGATAAAAATAAAAAATATATAACATCAAATTTATTTGTATATAGTTTTTATAAAAAGCAAAAATTAAATATTAAATTAATAAATACAGGATTTAAATCAACACTTTATGTTGATAAAAGTTTTAAATTAATAGAATCTAAAATTCGTTCGTATAGACAGCAAATTTCAAAAAAAATTTCTGAATATAATAAAATTGATAAAAGCGATTACAATTTTAGATGGGGAACAATTCTAGACAGCTGGTTATATATTGTTTTATCAAAGATTATTTATGAAACAGATGTTTTGGCATTCCTTAAAAAAAAAAAATATACCAATTTATTTAGAATCTTCGAGTCAATCATTTTTTTTTATAAATTCATGGGATGTAGCAAATGTTATTCAAGATTCACACAAATTTAATATTTTTTTTTTGAATTGTATTTTAAAAAATAAAATTATTAAAAGTTATAAAATAATTAATAATAATAAAAATTTTTTATTTATTTTTTTTTTAAAAAAATTTATAACATTTTTTATTAAGATTTTCTTAATTATAAAAAAACCTATTTTATTGGACAACTCTTATTTTAATAAAAAAATAAAAATTAATTTATTCATAAGAAGTTTAGGTTCAATAATATTTTCTTCAAATTTTTTTAAATTATTTAATAATAATCAATATTTTAAAGTAGATTTTGAATCAAGACTTAATCTAAAAATTAAAAATAAAGATCAATATGACAGAAATTTTAATAAAATTTTTCCATATATAATTCCAATTAATTTTTATGAAAATTTTTTTAACATCATTAAAAATAATAAATTTTTTAAAAAAAATATTTCATTATTAGGATCCGGTATAAATTTACATTCTGACGATGTTTATAAAATTCTTTGCGCTGATATTTCTAATAAAAAAAGATTAAAAAATATTGTTTTTCAACACGGTGGGTTATATGGCCTACTAAAAAAAAATATGTTGGAAGATATTGAACGTAAATATAGTGATAAATTTTATTCCTGGAATAACAAGTCAGGCTTAGGAATGCATAATTTAACTAAATTTAAAAAAATCAAAAAATTTGAAATAGAGAGAAATAATGAAATATGTTTATTCACTACCTATAATTATTCATATATGGGAAGATTTTTATATAATTTTTGCCCAGATTATTACATCGATTCTTCTGTAAATATTAATTTTTATAACAAGTTAAATAAAAATATAAAAAATTTTTTCATATTAAGATTATTTCCACATGACCCTTTGTTAGTAAAAAAAGATTGGCTAAATTTATTGAGTGAAAACAATTTTGATACAGTTTCTAAATCTAATGAAAGATTTATTAAATTAAAAATTTTTATCGCAGACCACATCTCCACACCATTTTTTGAAGCCATATTTTCAGGAATTCCAACAGTTGTATACTGCGATTATAGGAGCTATGGTTTTAATAAAAGATTTATTAATTTATTAAAAATTGCTGAAAAAAATAATATAATTCATTTAGATGGATTAAGTGCTGCCAACTTTATTAATAAAAATTATAAAAATATATTGGATTGGTGGAATAGTGAGGAAGTAGTAATAATAAAAGATAAACTAAAAAAATATTTGTTTGTAGAAAAAAAAGATTATTATAAGAAAATAATTACTGATTTACATAAAGTTAAAATACTTCATCATAATTAATTCTTTTTTTTAAAATTTTAAAGTATAATCTATGTTTCTAATTAATTTTATAAAATTTATTTTGTTTAAAAAAATAATTATTTTTCTTAAAGAAGTATTTTTAATCCTTTCTTTCAAGGATAGGTTAAATTTTTTATTGATTAACTGTTTGTTTATTTTTTGGTCTTTTTTTGAAATACTATCTATAAGTTTTTTAGGTTTGTTTTTAAAAATTAGTACTGATACACAATATTTGAATCAAGCAAATACTATTAACAAAGTTTTTTTTTCTTTAGGAGTTAATAATCAAGAATTATTTATATTGATCTCCGCTTCTTTCTTAATTTTATTTATGATAATATCATCTTTGCTTGGAATAGTTTCTAATTGGAAATTAGTAAACTATATTTGTCACGTTTCTTACACAAAGTCTTCTGCACTTTATAATTACTATTTAACTCGTCCAAGAATTTATCATCTTGTAAATAGCAAAAGTCAGATAATGAAAAAGATGAATGCAGATTTTGAAATTATAATTTATCAGACTTTTATACCTTTGATTAATATTTTCTCAAAATTTTTTATCACTTTATTTATATTTATATTTATATTAATCATAAATCCTTTAATATCATCTATATTAATTTTTTCTTTTATTTTTTTTTATTTAATATTTTTTAAATTTATTAAGAAAAATTTAAGAAAAAATAGCGTAAATATTGAATACAATAATCAAGAGAAGTCGAAAATAATAAATGAGAGTTTTTCAGGAATTAAAGAAATTATACTATCTAACAGTTATAAGTCTTTTATAGAAAAATATCATTTTATAATCAAAAAGATTAATTTTAATTCTGCAGAAATAATAAAATTATCTCAACTTCCTAGAGGTCTAGCAGAATTAATTTCGGTTATTATTGTAATTATCATATTTATAATTTTGTTAAAAATATTTAACAATGACCTTTTGCAAATAATCCCTTTGCTAGGAATGTTTGCTTTTGCAGGCTATAAAATTATACCAGCTATACAATCTATTTTTCAGAGTATTAGCGTTATTAATGGATCTCTAGCTTCTTTTGACTCTATAAAAAACGATTTATTACTGTCTTCAAGAATTATTTCTTTAGATGAAAAATTGGAAAATTCTATTCAATTGAGTCAAACGATTTTTTTTAATAAAGTTTTTTTTAAATTTCCTAAAAAAAACCAAAATACTCTTGAAGATATAAATATTACAATTAATAAGAATAATTTTATTTCAATCTATGGGAAAAATGGATCTGGAAAATCAACTATAATTAATATTTTATTAGGTCTATTGATCCCAAGTAGTGGCAGTGTATATGTCGATCAAACCAAGTTAGATGAATCTAATTTAGTCTCTTGGAGAAAAACTATTGGGTTTGTATCCCAAGATATATTTTTATTTGATGATACAATTATAAATAATATTATTTTTGGCATTAATAGAAAACCTTCAGCAGAGGAAATTCAAAATATTATTGAAATTTCAGGTTTAAAAAGTTTTATATCCAATTTACCAGATAAATTAAATACTATTGTAGGTGAAAATGGAATAAATCTATCTGGTGGACAAAAACAAAAAATTGCAATTGCAAGATGCTTAGCAAAAAATCCACAAATTATAATATTAGATGAGGCTACAAGCTCATTAGATATTAGTTCAGAAAAAATTATTAGCGAAATGATAAAAAGTTATCGAAATAAAAAAACAATAATCTTAATTTCGCACAAAGTTAATTTGATTAAAGAATCTGATGTCGTATACTTTTTAGAAAAAGGAAAAATAATTGACTTTGGCAGTTATAATTATTTGTTAAAAAATAAAAATTTTGTAAAAAATTTATAGTTATAATGTCACTTTATAAAACGTATAAAAATAAAAAAGTACTCATTACAGGTCATACTGGCTTTAAAGGTAGATGGTTATCTTTATTTTTATTTAAATTAAATGCAAATTTATTAGGAGTAAGCTCAGAAAGAAATCAGTTATCTAAAATAATTTTTAATTCGATAAAGCAAAAAATGATTGAAAAAATTATTGATATTAGAAATTATAAAAAAATAAAAAAAATTATACTTACTTTTAAACCAGATTATATTTTTCATTTAGCAGCACAATCAATTGTTAAAAAATCTCTCAAAAATGTACCCTTAACTTGGAGCACTAATTTAATGGGTACGCTAAACTTGCTAGAATCTTTAAGACATCTAAATAAAAGATGCAATGTTGTAATTATCACAAGTGATAAATGTTATAAAAATTTGGAAAAAAAGAGCGGGTATAAAGAAAATGATATTTTAGGCGGAAGCGATCCTTATAGCGCCTCTAAAGCTTCAGTAGAGGTTTTGGTAAATTCATATTTTCAAAGTTTTTTTAAGCATAAAAAGAAAATCAGAATTGTAACAGCTAGAGCTGGAAATGTCGTTGGGGGGGGTGATTTTTCAAAAAATAGAATAATACCTGATTGTATTAAATCGTGGCAGAGTGATAATAAACTTATTTTGAGAAATCCCAATTCTACAAGACCTTGGCAACATGTTCTTGAGCCTTTATTTGGATATTTACTTTTAGGTAAAAAACTAAATAGAGATGAAAAATTGAGCGGAGAACCTTTTAATTTTGGTCCCAGTGTAAATAAAAATTACACTGTTTTAAATATAGTAAAAAAACTTAAAAAATATTTACCTTCTATAAAATGGAAGATTAAAATTAATGATAATATTAATGAAACAAAGAACTTAATTCTGCAGTCCAGAAAAGCGTTTAAACATTTACAATGGAAAACAATTTTATCAATTGATGAAATAATATTATACACGACAGAATGGTATAAAAAGTTTTATTTTTCAAAAAAAACAATAGTCAATTTTAGTATTAGTCAAATTAATAACTACTTAAAAAAATTACCTAGGTAATGAAACTAGATTTAGTAAAGAATTTATATGAAAAAAAAATTATTAATAGAAAAGGAAATATACTTAGAATTATAAAAAAGGACTCTAAGGGTTATAAAGGTTTTGGAGAAGCTTACTTTACTTGGATAAATCCAGGGAAGATTAAAGGTTGGAAAAAACATGATAAAATGATTCTAAATTTAGTTGTTCCTGCAGGTAAAGTTAAATTTGTTTTTTTCTCTGAAATTAACGAAACTTTTAGAAGTTTTATTATTGGCGAAAATAATTACTATAGATTGACGGTGCCACCAAAAATTTGGTTTGCATTTAAAGGAATATCAAAAAAAAAAAGTTTAGTTTTGAATTTTGCTAATATAACTCATAAATCTGATACTATAAAAAAAATGTCTTTGAATAAAATTAAATTTAACTGGGAATAAAAAATTTGAAAGTTATCATTTTAGCGGGCGGGCTTGGTTCAAGACTTTCTGAAGTTACTAAGTCTATACCCAAGCCTTTAGTTAAGATTGCAAATATACCACTCATAGTTCATATTATTAATATCTATTCTAAATATGGATTTAATGATTTTTACATATCTACAGGTTATAAATCAAAAGTGATTGAAAGATATTTTCGTACGGCGGATAGAAAAAAAATTAATTATAAGTCTATACATAGCGACTGTACAGTTACTCCAATCTTTACCGGTATTAATACCATGACAGGTGGGAGAGTTAAAATGTTAAAAAAATTTATTAATAATCAACCATTCTTCTTAACTTATGGAGACGGCGTAGCTAATATAAATATAAATAAATTATTAGAATTTCATAAAAGAAATAAAAAGATAGCAACGGTTACAACAGTTAGGCCACCCGCTAGATTTGGTGAGATTGTTCTAGATAGAGATCTGGTCACATCTTTTAAAGAAAAACCTCAAATTAGCAAAGGTTGGATAAATGGGGGATTTTTTGTTATAGACCCTATTTTTCTTAAATATATATCCGGAAAAAGTTCAGTTCTTGAAAAAGATCCTTTAGAATATTTAGTTAAGCTTAAACAATTGGTAGCTTTTAAGCACAAAGATTTTTGGCAATGTGTTGACACAAGAAGAGACATTGAATCATTAGAGGCTTTATATAAAAAAAAAAAATTTTCTTGGCTTATGAAGTAAATAATTATGATTAAAAAATACATTAGACTTTCTAAATGTTCTATTTCTAATAAAGAAATTCATTCGACTAAGAGGATTTTAAAAAATGAGTTTCTAGGAATGGGAAAGCAAGTTAAAAAATTTGAATTTATGTTATCGAATTTTTTTGGTAGGGAAACAGTTTGTGTAGTTAATGGAACGGCTGCTTTACATTTAGCTCTTGAATGCTCAGATATTAAAAAAGGTAATGAAGTTTTGGTTCCGACAATTACTTACCTTTCCTCATTTCAAGCAATATCAGCTACAGGAGCAGAACCAATTGCTTGTAATGTCAATCCAAAAAGTCTTCTTATTGATTTGGAAGATGCCAAAATGAGAATTACTAAAAAAACAAAAGCAATAATGCCAGTACATTTTGCAGGAGACCCTGGTGAATTGGATAAAATATACAAATTTGCAAATTTAAATAATTTAATCGTTATAGAAGATGCCGCGCACGCTTTTGGTTCTATATATAAAAAAAAAAAATTGGTAGCTTTGGAGATATATCTTGTTTTAGTTTTGATGGAATTAAGAATATTACCTCAGGAGAAGGTGGGTGTATTGTTTCATCAAATAAAAAATTAATTCAGCGTATTAAAGATGCAAGATTACTTTCAATAGAAGGTGATACTTTGAAAAGATTTAAACAAGAAAGAAATTGGGATTTTGATGTAAAATTTCAAGGTTGGAGATACCATATGAGCGATTTAATGGCTGGTATTGGTATTGAACAGCTAAAAAAAAGTAAAATTTTTTTTAAAAAAAGAAAGTTTTTAGCAAAATATTATGACTATTTATTTAAAAATAATAGTTCAATTACTTTTTTTGAAAGAGATTATAGTAATATTGTTCCTCATATTTATGTAGTAAGAATTCAAGGTTTAAAAAATAAATTCAAATTAAAAGAATTGATGCTCAAAAATAACATCGAGATTGGATGTCCATACAAACCTAATCATTTGTTAACATATTATAAAAATAAAAAAAATTTTGATTTATTAGTTTCTGAATTAGTTTATAATGAATTAATTTCTTTACCATTGCACGTTGATTTAAATAAAAATGAAATTCATTATATTGTCAGCAAATTAAATTATTTACTAAAAGATAATTTAAATCTTTTTTATAAGTAAGAGTTAATTTACTATAATTAGTAAAAATCATTATTATCGTTGGTATCCTTGTTATCGCTGCGTATATTAATTACTTAAAGTTTTTGTAAATCTTTGTGATTTTTTCGAAAAAATTTGAATTAATAAAAAATAAGCTTATAAAAATATTTTGATGATACTTAAAAATAAAAATATTTTTGTAACTGGAGTAGGCAAAGGTATTGGCCGAGATCTTTTACATGAAATAATTAAAGAAGGGGGTTTTGTTTATGGAATAACAAGATCTAAGTTAGATATTAAAAATATTAAATTTAAAAACTCAAAAATATATTTAGGCGACGTAAGAAATAACAATTTAATCAATAAAATATTTAAAGATTCGATAAAAGACAAAAGAATAATAACGGGGTTGGTTAATAATGCTGCTGAGAGACAAAGGTTAAGTTTTGAAAAAATAAATTTATTAGAGCTAGAAAGGCTATTTCAAATAAATTTTTTTTCAGTTTTTTCAACAATGAAGATATTTCATAAATATATTTGTAATAAAAATGTTAAATCTTCGATTATTAATTTAGGTTCAATAGTTGGAAAATTGGGTTTTGAAAATTTATCAGGCTACGCATCAACTAAGACCGCATTAATTGGCTTAACAAAAAGTTTTGCAATTGAAATGGCCAATAAAAATATTAGAGCCAACATAGTAAACCCTGGATTTGTAGAAACTTCATATTTTAAAAGTTTTAAAAAAAAAAAAAAATTATATAATTGGACTTTAGATAGAATACCTATGAAACGCTGGGGTGAGAGTAATGAAATTTCAAAATTAATATGTTTTTTATTATCAGATAATTCTAGTTATATTAATGGACAAGAAGTAAACATTGATGGAGGCTGGACAAGTTTTTAATATGAAAACTATTGGCTTAATTCCTACTAGACTCAATTCAACTAGACTTCCACAAAAAGCACTTTTGCCGATAAATGGATTACCGCTTATTATTCATACTTATAGAAGATGTAAATTAGCAAAAGAACTAGACGAAGTTATCATATGCTGTGATGATAGGAAAATTTTAAAAATTGCTCAAAAATTTAAAGCAAAAGCTATTCTTACTTCTAAAAATCATCAGAATGGTACTGAAAGAATTTATGAAGGATATATAAATCAAAAAAGGAAATATGATTTAATTGTAGATATCCAGGGAGACGAGCCGCTGATAAGTCCGCATCATATAAATCAAGTAGTTTCTTTTCATAAAAAAAATATTGGTTCAGATATAATTCTTCCAAATCTTAAAGTGTCCTATTCTAATAATTCAAATATTGTTAAATTAATTTTTAACAAAAAAAAAGAAGTTCTTTATTTGACTAGAGGCAATGTTCCTTTTCAATTTAAAAAAAATATAAATTACATTTATAAACATTTATCAATAATATCTTTTTTACCCGACTCCCTTGAATTTTTTGCTAAGTCTAATAAATCAAAGTTAGAGGAAATAGAAGATGTAGAGTTGCTAAGGGCTATCGATATAGGATTAAAAATTAAAACTGTTTCACTCAAAGGAGATAGTTTTTCAGTCGATGTTGAAGAAGATTATGAAAGAGCGAAAATTAAAATTTTACAGGATAAATATTATTCCTTATATAAATAATTTTTTTAATGAAAACAATTAGTTATAAAATTAATAGATTAGAACATAAAATTTTTATAGAAAGAAATTCTTTAAAAAGAATTATTTATGATTTAAAGAATTTAGATACAGATAGAAAAATATTATTTATCTATGATGAAAATATAAACAAAAAAATTATAAATATTTATTTATCATCGTTAAAAGCTTTAGGATGTAGCATCGTTTATTTGTCAGTTAAAGGAGGCAAAGAAAACAAAAATATAGATTTTTTGTTAACTATTATTAATAAATTATCTAATCTGCAGTTTACCAGAAAGTCAGTTATTATTTCTTTTGGTGGAGGTGTTGTTGGTGACGTTAGTGCCTTAGCCGCATGTTTATATATGAGAGGAATGATATATTTTCATATACCATCAACAATGATGGCTATACTAGATAGTTGCATAGGAGGAAAAACAGCGGTTAATTTTAATCATAGAATTAATCTTATCGGCACTTATTATCACCCTTTGCGAGTTTATATTTCGGATGAAGTAATTAAAAACATTCCTGAAAAAGAATATTTTCATGGAATATCAGAGGCTATAAAATGTGGAATTATTGATAATAAAAATATTTTAAAAATTCTGGAGTTTAATAAAAAAAAAATTTTTTTAAGAGATTATAAAACTATAGAAAATTTATGTTTTTTAGTTTTGAAAAGTAAAATTAAATTTTTTTTAAACGATGTAATGGAAAATAATCTTAGATTGATCCTAAATTTTGGTCATACCTTTGCTCATGCTATAGAAATGGCATTGGCTCAAAATTTCAATAATAAAGAAAAATTAAGTCACGGTGAAGCTGTTTCAATTGGTATGTTGTGCGAAATGTATTATGCAAATACTAAAAAAAATTTTTTTGACAAAATTACTAATCTTATAAATCAATATAATTTACCAACGCAATTTGTCTGCCCTTCAAAAAAGAATTTAGGTTTACTACAAAAAAATATACATAGAAATATTTTTTTAGATAAAAAAAAAATTGGAAGATACCCAAAATATATACATGTAAAAAAACAAGGAAAACCTCTAGTTAAGTATTTGGAAAATTCAAATCGAATTGATGAAGTAATTTTTAATTTTATAAAGTAAAAAAATATATTTAAGGATTACAAATTAATATATTTTTCAAAGTAAGATTTTCCATAATTAAATTTAATTAATTGACTTTGTTTTATTAATGAATATTCGAAGATAAATTCATCAATTTTTTTTATTTTTATGTTCGACCATAGCTTGGTTGAATATATTTCAAATAAAGGGTTTGATGAAATATGAATTACTTTTGACCCGACTTCTAACGCTTCTATTATTGACCCAGTACCTCCAATAAAGATTGAAAAATCTGGTATTACTTTTTTATCATAGTTATATAAATAATTTTTAATTTTGTTAGTTAATTTTATGTGTATTTGTGATTTAGTTCTTAATGGATGATTTTTAATTTTAAGATAACTATATTGAAAATATTTTTTATTTGTAAAAATTTTTCTTAAAGAAGACAAAATTATTTTTTCCGATGAGATTTGGTAAGGTAAATAAATAAATCCATTCATTTTTCTTAGACCAGAAAATCTTAATGATTGTAAGATATCAATTCTCTTACTTTTCCAACCTAAATATTTTTTCATACATAAATATTGGTCATAACCATTAACAATCAAGTTATCCGGTGATCCCTGTCTAAATATAAAATTTAATGGTAAAGCAATAGGAAAAGAATGTACATATCCAATTGTTTTAATTTTTTTAATAATTTTTTTACTTAAATAGAAAATTGTATTTTGGAAAGGCTGACCTTCATAAGGCATTAATATTCTAACAAAATTCTTATTTAATATTTTTTTAATTTCACTTAGTATGGAGTATGAATATTCAGTCATAACAGACTGTTTGTGGTATAAATTCTTAATTGATAAAATATTTTTTAAAATGATAAATATTTTTATATAACTAAATTTTTTTTTTACTTCATAAAATATTGCACAATTTTTTGAGATTTTTTTTGGGATACGCCTTCCCGAAAAAATTATAAACCATAAAGTTTCTTTATTCTCATTTGAATTGACGTTAAAATATTTGTCATAAAATGATCCATTAACATCAAATGATTCTTTATCTCCCCATGTAATTATTAGATTTTTAAATTTTATTTTTTTTAAATTTTTATTATTTTTTATTTTGTATGTTTTTATATATAATGTGCCTAAAATATTTTTAAAGTTGACTTTTAAAAAAAAAAAAAAATTTTTTTTAAAATTGTGCCATAATTTTAATTGTGCATACCCAGGCAAGTCACTAAATGTAGAAAAATAACATACTGAACTATCGAATGTGTTAAATTTAAATTTGTTCTGTTCTTTAAGGTATTTTTTAACTTTATTAATTAAATTATGTTGTTCGTCTGACAAATTACTAGCTGAATTCATTATAGATTTATTTTTTGTATATTTATTATTTATCAAATATTACAACTAATCATAATAAATGAGTTATTAAAAACTACATACATTTTATTAATAAATAAATTATTATATATTTAAATTTTAATATAATTTTATTTAAAAAATTTAAATTTAGAAACATTAGATAAAATTATGAGCAATTATTTGGTAAGCATTATAATTAATTGTTATAATGGCGAAAAGTATCTTAGTGAAGCAATAAAGAGTGTTTTGTTCCAGACTTATAAAAATTTTGAGATAATTTTTTGGGATAACAAATCAATAGATAACAGCAAAAGTATTTATAAAAACTTTAATGATAAAAGATTAAGATATTTTTATTCAAAAACACATACTTCTTTATACGAAGCTAGAAATTTAGCTATAAGAAAATCTAGAGGTGATTTTATTGCATTTTTGGATGTTGATGATTATTGGGAAAAAAATAAACTTTATGAGCAAGTCAAAAAGTTAAAAAATAAAAAAGTTGATTTAGTTTATTCTAATTATTTTATTTTAAATCAATTTACGGGTTTAAAAAAAAAAGCTTATAATAAAAAATTGCCGAAAGGAATAATTTTTGAAAAATTATTAAATGAATATTTTATTGGAATAGGAACTGTTCTAATGAAAAGAGAAGTTTTTTTTAAAAATAAAGAAGTTTTTAATAAAAAATATAATATAATCGGTGATTTTGATTTTTTTATAAGAATTAGTAAAAAATTTTTTTTTGCTTGTATTCAATCCCCATTATTAACGTATAGAATTCATAACAAAAATTTTTCTCATAATAATTATAAAATTTACTTAAGAGAGTTTAAATACTGGCTTAAAAACCAGAGTATTGATCGTAGTGATAAATTTCTTTATGCCATAGAAAAAACTCTTTATATTGGAGCAATAATTAATATATTCAATCGAAATTATATTTTATTTATAAAAAAAATTTATCAAATAACTTCCTTTCAAAAAAAAATCAAATTACTTATATTTTTATTAATTCCTAATTTTTTTCTCAAAAGATTAATCAATAATTCATGAAGACAATTTACGTTATTATTAATGAAAAAATTTATCAAGATAAAAATTTTTATTTTTGTGAGAATAAAGATATTAGCAGTATTGTTAATTATTTTTCTTCTAAGTATAATTTATTTGTCATTTCAAGATACAGCAATTCTATTAAGCCATTTAAATTAGACAAAGTGTATAAAATTTTTAATTTAAGATTAATAGAAATTTTTTATTTATTTACTCTTTTTTTTCAAAATAAAAAAAAAAAAAAAATTTTAATAATTTCTATAACACCGTTTAATTTTCTTATATTTTATTTATTTAAATACTTTTTCGATTGTAAGTTTTATTTATATTTAAGAAGCAATGGTTACGAAGAATATGAAAATATTCTTGGAAAAAGATATATCTGGATTTACGATTTAATGTATAGATATATTACTAAATATAGCGAAGTTATATCATGTCACAAAAGATTATACAAAAAAAAATGCCATATTGTATATCCTTCGGAGTTAAATTCAAATTGGACAAAAAAAATTAAAAAAAATTATTTTAAAAATAATATAATTAATATCTTATATGTAGGAAGATTTAAGATTGAAAAAGGAATATATTCATTATTAAATCTTTTTTCAAAATTGCCAGAAAATTACAGATTAACTTTAGTCGGTGATGGAGACCCAATCAAGATTACAGATAATAGAGTAAAAATAATAAATTTTATTAATATTGAAAAAAAGTTAATTGATTTATACGATCATTGTAATATTGTTATTTTACCTTCTTATACAGAAGCGCATCCAAAAGTAATCGATGAGTCTTTATCTAGAATGAGACCAGTTATTGTTTTTGATAATATAAAATATGTGATTAATAATCGATATGGTGTTTTTTCAATTAAGAGAGATGTATTTCAATTAAAAAAGATTATTAATTTTATTTTGATAAATAATCAGTTAATTAATAATCAAATGAAAAAAAATCATTTACCAAAAAGAAATAATTTTTTGAAGAATTTATCTAAAATAATTTCTAAAGATTAATTTTTATTCACCGCCAGTAATATCTATAATACTTTTAGTAGTAAGTGTGTTTTTTTCAGATCCATAAAAATATAAATAATTAGCAACTTCATCTGACGAAGCTATCCTTTTAATTGGAATTAAATTAATTCTTTTTTTTAAATCTTTATTTCTAATTTTTTTATGAATTTTAGTGTCTGTAACTCCAATTCTAATCGTATTTATTAAAACATTATTTTTGAAGTAATCATAGTAAGTAGATAGAAAGAATTCATTCATATATTTTGTTAAAGAGTAAATCAGCGTTTCTTTTCCACCTCCAAATTTTATACCAGTGCTAGAACTAAATAATATTCTTCCAAAATAATTTTTACTCATGTTTGGCAATATTTTTTGTAACACAAACAAATTAGATAGATAATTGACATTAATATGATCATAAAAAGTGTTAGTATTAATTTTTGAAAAATTCGTAGGTTTTAAATATCCTGTTAAAGATATAAATGAATCTATTGTTTTTAAAAATTTTGCTTTATTAGTGAAGTTTCTAAAATTTTTAATTTTTTTTAAATCAAATTTTATTAATTTCAAGTTACGTTCTTTGATATTTTCAAGTTCTTTTTTATTTTGATTATAATGAGCAAAAACTTTCCAATTATTATTTAGATAAACTTGTGTAGTTTTAATCCCTATGTCTGAGCTAGCACCTAATATAAATACTTTTTTATTTTTTTTCAAGTTGTTCCCAATATTTTGCATGTTTATTTCCAATTAAATTACCCTTAACATCACACACGTTACATGGTGAAAAGTTTCTATCTCCAATATTCAATTTTTTTCTTATAAAATTAAATTTTTTTGAAGTCCATATTTCTTCAATTGAATTTTTATTTACATTTCCCATAATCATTTTTTTACCCCAATCATGTGAACACATTTGCACATCTCCATTGTAATCAATAAAAAAAGTATATGATGGGTAGTTGCATTTGAGTTTTAATGGTTCTTTAAGCGCAGGAATTTTATATTCTGAATTTATTAAATTTCCAGCTCTATTGCTGATGGTAATTCCAAAATCTTTATATTTGTTATAATATCTATGTCTTAAGACATATTTTTTTTTATCAATTTTTAATTTATTCATCATTTTTCTAAAATTTTTTACTTCTTCGTAACCATCATAGACACTTATTAAAATTATATTTAATCCTGAGTTATATAGTTTTAAAATTCTTTCAGCGTTTAATGAATCTCCATTAGTAATCAGTTCAATATTTGCATTGGGCAATTTATTTCTTATGTACTCTATGTCTTTATATATTCTCTTATGCAACAATGGTTCAACATAACCAGAATAAATAATTGTTCCTGAATAGTTGTGTAATGATAACTCACTAAAAATTTTTTGGTGTGTATTTTCGCTAATAAATTCATTAACATCTTTGTAATTAGGATCGCTTCTTGGGCAAAATGAGCATTTTCTATTGCACATTCCAGAATTACTTATTTCAATGACGGAAGGCATTGGAATGTGAGAATTTCTAAAAAAAATTAAATTTTTATCACTAATAAGGGATTTCCGTTTTATATTTTTATCTAGATAATTTATTTTTTTAGTATCCATTAAAATTTGTTTATTAGTGGGGCATACTGTTGATCCAGTTAATTTAAATTAATAACAGTAATCAATGATAATTGAAAGAGTATATTTTTTAGTGTGTTCTTTTTTAAGTTTTTTGAAAAATTTTATGTAACAAGAGTTTGTTCTTTTTTTAATTATTTACTCAATATAAGTGTAATCATAACTTGGATAAGTAAAGTTTACTCTAATATTTATTTTCTGAATTTATGAAAGATGAACATCCAGATATTTATTTTTATAACTAAAAACAGTTGGTCTTAAAAAACACAATTTGATTTAATTGTAATTATTTTTTTATAATAGATATAAATTTCACACTAATTAAGATATTTTTGTAAAATTTTAGAAGGCAATAAAAAATTTTTTTTTATGACATGATTATTTATATAACTTAATAATCCCAAATAGAACCAAAAAATAGAACCATTAAAAGTTGTAAATATACTTCCAAAACTCCTCAAGGGAAAAAATTCAGAGATAAAAAAAACAAAAAATAATACTAAAATTATATACTTCTCTTTTTGCAAGTAATTTTGAAATAATAATTTTATTATTTTATTTGATATGACTAATAAAATAATAATAAATATAAATATTCCAATAACTCCAGTATTTATAAGTACTTCTAAATACATATTGTGAGGGTGATTATTGCAACTAATATTTTCTATTCTGAGTTTAATGCACTCGAAAATAAATGATTTATGACCCGATCCAATAAAATTATTTTGTAATGCAACATGGTATGCAGCTTTAAATAGTTTTGAATAGTCACCAAAGAATAATGGTTGTTTGTTAGAAAAATCAGAGCTTTCTTGACTTTGAGAGGTAATACTAAATTTCTTATTTATAATAGGTAAACTTAATATTTTATAAAAATTAATATCTCTATTTAAATATTCATACCTATTTTTCAAGGTTTCATAATTTTTAATTAAATAAAAAAATAATGTAATAATAATAATTAAATTAAACATAAAAATAATTCTAAAATTTTTCAAAAAAATAAAGATTAGAAAAAGAGAAAAAACTAATATTAAAAACGGCATTCTATCGAAAGATAATAATGTTCCTAATCCAATAATATTTACAGTAATTGTTATTAAAATACCTTTAATTATATTTTTAAGATTTGATAATAAAATTACCAACAATGATAAAATTAAAAATTTTTGCAGATATGATCCAGCTATTGCTTCATGCTCGAAAAAACCGTTATAACGTCCATCAAACTGCGGATTATTAAAAATATCAAAGCCAATTAGATGTTGTAAAAAGATATCAAGGGATAATAGAATTGAAGATATTAATGAAATAATAGATAATAATTCTAATTTTACTATTTGACTTAATAATAATTTTTTAACTACTAAAAAAAAAAAAAAAAAATCTAAAAAATAGTATTGATTTAATAAAAATTGTATTTCCTAGAGTAAAAATATTATTTAATGTGGAAATAAAGTTTATAAGAAAAAAAAATAAAATTAAATAATCAATTAAGGACAAATTTAAATTTATTTTTAATTTTCGGATAGCAAAGAAACCAAAAAAAGTTAATAGTACTACATGCAAGTTTAAAAAAGAACTAGAAAAAAATAATACTATTGGAAAGGAATAAAATAATAATTTAACAATTTTAAAAATTATGATTTCGTCTTTATAAAAGAGTTTATTAAAATATTTCATATAAAATATACTTACAAATGTAATTAATTATTTATTATAAACAGATATTAGTTATGTATAAATAAATATTTTATTATTTATATTTTATAATTTTTTATAATTAAGAAATTTTATGTATAAAAAAAATCTAATAGATGTAGTTTTGCCAACATTTAATTCAGAAAAATTCATTATTAAAACCCTTAACTCAATTATAAATCAAAGTTTTAGAAGTTGGAGAATTATTATTATTGACGACGCATCTACAGATAGAACACTGTCGATTTTGAAAAATTCTTATAAAAAATTAATAAAAAAAAAAAAAATACTTATAGTTAAAAATCGCGTTAACAAAGGCCAGAGTTATTGTAGAAATATTGGGATAAAGTATTCTAAATCTAAATATATTGCATTTATAGACTCTGATGACATGTGGTCAAAAAAAAAATTAGAAAAACAAATTAAATTTATGATTAAAAAAAATTATATGTTTACTTATACAGATTATAAAGTCTTCAAAAACAATAAAAGTTATAATGTTTATACTCCTTTAAACTTTAATTTATTTAAATTTGTCAAAAATACATCAATCGCAACAAGCACTATGATAATTTGTAAAAAGATTATAACTATATTCTTTCCAGATAAAATTAGATTATGTGAGGATTATTTTTTTAAATGCGCGTTATTAAAAAAATATAATGCTTACAAATGTCCAGGTGTTTTAGCAAGATATTTAGTTAGGAAAAACTCATTGCAAAGTTCGCGAATAAGAGTCTTATTAGCAGTTTGGAAAATAAATAAAAAATTTAATCAGATGAATATTTTTGAGAATTTGTTATCTATAATATTTATTTCTATAAATTCAATTTTAAAGTATGGTTTTAGATAAGATTATTTTTTTTTTTTATTAATTATTTTTAATTTATTTTTAATCAAGTATTACAAATATTTTTTTTTAAAAAATATTGTCGATAAAGATTTTAATAAACCACAAGCTTTTCATACTCATCCTACCATACGTACAGGAGGAATTTCTATTTTATTTTTTTTAATATTATTTTCAATATTTATTAAGAATGACGGTTATAACAATTATTTTTTTGCTGTAATTACATTATCAATTATTTTTTTTATTTTAGGATTTCTTGAGGATATAAGAATTACTTCCGCACCATTAGTACGTTTATTTTTTTTATTTTTTTTAAGTTTAGTTGTTTTATTTTATTTTGATATTCACGTTTTAAAAACACAAGTTAAATTCATTAACAATATCATTTATACAAATAAGTTTTTGTCCATTATTTTTGTCTGCTTATGTTTAATGTTTATTGTCAATGGTTGTAATTTTATAGATGGATTTAATGGTTTATTAATAATTCATTCATTAATTATTTTTACAATTTTATATTTTGTAAATATATGGAATAATAATAACTTAAATATTGAAAATTTTTTACTCTTTTTTAACTTAATTTTAATCTCTATTTTTATATTTAATTTTCCTAAAGCAAAAATTTTTCTTGGTGATAGTGGTGCGTATATTATAGGTGTTATTTTAGCGATAACTACTATTGAAATTTCAAATTTAAATCCAAAAATCCCACCCTTTTTTTTCGCTAATTTATTATTTTATGTCTTTTTTGAAGTAATATTTTCTTTTTTTAGAAAAGCAATTGTTGAAAAAAAATCTCCATTTGCACCTGATAAAAAACATTTGCATATGCTTATTTTTAAATCTTTAAATAAAAAAATAGAAAATACTCTTAAAGCAAATTTTTTAACAAGTTTAATTATTAATATTATATATTTTATAGTAATAATTCCAAGTATATTATATTATAAGGATGAGTTTTTTTGTAAAACTTATTTTTTTTTTTTAATTATCTTTTATTGTTTTTCCTACTTTTATTTATATTTAGAAAAAAAATAAAAAAATGGTTGCGGGGCTTGGATTTGAACCAAGGAC
>SXGQ01328700.1_pt1 | contig 30500 bp, 39 predicted proteins | sample 3178371 | NCBI WGS metagenome assembly SXGQ01 (sample SAMN11356859, study PRJNA531348) | freshwater metagenome | isolation source: freshwater sample F1-20 | place: China: Fuxian Lake, Yuxi | collected 2017-12-25
ATGTATCAAAATATTTATATTTCACAAAAAGAAAAATTAGCCTATATTTGGGATGATAAAAAGGGTTTGGTAAAAATACCACTCCATAAAGGAGTATACGCATATAGAAAATCGACTAATGGTATATATAAAAGTATATACGGTGATAAATTAGAGAAAATTTATAAATTCAATCCAAAAGACCCCAGTTTATTTGAAAGCGATGTTAAACTAGAAACTAGGTTTTTAATAGATTTGTACGAGGATAGCGACGAACCATCTGAGGGACATCGTGTTGTGTATCTTGACATCGAAGTAAGTACAGAAGGTGGATTTCCTAATGTAGAAGAAGCTGACAAAGAAATTACAGCAATTGCTATTTATGACAGTGTAAGTACTAAATACACAGCTTTCATTTTGGATAAAGAACAAAAGCTACAGGACTTCGTTAAAGAAAATGTAGAAGTACGTAGTTTTACAGATGAAGACAGTCTATTGATGCACTTTCTGACCAAATGGGAAGAAATTCAACCTACTATTAGTACTGGGTGGAACAGTGATAACTTCGACATGCCATATTTGTTTCGTCGTATGAAACATATAGTTGGTCCAAATAACGCAAAACGTTTGAGTCCAATTCAAGTTGCTTATGTTAATGACTGGAATAAAAAGGTCATTGTAGCTGGAGTAACTCATTTGGACTATATGACTCTTTACAAGAAGCTTAATATTAAACAAGAGGCTAGTTATGCTCTTGGAGCTATTGGTAAAAAGATCGTGGGTATGGAAAAGATTGCTTATAAAGGCAGTCTAGATGATTTGTACAAAGCTGATATTAACAAGTATATTGAATATAACTTGAACGACGTACAAATCATTGTAGCATTGGAAAAGAAGTTACAGTTTATTGAATTGGCTAGGGCTATTTGTCATAAAGGTCACGTTCCATATGAATGGTATGAAATGAGTTCTCGTTTCATTGAAGGTGCTATTCTTATGTATCTACGTCGTAAAGGACAGGTTGCTAAAAATAAATCATTGGAAGGTCGTGATGAATATGAAACACAAATGGAAGACAATGAACAGGGTTTTGAAGGTGCTTATGTTAAGGCTCCTACTCCCGGTCGTTATGATTGGGTTTTTGACTTGGATCTTACATCAATGTATCCGAATATCATCATCAGTCTTAACTTATCACCCGAAACTAAAGTAGCGGTTATCAATAAGATTGAATATGATGATTCTTATGTGGAAGATCGCATTAAAGAAATTCGTGAGGATTATGAGAATCTAGGTGATAGTGCTCAAAAGAAGACTCCATTTGCTCAATATCTTGAACAACGATTGTACGCATTTAATGCTAGATTATTTGCTCAAGATAAAATTGGTAAATATCACGTTGGGTCTACAGTTTATACCAATGATGAATTTAAACAGTTAATTACACAAACCAATTTGAGTGTTGCTAGTAATGGTGTAATGTGTAAAAAAGATAAGACGGGAGTTATTCCAGAGATTCTAGTAAAGTGGTTCGATGAACGTAAAGATCTTCGAAAGTTAGCTAAAAAACATGCAGATTTAAAAGAATGGGAAAAATATGAATTTTATGATGGTCGTCAAAAAGTGCAAAAAGTATTACTTAATTCAATCTATGGTGTATTGGGGTTACCGATCTTTAGATTTTATGATAAGGATAATGCGAGCGCTGTTACCATAACTGGTCAGGATATTATCAAATCTACCGGTAAAGCTATCAATGAGTGTTTTAAACGTTCATTAAACGAGAAAGAAGGAGATTGGGTTATCTATACAGATACAGATAGCTGTTTTGCTAGTGCATTGCCTATTATTAAAAAGAATATGCCTGATATTGATCTAAATGATGAAAAGGCAATGACCGAGGCAATTCTAAAAGTAACTGGTGATGTACAATCATTTGTCAATAAGTTTTATGATGTAATGGCGAAACGTTACTTCAACATTGAAAAACATCGTTTTGATGCTAAACAAGAAGTTATTGCCAAGACCAGTTTCTGGTTGGCTAAGAAACGTTACGCTCAGTTTATTATCAACAAAGCTGGTATTGAATGTGATGAAATGGAAGTAAAGGGTATTGACGTAGTACGTACTAGTTTTCCAATTAGGTTTCGTAAGTTTATGCAAAAGTTCTTGGATGATATGTTGCGTAAACTACCAAAAGATCAAATTGATGCTAGTATTCTTGAATTTAAAGATAAGATGTCTACTTATCCAGTTATTGAGATTGCAAAGAATACTAGTGTAAAGTTTAAGAGTCAAAATGGAGATAATGATTATAATCCAAAGACTAGACATCCATTTCAGTTTATGGATGGTACTCCAGCACAAGCTAAAGCAGCTTTGGCTTATAATGATTTGTTAAAGACTTGGAAGTTAGACAAAGATGTACCTGAGATTTTCCACGGTCAAAAGATCAAGTGGGTATATCTAAAACAAAATCAATATGGCGTTGAAGGTATTGCTATGAAAGCTGATGGTACTGATCCTGATCGTATTATGGAGTTTATCGAACAATATGTAGACAGAAATGCTATGTATGAACAAGAACTTAAAGGCAAATTGTTAGACTTTTATAATGTGTTGAATTGGAGTTATCCAAATGAAACAGATGTTAAATTGGAAGAGTTTTTTAGTTTTTAAAAAGTTATGAAAAAATATAGTGAGTTATTGACTATTCCTGAAGAGGGATCGCCGTTAGAGTTAAAAACCAGTTATGATACAGTTATTGCTCGTAAATATGAACGTGTAGTTATTGGTCAACGTGGTCCATATGTAGAATTTACACCCACTCAAATGTTGTGTGATAAGTTATTTATTCCAAAAAATCAATTATATAGATTAAGTGATCCCAAGGTTTATTATATTGAGTTTAGAACCAATGATAGTAGCAACGTAAAGGTGTATTATCAAATGAGAACAGTAGCATATGCAGATTATAAAATTGGTTATTTTTATGTATCCCCATCGGATTTATATAGTGAGGGTATAAAGTGTCTTTCTGAAAAAAATCACAGCAACGAAAACGTAGGATTATTTTTTGAATTCAACAATTGACAAACAAATCATCATCGGTTAACATTATAGAGTATGAAGAAACAAGTATTAACTACATTTATTGACAAATATTCACTTAACGGCACCATTGAAAGTGTGAAATGGGTTGTTGACAATAACAACAAACAAATTAAAACATCATCAATTAGTGACGACAAAAACGTTATTAGTTATGTTGTTATTAAAGATGACGCGGGTTTAACTGATTCTGAGATTGGTATTAATGATACTACCAAACTAAAGAAATTATTGAATGTTCTAACAGAAGACGTAAACATCTCATATAACAAACGTGATGATAAGATTGTTTCACTATCACTGAATAGTGAAGGTACTGATGTACAGTATGTGACTGCCGATCTTACCGTTATTCCAAAGGTACCGGATCTAAAAAAGTTACCTCCATTCAATCTAGAGATTCCTCTTACAAAAGAGTTTGTAACTACATTCGTTAAAGCTAAAAATGCTTTGAGTGATGTTGATACAATGACTTTTATCAAAGATAAAAAGGATAAGATTAAGTTGACCATCGGTTACAGTAGCGTTAATAGTAATCGTATTAACATTGATATCAAACCAACCGAAGGTAAAGATACTCTTGGTAAGACTATTCACTTTAGTGCTAAGTATCTAAAAGAAATTTTAACAAGCAATAGTGACTGTGAAAACGCAGTGCTAAAGATCAGTGACGCTGGTATTGCTCACGTTGAGTTTAATAACGATCTATTCAATAGTTCTTATTATCTAATTGATATCAAGAGCGTAGATTAATATTAATTATGAGTTTCTTTGTTGAAGATAAGTCAGATAGTGTGGAACAACATAGTCTTTGGGCTGAAAAATATCGTCCATCGAAACTAGACAATTACATCTGTTCTGATAATATCAGATCGGTTTTCCAAGATTTTATTAATCGAAAACACATTCCGCATATGCTATTACACGGCAGTGCTGGAACTGGTAAAACCACGTTAGCAAAAATCTTAACAAGTAACATTGAATGCGATGTTATGTATGTTAATGCTAGTGATAATACCAAGGTGGAGTTTATTCGTGAAACCATTAAACCGTTTGCAGCTTCAACTGGTTTTAATCCATTAAAAGTTGTTATCTTGGATGAAGCTGACTTTTTGTCGGCTAGCAGCCAGGCATCACTTCGTAATTTAATGGAGACATACAGTAGTAACACTAGATTCATTTTGACGTGTAATTACGTCGAGAAGATTATTGATCCACTGTGTAGTCGTAGTCAGGTATTTAAACTAGAGCCACCTTCATTGAAAGATGTAGCTGTGCATATCAAGAATATTTTGGATAAAGAATCTATCAAGTATGAATTGGTGGATCTAAAGAAGATTGTTCAGGATTTTTATCCTGACGTTCGTAAGATCATCAATTTTATTCAACAGAGTTCTTCAGATGGTAAATTGAAGATCTTGCAAAGTCAAGGTGCTAGCTTTGATTTGAAAAACAAGTTAATTGACTTATTAAAGTCTGCTAAGACAAATAGCAAGTCATTTAATGAAATTCGTCAATTGATTAATGATGCGGGTACACGTAATTTTGAAGAACTTTATACAGAACTATATTCTAGAATTGACGAATATGCAGTTGGTAAAGAAACATTAATTATTATAGAAATCGCAGAATATATATATCAGAGTAGTATGGTCGTAGACAAGGAGATTACGTTTATGGCTTGTATTGCTAAGATTATTAAATCAATAAATAAATAATATGTTACAAAAAAGAGCTATAGTACTAGGAGCAGGAGGTTTTATAGGGGGTCATTTGGTTAAAAGGTTAAAAGATGAAGGTTATTGGGTACGAGGTGTAGATATTAAGAATAATGAATACCATAATTATTCAGATGAATTTGTTTTAGGAGATTTAACAAATCCAAATGTTGTTGAATCTGTAATTTCCGAAAACATCGATGAAGTGTATCAGCTAGCGGCCGATATGGGTGGCGCTTTGTATATTTTTACCGGTCAAAATGACGCAAATGTAATGCACAATTCAGCATTAATTAATCTTAATACAGTACATCAATGCGTTAAGAAAAAAGTAAAAAAAGTATTTTATTCATCTAGTGCCTGTGTATATCCAGAATATAATCAGATGGATCCAAACAATCCAAAATGTGCAGAGAAAGATGCTTATCCAGCTGAACCAGATAGTGAGTATGGATGGGAAAAATTATTTAGTGAAAGATTGTATTTAGCTTATAATCGAAATTACAAGTTGGACGTTAGAATTGCTAGGTTTCACAACATATTTGGTCCGTGTGGAACATATAAAGGTGGTAAAGAAAAAGCACCTGCGGCTATGTGTCGTAAAGCAATTGAGTCAGACGATAATACTTCATTTGAAGTATGGGGAGACGGATTACAAACACGATCATTTCTTTATATAGATGAATGTATAGAAGGTATTATAAGACTTATGAGACAAGATAGTTTTATTGGACCTGTTAACATTGGATCTGAACAGATGATCTCTATAAATGAATTGGCTCAAATAGCGATTAAATTGTCGGGAAAAAATATTAAAATTAGTAATATTACAGGCGAAGAATTTAATAAAAAATATGGTTTTAAATGTCCAACAGGTGTACGGGGAAGAAATTCAAATAATTCTTTATATAAAGAAAAAATGAATTGGTCACCTACACAACCATTAGATATTGGTATGAAAAATACTTACGAATGGATTTACAATCAAATTAAAAATTTTTAATTATGTTTAAATTTAATAATTGGGACACATTTCGGGAACTTTCTATTGAAAAGTTAGCTTCGTTAATTATAACAGATAAGTCTGTTGAAAATATTAGTGTAGATGAATTATTATATAATTATATACCCATCGACGGTGATTTTACAATATTAGATTTTGGATGTGGTATTGGTCGAAATACACTTGATATTGCTAATAAATTTCCAAATGTAACTATAATTGGTTACGATAACAATTCAATGTTATCACGTGTAGAAGAATATTCGATTAGGAAATATAATAAAAAATTAAATGCGTATAAAAATGTTCAATTTATTTCTGATTGGACCCATGTCAAAAATATAAAATTTGATTTTATATTCGCAACATTAGTTTTTCAACATATCGATGAGGATGATTTAACCATTTACCTCAATGATATCAGAACTATGACCGATAAATTGCTTGTATCAGGTCGTAGGTATAATGACGAATTAAAAAACGGCGTGTATAAAAATACGTGGGAAATTCTAGAAAAGAATAACTACGTGCCTGTTTCTAATAAAAGAGTAGATAATCAAGACTTTAATGTATTCGGCGATCCAAATGAGCATTTTTCTTGTTTGTATGTTATTAATAAATCATCACATAATATATCAAATATAGACGATGCGACTGAATTAGTTCTTGGACGTGGATGGCACAATTTAGAAGGTTCAGACGATTTGTGTTGGAGATGGACATCTGAGTTATTTTTTATTCAAATAAACAATTTTAGTTATAATTTTATTTCACTTGAATCTAATAATTCGCCACACGCGGCCACTGTAAAGTTTTATTTAAAATATAAAGATAACGACGAATATAAATTTTTAACAACGGTCAACGTTGAAAAAGATAAAAAATTATTTGTTAAGATCCCATTAAATAATGTAACTGAAATAAGATGTGAATCTAGCACATTCACTCCAAGTGAAATTGATTTAAAGAGCCAAGATAATAGAAAATTAGGAATTAGATTAAATGGATTTACATTATGGAAAAATGAAGTATCAAAGTTTATTAGTATTAATAATGCGTTTTATTATAAAGACGATATCTCATATAAGAAATTATCTTGTATAGAAACTCGTACAGATAAGTTTATTAAATTTCCAAAAATACAACAATCATCCAATTTAGATAATTATACAGTGTTACTAACGTGTCACGGCGATAGACTTTCATTTGGAAAAAGAGCATATCAATCCATTATTGACGCGGGTATTACTAATATAGTAATTGTGGTATCTGGATTTAATTTTGAATATGTTAATTGGGCAAAACAATTATCATCAAAACACAAAGTTGTTATTATAGAAGATGAAAGAAATAATAATTTGTGTTGGACAGAAGGATTAAAAAATGTAACTACTAATTGGGTTACAATTCTTCACGATGATGATATCATCTTATCTGAAATTAAAAATGCAGTAAATTTAATGGATGAAAATTGTGCATTTGGAGTTTGGAAAGGATCAGTGGAAAATTTTGTTACAAAAAAAATTGAGCTAAATTCTACGCTAGATATAGATTTAAAAACTGGTATATATAAAGTAGACTTAATAAAAGATTATATCATTCGACAGGGATATTCTTTGTCTCCTATTCATGGAATTTTTCCAACCGATAAACTTCTTGATTGTTTAAATGAATGGGAACTTAGTCATGGAAGCGATAAATTTTTTTATGAACGTCCATCATTTGTTGTAGGAAATGATCTGTATATTTGGGCATATTTTACTAAGAATTCAGATAATTTATTTTTATTTTTCCAAGAAAAATGTGTTAAATGTATAAGTCACGATTCTAGCGCTACTCAAATTGATATTAATAGAAAAAAAATAGTTGATAGTAACTTTATAAAAATTTATTCTAAAGTAAAAAGTTTGCACATAAAAAATAATTTAAAAGTCGGTATTATTTTTTATGTACATCAAATGAACAATGGCATTAAAAAGTGTATTGATAATATTAATGAGTATAAATTATCAAAGTACAATATTCCATTCGTTGTATATTCAGACAACGATTTAGATGCTATTAATTATGTTAAATTTAACAGAATGGAAGAAATGCAAGCTGGTTTGTATAGAAAATGTGATAAATATGCATTTTGGGCTTTTATAGAAGGTATACGACTCGCTAAAGAAAAAGGTTGGGATTATTTCTTTTGTTATGAATGGGACTGTTTAATATCTAAAGACTATTGGTTCGATACATTATGGCAAGAACATTTGTCGTGGCCATACGAACCGATCATTACAGGAACTCCAGCTATTAGAATGCCTAAACTAGCAATAGGTAATTTTTTTCAAAGTATACAAGATTATGTATACAACTATTCAAAAGAATGTAAAGTATCAATAAATATCGATCACGCTTCACCTATATCAATATATACAAATGGCGCACTTACATTTTATAATACAGAAAAAATGTGTGAGTTTTTTAATAAAGAATTATACGGTATTATTTTAAATAAAAGCGAACACGTAGATGAAGTTGGTCCTTGGGATTTTGGTCTCGGAATTCGTATTTATAATAAACTTAAAGAAGATTCTTTTAAAAGAGTAGGATGGTTACCGTCGTCTTATTCGGGTTGTGGAGATTTTTGTTATAATGAAAAACAAAGATTAAATATGTTAGAAACCAATTTAAAAGTAATTATGCATCAATATAAATATATATAATTCACACAATATATTTTTCTTTGAATGGTTCATTTTCCACATGTGGTTCATTTGATTTTTCTATTGCAATTAATAATTTTTCTCTATCACCATCTTTATCAGTCATAAACTTTATTATAGATAATACTTCTTCAACAGTATTGTCTTTTAAATGTTCATATATAACAATTTTTGAATTAGGTATATATTTAAAAATCCATTTATTCAAAAAATGATTATAGAAAATTTTCTTTTCTTCGATCCAATCGTTATAGCGTCTATATTCTTGAAAACTTATTAAATCTGTTGAACCAGTTTCTTTTTTTATATAATTATTATCTATATCTGCCACTTCTAATTTATAGTAAGAGTTTAGACACTTTTCGACACCTCTTATTTGTATAAGATATTTTCTATCATTTTTAACTGGGGTATATAAATGAATATCGTGATTTTTTTGTAAGTTTGTATTTTCATTTACATCAATCATTAATTCTGGATTTTTATACATTTCACAGTAATTAAGATCATTTTTAAAATAATACTTTAATATTCTACTTAACCATGTATGTCCACATCTAGGAAACGTAATACATTCAGTTACATATAATCCATTCACAGTTCTTGTCATAACATTTTATATATATAATTTTAATCTGATTAAATTTAAAAAACATCACATATAAATCAATTAACACATTAATTTTTTTTGATATATTTATAAGTATATGTCTAAATTACAAGAATTGGGAGATCTCGGCGACAGAATGATGCAAGGTTTGCCCTTTGCACAAGGAGGAGCTGTTTCTGGTGCTTCTGATTTGTCTACCTTTGCGAGTCCCGACGTGTCTCAAGATCCAAATCATTTTGGCACACTGACAGATAAAAGTAAAATTACAGTCAGTGCTAAAGATTCAATGTCAAAAGTAACTCCATTTGGTCCGTATACTGGTCAAAATCCTAGAGATTATGTGGGGGACGTTGAACAAATCAAATACAAAGTAACTCCTGATGAAGTTATTATGGGTATTGATTATGAAATGAAAAAGCTTGTACTAAAGGATAAACAGGTAGCCAAACAAAACGTTGTGAATAATCTAAAGAAAGACCCTCAATATTACAGCAAACTTCATATGTTGGATATAACAGATGAACCAGAAAAGTCAGAGGAGCCAGATTATCGTACTCCACAAGAAAAAGCTATAGCTGAAATAATGAGAAATTTGCACGAAGCAAAAAAACAACGTAGAAACTGGAACTAATATGGCTAACTTTGCTAAAGATAAACCCACATACCGTAAGGCCGATCCACTTCACAAAGGTTGGCACTATATTGGCGACGGCAGATTTCACGATCCAAGTGTTGGTAGCGATCCAATGAGAGGTCGTAGATGGATGATTGATCCTGGCGCAGGTAGTGGTAAAAGCTTTTCAAAATTTCAACAAGGACTAAAGAATGATTAATAATTTAATAAAGTTACCCGGAGGAGTTGGTGACCAAACACCAACCAGTCAGATCGATCCGATTCAACTAAGTACGGGTGTACAAATTGAGATGGAACACACCAATGATTTGGATATTGCTAAAGAAATTGCTATGGACCATCTGACAGAAGATCCTAAATACTATTCTAAGTTAGTTGCCGCTGGATTAGCAAGTGAATTTAAACCAGGAGCTGGTACCGGATTCGGTGATCCAACTACTAGTTTAAATGATCCTGCTAGAATTGGTGTTGGTGGACTAAAGAAAGGAAATATGCACGGAAAAATTGGAAACACTCCAGACGGAGAAGTCGATGGTAGACGCAGTGATCCAGTTGTAAATAAGACTATTGATGTAGAACTTGAAGAACAAGTCTTTAGTAGTTTAGAAGAAGCTTTATTAGACGAAAAGAAAAGAAGAAAGAAGGGCAAAGGTAAAAGAAAACCAAAGCCAACCAATCCTGCTTTATGGGCTAGAGCTAAATCAGCCGCTCGTTCAAAATTTGATGTTTATCCAAGTGCTTATGCCAATGGATGGGCAGCTAAGTGGTATAAGAGCAAAGGCGGCGGTTGGAGAATGAGTGAATCTTATCCAGCTCAAGCTATGGAGAGCCCATTTCCATCAGATGCAACGATGACCGGATCTGGTACAAATGGCAGTGGATACGATTTTGTCGGATATGCAGAAAATAAACAAACAACTATGAATAAACAACAACTAAAAGAAGCTATTAAACGAATGATTCGTGAAATGGAACAAGACGATGTAAGTGTAGATGCTGAAAAAGAATCAGTAACTATTACTCTTGATCGTGAACTTGCTCAAAAACTACACGATTTATTAATGACACAATTAACTCCATCAGGCGAAGATGTTGAACAAACTCCAGCTGGACCAGAAGATGCAAATGCAGTGGTACCTGCTGAAGATGATGAAGAAGCTACCGCTGCTAATATGAGTAGTGACCAATTGCCAATTAAAGCCGGAGATGAAAGTGGTGAATCTGTTGATGATGTTACATCCGATGAATCTGATTCAATGGATGAAGCTAAAAAACAATGGATACAAAAAGCCATTAGCAAACCAGGTGCTTTGAAAAAACAACTTGGCGTATCAGCTGATAAAAAAATTCCAGCTGGCAAATTAGCGGCTGCAACAAAAAAAGGTGGTAAAGTGGGTCAAAGAGCAAGATTAGCTATGACTCTTAAGAAGTTGAAAAATAAGTAATACGATTCTATGTCTCTTTTCAAGATCAAACGTACTGGACAGTTGGGGTTTTTCTCTGATAAAGCAAGACCATCCTATGATATGTATAATGATAAGTCTTACTATTTTTTACAAATAGTGGACCCTATTAATACTGACTGGGATATCGCTACATTGCCACGTTACTATAAGTTTACTGGTGATCAAGCTAGATATTCTGCGTCTGAGTTGTTACCAATACAAACCAAAGACTTGAAAAAGGCACAAAAGAATAATACATTAGATAAATTAATGGCGCCAGAGATCATTAACGAATCCGCTGAAATGGCACAAAGTGATGTTACTAAGATTATTGATTATAGTGAAAAATTACAATCAATGTTTGATGTAAATGATAACTTGGAAGATTGGGTAAAAGCTAAACTAAATCACGCTTGTGATTATGTAGCTACAGTAAGAGACTATTTAAAGTTTTATCGTGATGAAAAGGAAGCTGGTTCTACTGATACTCAAATAGATGAAAAGTGGACTATGAACTACAAGAAGACTATCAATTGTAGTAAACCCAAAGGTTTTAGTCAAAAAGCTCATTGTAAAGCTAGAAGACTAAGACAGATGGGTAAAAAGACAAAAAGTAAACCAGTAAGAGAAATATATGAAGCGGTAGTACGTCATATGTTAAAAGAATTCAATAGCAGTATGGCTATGGGCGCGTTGAAACAACTTAACAGTGATGCTAAAGAATTGGAAACAATGTTACAACCAAACTCTGAGTTGGAGGATTGGGTAAAAGCTAAGTTAAACTTAGCCGGTGAATATTTGGATGATGTTTATCATCATCTAGACCATTTTGGTCCACAAGGCAGAAAGTTTGATGAAGTGAAAATTGCGCATAATCTTGAAGAAGGTTGGAAAGACTGGGTTGCAGCTGGTGCAATCGGGTTGGGCGCAATGACCGGTAAAATTGACGCATCTAAAATAAAACCCACAGATCAAGGTGCGGTAACTCAAATCGTACAAAAACCTTCTCAGAATCAACCATATACAATTGAAGATGTTATTGCGGCTACAATAGTAGATGAAGCAGGCGGAGAAAAGAATGCTTATGAGGGTATGCAAGCTGTTTTAAATGTAATTATGAATCGTGTTAACGGAGATGTTCGAAAAGCAGCAATGCAATGTTTAAAACCATATCAATTTAGTGGATGGAATAAAGTTAATAAAAAAGATGTTAATGATATTAAAAAATATATCGATTCAAAGAAAAGTCATGCAAGATTTAAACTAGCACTTGATTTAGTTAATAAAGCAAAAAGTGGTTCTTTAAAAGATATTACCAATGGCGCAAATCATTTTTTAAATATAACTACACAACAACGATCTGGCGGTAAATTACCTACTTGGTATAATAAAGATAAAGTTGTAGCTGATATAGGCAGACATCAGTTTCTTAAATTAGAATCATTAAGGTCTCTCGGAGAATACTTTGGTTTTAATACTTATTTTTGATTATGAATGAATGGCCAACAGTGGGTATGGATAACTTACAAGCTATGATGGTAATGCGTCAACAGAGTGCGCCTGTACCATCTATTAATGCTTTTGATCCATATGAAGCTATGTTGAGACGTAAACAATCAAATGTATCTGATGAGAGTGGTTATATTAATGCAGAGGTAACTCAATACGATCCAAAAGATATTCAAGCATTAGAAGAGTTTTGTCAACAATATGGTATAATGGGATTTAACTTTGGCAAAATGAATCCTAAATCAGCATTGCAAATGTTAAAAAATAAGATGGGAATCGTGGAAAAAGTGAATAATAAAAAAATGTTACTTGATTAAATTACAATAGTTATTTTTGTTATGGTAAAACTAATTAATGCTAAAAACGCACCTCTTAATATTGAAGTTTTGGTTGCACCCAACGTTAATAACATAGATACTTTATTTTTGTGGGAGGATTATACTACAAAAATACCACAACACAGCGAACTTATAACATTACATTCAGACACTGGATATTATTCAGGTTTAAATAAAGGTGTAGATTTTTTCAAAAATGATATCGTTTTTAAAATAATAAGACTTGATACATACGAAATAATATTTACACATCTTTTCAAGAATTTTAACTTTATTAACGGAAAAAATATTCTCTACATATCACAAAACAATTATAGTGGATATAGTTATGCGGCTAGAAATTATATATTTCAATTATTACAAAATAATTTCAATGTACATTGGATAAATAATTGTTTTGGTGAATCTGTATATAAAGCCTGTAATAATGAAGAGATACAAGTTTTTAACTGTGAAAACAAATACGATTCCAATATTATTTATGATTCGGTGATCATACATCACGTGCCGCACGGATGGTCCGAAGCACATAAATATTTTAGAAACGCTAAAAAAATATACGGATTGACTACGTGGGAAACTACACATTTACACGCTGAATGGACAGATTTTATTAATTTAAGCATTGTAAATGAAGTAATTGTTCCATCTCATTTTAATAAAAAAACATTCATAGATAGTGGCGTTAATAAAAATATTAATGTATGGTATCACGATGTATTTAGTTTTGGTAATAACAAAAGTTTAAATGTGTCTGATGTTTTAAATAAGTTTTATTTATATCAAGATAATAAGTACATACAATCAAATGATCTTGTTAAAACGATATTAGATAATAATACTGTATATTACAATATCAGTCAATATAACGAGCGTAAAAATTTGAATCAAGTTATATCAACATTTTGTAATAAGTTTACAAGTAATGATAATGTGTGTTTATTTATCAAAACGTATTTTAAAGAATTTACATCTTCCCAAAAAGAAATGTTGAAATATAAGTTTGCTGAACTTCTTAATACATATGAAAATATACCACCAATTATATTTTGTTTTGAAAATTTAAACGACGATGAAGTAAATTTAATTCACGAATTTGGAGATGTTTATTTTACATTAAATAGAGGTGAGGGATTTGGTTTGTGTACATTTACCGCTAAAAAGATTGGAAATAGAATTATCTGTGGTAAATTTGGCGCAGAGAGAGAATTTTTATCCATTACTGATTCATTGATAGATTATACATTAGAATCTCCATTTAATATGGAAGTATATCATAATTGGTACAATGACGATAGACAGAAATGGGCAACATATAGTGATTCAGATGTTTTAAATGCATTGAAATATTATCCGAAAACTATAAAACAGAAATACAATTATAAATGAAAAAACCCCCTTTCGGGGGTTTTGTTTTAAAGACTAAACTTTTGTTTTTTTAACTCGGATGGCAATAGATCATCCAATGGTTCCAAACAGTTAACGCAATATGGAATATTAATTGGTACCAATGCGTCTTTATCAGTACCCGCTAATATTTTGCTTACTTTTCTAAACATAACTCCATTTTGAAAAACTGCACCTTGACATTCGGCGCATTGCACAGATTGTGTATCTTTCAATCCAAAGTTAACATTTGGAATTTGACCTATTCCATCAATTTTATTGTTAAACATAATTTATATTCCTTTTCTTTTTTGATTTTTTAAATCGGTTTCCCATAGTATTGTAACACGGTATCCTAAATTTTCAAGATATTGTTTTCTTTCATCGTCATATTTCCATTTTTCTGAAGCTGTCATTCCTATAGAACTATTATAGTAATCCGGTTTAAATAATTGTGGATTACAATGCCAATAATCTCCGTTTATTTCTATAATGTGTTTCGTTTTTTCATTTACATAATCAACCGTATACTTTGATATTTGTTTGTTTGATTTGTACCCCTTTTGTTTTAGTTCAATTAAAAATTGTTTTTCTAACTTTGAGGTTCTTTTTTTGAGAAGAATACTGTTTGTTTTAGCCATTCTATCAGCCGTATTTTTTCTTCTTTTATTAGCTTCTTTTATACCATATCTTTCTTCCCAAGTTTTACCTTTAGCTTTTCCTTTATTGCCATTGGAAATTTTTAGTTTAGTACTATCGTCCAGTTTGATTCCCCATCTAGGATGATTTTCTTTTTTATAAGATCTTCTAGTAGACATTCCTGTTTTAAAGTTATTTTTAACAACAGGATCTTCCATTGATTTTTTTGTTATTAAAGAATGAGTTTTTCTAGATTTCAAAGTAGAAAATTGTTTTTGTGTTATTTTTCTAGCTAATTCGTTTTTACATATTTTTGAACAACTTTTAGTTTTTTTATACCAAGCTTCAAAATCAATTCCACATATTTCACATTTTTTGGTAATACTAATTTTTAATCGTTTTTCGCCCATATATATAAGTAGTATTACCCCCAGTAAAACTACAAAATATTTTTACGACGTTTATAATCTTCGATTGCCGCTGAAACTGCTTCTTCGCTGAGTACGCTACAGTGAATTTTTTGAGGAAGATTACATTTCCAATATTCTTCTCCGCCTAAAGCATCCAACACTTCTTTATTACTAAAGTTTTTTTCAAGTTCTTCTATTGTTCTACCTTTTATTAATTCTGTAGCCATAGATGAAGCTGCTATAGCACTACCACAACCAAACGTCTTGAATCTAGCATCAATTACACGATTGGTTGTTTCATCTATTTTGAGACTAATTTTCATTATGTCTCCACAAGCAGCTGCGCCAACTTCACCAATAGCATCTGCTTCTTTTATATCACCCATATTACGTGGGTTCATAAAATGATCCATTACCGTTTGATTATATAATGTATAAGATTCACTCATATATTATAATTATAAACCAATTTGTTTTAAATCATTATCAACCATTTTTTGTACAAGTTGTTCAAATGATGTTTTAGGTTCCCATTTTAATTCATTTCTGGCTTTGGTACTATCTCCCAATAATAAATCTACTTCTGCTGGTCTATAAAACTTAGGATTTATTTTTACCAATACAGATGCAGTTGGATCATATTTAATTGCATCTTTTGTAGTAATACTGAATTCTGATAATTCTGCTTCACCGTGCCAAGCACCATCAATATCAGCAACTTTAAATGCATGCCATACAAATTCCGCAATTGTATGCGTTTCGTTGCTAGATAACACATATTCATTTGGTTTATCTTGATTCAACATTTTCCAAATACCATCTACAAAGTCTTCAGCATCACTCCAGTCTCTTTTAGCTTTAACATTACCCAATTCAATTGGTTGAAACGATTTACCTTCAGATATTGCTTTTTTAATTCTAGCTACCCCCTTAGTAATCTTACGGGTAACAAACTCTTCTCCTCTTCTGGTGCCTTCGTGATTAAACAACAAACCTTGTACCGCATACAAATTGTAACTTTCTCTATACACTTTAACCAGTTGTCTAGCAGCTGATTTGCTTGCTCCATATGGACTACGAGGTTTGGATGGATGATTTTCATCTTGCGGCACATAAGCGACATTGCCATATTCTTCAGATGAACCAGCGTTATAGAATCTACAAGTTGGTTTATGTTGACGAATAGCTTCTAGGATGTGAATTACCCCAGTAGTATTACATTCCCAAGTTTGAGCTGGAAAGTCCCAGCTACTACCAACAAATGTCTGTGCTGCCAAATTAATAAAGTACTCTGGTTTTAACTTTTCTACAATTTTGCTAATACTATGTGCATCACTCAAATCAAAGTTAACTAATTTAAATCTGGGATTGTTTTCTAAGTGTCTAATGTTTTCGTGATTTTTGATACTTAGTCTTCTAGCACCCCCCACGATGAAATAGTCTGTGTTTTTCAACAGATAATCTACCATAAAGCTGCCATCTTGACCAGTCACACCTGTAACAAATGCAACTTTTTTGTTTTCCATAAACGGAACAACATCATTAATATTATATATTTCCATAAGATATTTCATTCAAAACCTGATTCTTCGTCTTCGTCCTCTTCATCTAAATAGTCTTCATCTTTGCTGTTATTAATATTATATTTTTCTTTAAAATCTGCAACATCATCATTTGTGATGCCACAAAGGAAAAATACAGCTTGTATATACAATATTATTTCTTCTTTTGTAAATTTATTGTTTTTAAAATATTCACTAATTTCATTTGATGCCGATGCTATTTTCTTTTGAACTGCTGGAGAAATTTTGATTTTAGGTGGCGCACCTTCTAATATTATTCCTGGTATATCATCAATTATTGAATCATCTATGTGATTATTTATAATATGTTTATACACTTCATCTTCAATTTTATTTTCGGGTACACCACTTTTCAACAACTTATTTTTTATATTCTTTACTTTTGTGGGACTTACTTTTTTACATATATTGAATGATGATAGTATGCCATTTTGAGATAATAGATGATTTATATTATTCATTGTAATATTATATATGGTTGTTAAAATCTCTGACGCAAAATCTTTTTACTATCTTGTAGTATATCAGGATCAAATATTTTTGGTCCTTTGCTGATATAACCTTTGCCGCTCGTAAATGTACAATTGTAACAAAGCAGTCTCATATTTTCTATTTTATGATTTTTGTTGTTACCGTCTTCAAAATTCAACAATAAGGGCAACTTACCATCAAGTATACGTCTTTCTCTAAATTCACACTGTTCACATTCTGCTTTTTTGATGCCTGATCTAATTAACTTATCTTTTAGTCTGTGTACTGGAAACTCAGGATGTTTACCGTCCAATATATCATTAATAGGATATTTTCCTCTATATGGATTAATTGGACCACGTGGACGAGAAGTTTTTACAATAGGCCATCCTTTAGTTTTGTGTACGCCGTATTTTTTAGCATACATTTTAAACGTAGGATAACTTACTCCCAAAAACTTTGCTGCTTTTCTAGCTGAGACGGTTCGTTCGATTGCTTCTAATATTTCAGATTCGGTAATTAGTTTTCTTTTTTTACCATCTGTTGGACGCTTTGGATAAAGTTGATCTGCATATTGGTTTTCTAAGTGGGGAATAGTAATGCCTTTTCCCTGTAATATTCTGATTTGTTCAATTTCAAGTTTTACATCTTCTCCAATTTCACTCAATGACAATAACTTCTCAACTTTAATTTTAAGGTCTTCAAGTTCTTTTAACTTACGAGTTATTTCTTCGTTATCAAATATATTGTTCATTAGTATTTAGATGATGATAGTGGTTCTTTAGCTAAATCTATTTCGGTACTATTGTAAAATACTCTACGCAGTGTTTCTGCTCTAAATGGAAATGATGCATTCAAAAGTACTTTGTATGTATTTACTATTTTTTCTTTGCTATTTTTCCTTTTTAATGATTTAACAACCATTATAGGATTAACTAAAAAGTCATCGTCTTCTTTTAACTTTTTAATTTTATTTTCAATACACTGTGTACACGCTTCTATATGAGGATCATCAAATATAGTTTCGTCGATTGGTATAGTCATAGACCAGTTTGCGGATTTAACCAAGTAGTTAGTTTTATTTAACATAGTTCATGTCTCCATCGTTAAGTAAATCTAAGTTTGCTAACTTTTGATTTACACTGTTACATACTTTTTCTTCGACTGTGCCTGACACAAACACAATCTTTTGTATACTCTTACTTTTTGCACTATCACGCCATACTCTACCCGTTGCCTGTCTCATATTGACAGCCGAGTAAGATGGACTAATCAAAGCTAAACGAGGATACTTGCCAGTAACATCGTGTAAACTTAAACCAGCACCACCAGCGGCGAGATTTATTAATATAACCCTTTGTTTATCTGCCTGAAAATCATCGATGTTTTGTTGACGAGCTTTTGCATATTTAGCTTCACCGTTAACAATACATTTAGTGTTTAATCGTTGACTAAGTGCCTCAATAGTCTCTGAGAAGTTTAGAAATACAACGACACTCATATTGTTTTCTAGAGCTTCTTCCACCATTTCAACAAAAAGTGGAACTTTGATCATTTCTACTCTTTGTCTAGCTCTTAGTATTGCTGTAAGTTCACTACTCCTTTTATCTTTTTTTAGTAGTTTTTCGATCTTCAACAACTCAAGTTGCATTTCTTCGTATGCTGAATTGATTTTGTCTTGGTCTTCTTTATCCATTTCATAACATTCAGCAATAATCTGACTTTCTGGGAAGTTAGGAATGCTATCACGATTGAGACGAATGCCTCTATTAACAAATATGTCATTGCTTAGTTTTTTTAGAGCATCTACATTACCGCGAAATTCTAATCCAAATCTGCCTCTAGTAACGCCGTGTGCATACGCCCATTCATAATACTGTTTGTTATTCTTAAACAATTGAATACATTGCCCTACTGTACGTAGTTCAAGTGGATTAGTAGCCATTGTAGCGCTACAAAATAACATCTTGTAACCTTGTTTGAGAGCTGCCATACACATTTCACTGTTCTTGGTTTTGGCATTCTTTAATTTTTGTGCTTCGTCCCATACAATTAGAGTATTCTTGGGAATTTTCCAAACGAATTCTTTACGGTGGGTATCTCTACGTTTTACATATGATGCAAACATATTATCCGATTTACCAGTACGTAGAGCTTCATAGTTGGTAATACCTACGCATTTACCCCACATCTTAAAGTGGTTTTTAATAACTCGTTTCCAACTTTCTTTAACTGCTTTTGGACACACAATCATAATGTCCATATTTAATTCTCTAGCAACAGCTGTTGCTGTGTATGTCTTGCCGATGCCTACATCGCTACCATCTACAGCTGCTCCCCATTTTTTAAGAGAGGACACTATCTTACCAACCGCGCCAACTTGCCAAGGACGTAATCCATCTGGAGTTTTGACTTCATATAATGGCAAAGTTTCATCTGCCTTTTGTTTGGGTTTTTTTGGATCTTTGAATAACGTTGGATTATCATTGGTTTGGGTAAGAACCCATCCTTGTTCTCTTTTAACGACTCCGTAACCTTTACTTTTCAACATTAATTTGTTTACCTTCCAATAAGCAAAAAACTGATTGAGGTAAGAAGGGGTAATTACCCATTCACGTTGAAATGTTACATCTCCGTTTTTTTCTATCTGAACTGGATCTGACCACTTGATATCCAAGTTAATCATAAAATTAATCACCCATTTCTTTACGGTACTTGTTATTTCTAGCCAATTCGTGAATGTTGGTACGCACCAATCTACCATCTTTTTTCAATGCACCAACTTCAAAAGAATCACTCATCAAATTGGTAAAATTTATACCCTGTGGGTCATCATAACCATGTCCAAGTTCAGACATATCGTACATAAAATCTTTACGACGTTTACCATTTTTCTTGATGCATAAATTTTCTAGGTAATTAACCACCTCATTTAGATCGTTAAATGTTACGACCTTATTTATTGTTGTGTCTTTGATATAGTAACTCATATATTTCTTATAGTTTACTATATAACTATCTAACTTTCAATACTATTTAATATTATAATGTTAATTGGACGATATCGGTACCGATGTGTATATATTACGTTCTGTTTGACTACGCATTGTTTCAAAATAGTTTATTAAATGATTAATAGCGATATCAGCCATATTTTCTAACCAGTCATCGCTTTTAAATTCGGCTGTGCTTATACCACCGTGTATTGGTTTTAAATTGCCACTTTCAAATTCACGTCGTAAAAAATTTATCAAATCTTTTTTAAGACTATCTTTTTGAGCAATAACAAATATTTCACTTAACTCTTCTTTATAACTTACTCTTACTGGCGCCTGTCCTTTACCACCACTACCTTTTTCTCCTCTGCCTGCTGATCTTTGTGCAGACTTTTTTCTTTTGACCCAATTAGCAATTGCTTTACGACCACCTTTAGCACGTAGTCTAGCCGCATATTTTTTGCCTAAACAGGCACTGTAACTACTTCCTTGTTTAGCATCACCACATTTACCCGCTTTTTTGCCTGTACTATCATATCGATCCCATCCACCGCCACTGGTACTACCTACTGGTCCTTTGCCAAACCATGCACGTAATCCACCTTTATAGGCTTCTAATAAAAATTTGTCGTATTGATTCACAACAATAAATATCAGTCTGATTTGTTATTTTTATTAAAAATGTTACCTAAGTTTGTAAAGAATTTTTCTATTTTAGATTTATTGACTGTTTTCTTTTTAGTTTCAGATAAGTAAAATTTGATTTCAGTTTCATCTAAAACGACTTCATTTCCATTGATATTGACGGTGATGCTTTTGTTCTTTTTCATACAGGCGCAAAAAAAATATATAATCGGTTAAGATTATATATTTGTGTATTTTAAAATTAGTCAATATTTGTTTAAACACCCATCAAAAAGTGTTCCCAATCTTTGTGTTTTGCTTCTTTAATCAAAGCTGATACTGGAACTGGTTGTGGAATACTAGGTTGTTTGATCAACTTCAAACCCGCTTCTGTGTTCAGTCGGTTACCTTTTTTAGAATTGATGTCACGTGAACACAATACCAGATTGGTCCAACTATCTTCTCCACCTTTACTACGAGGTAAAATGTGGTCAACAGTAGCTGAATTACGATCAATCTTCTTACCTGTGTACTGACAGATACCATTATCACGATTATAAATCGCATCTTTGCTGGGTTTTCCTTTAAAAGACTTTACAGGCATTTTACTGAAATTAACAGCAATGATTACGGTTGGTACACGTACAGACATATGAGCTGAATTGATAACCAAATCCCACGGACGAATAGGTAGTTTTAACCACTCGGTCCAACTTATAGGATTCATAGTCTTGGGAGCAGAAAGATTTGGCTCTCCATTCTCAAGAAGTTCGTAATCAATGTCTAATGCTAAACTAGAAGGCTTACCATCAATTTCAGCTCCGCAAAGATCAATAATTGCATCTTTTACGGTTTTGAAACCTATTGGTTGCCAGTTCGAATTTAAGTTCAAACAGATCAATTTATTAGCTATTGTATTCATAACTATGCTATAACTATACACTTCTTTTTATAAAAGTCAACACATTTTCTTCTGGTTCTAAACTCTCATCTAGTCTTCCCTTGACAATTTCAAGATCGCATTTAAACCATTCGTTTTTAATTTCTGTAGCAAAATATCTTAACTTTTCAGCTATTTTCTTTTCAGCTTCATAACAATCTGGGTGTTCTATGTAATGTTCAATTTTATAGTTACGTAGAGGAGAAGATGTTTGATATGTACGTAATCTTGACTTTATATCATTAGTAACTCCCACTTTGTAATAACCAGGAAAGTTACAATTACTAATGATATATACGTATCCTTCTTTATGTCTAGACAATTTCATCAGCTAATCCATATTTGATTGCGTCATCTGCGTTCAAATAAATGTCACGTTTTAACAGTGTATTTAATTCGTCTTCGGTAAATTTTGTGTGTTTCAAGTATATGTTTTTAACAACCTTCATTATCAAATCCATATTTTGTTTTTCATCATTAAAGTCTTCGTATGTACCTTCAAACCAACTTCGTACTTGATGAATTAACAAAATGGTATTTTTACGTATATAACGTTTGTGACAACTTACACTAATTAGTGTGCTAGCACTTGCGACTAATCCTTCTGCATATGAATGCACTGGTACTTTGGATGATTGAATTCTATCTACTATACTTAAAGCACCAAATACTTCTCCGCCATCACTATTGATGTGTAATTTGATGTGGGGAGTTTCTTGTAGATCAAATGTAATTTGTGCTATTAGTAATTGTCTAGCCAAGTCACTTAGCGTTTTATTTATTACAAGTGCGGATTCTACATTTACATCGTTATAAAAGTATAACTCGTTGTTGTCAATGACAGATACGAATTTTTGTTTATCTTGAGATACATCAGATATATCATCATTATTGATCATTAATTTTTTGGTCATATGTTTTTAATATTGTTCGTAACTCTTCGTCATCAACGAAGTGAAAATCATTTTTGTTTTTAGCTAAATCTTTATGTAGTACTTCTACAAATCCATTATGATTATAACCAACATCATCTGTAGTACCTGTTTGTTCACAAATATAACCAGATATGAATTGGACATAATCGATTACGGTTTGTGTATGTTGATTGCCACCATCAGAATAAAATCTTAGTGTACCAAACTTTTGTTTTATTTGTTTAGCTACAATTTGTTTTACCGGCAAATAATACTGTGGATTTGATTTAGCCATTTCATTTTGTTGGGTAATATACATTTGTAGGTATCGACTCAACCATAACAAAGTTCTAAACCAACCATCGTTACAATCAAATGATAAATCCGCCGGATACAATTCTGGAAACTTTTTCTTTAAATAATTTTGTAACTCAATTTTCATTTTCAATATATAGTTTGGCAATTGTACTTTTCGCTATCAAAATTTTTATATTTGAACGACGACTATATTTTAATATCCTTCAAATATACTGAGATATTTATTAACAATGTTCAGTAGCACTAAAAAGAGCGGATATGTGAATGGTATAAAATTTGAAATAAAAGATGCCAGCACTATTCGTATCTGGAAGCCATCTGAAATTGCTTTTTATGATTTTAAAAATCGATGTGATCTAACTGTTAAGTATTTGATCGACGAAGGTTTTTTTAATAAAACTAAATGTAAAGTTGAAGTGGTTACATAGGTTATGTCTAAAAATGTTATATTATTTTTAACAAGTCCCAGTACAGTTAGCAGATCCAAAATGTGTTTAAAGAATTTTAAACAACTTGTAAATTTAGGATATGACATAATAACTTTATCTACCACTGAACTACTACCCACTTACATTGTAGAAAAATCAAAACATTTGATCTATGATTATACAAGTCACAAATGTGATAAAAAGTTTTATTTTGATTTTTATAAAACATCAGGTGGCGGTTATTTTATGTATGATATTAATTCTCATCATAAAGTGATGTTTTATCACGATACACATTTTCCATCGTTGCTTCGTAATTACCGTTCTTTAGTGAGTTATGCCAAATGTCTTGGGTATGATAATTATTTTTATATTGAAGATGATCACTTTATTCATAATCACGATCTTTGTAATGTAAGAAAATATATTGATAAATTAAGCGAATATGATCTAATAACTTTTTGTTTCCAAAGATTATTAACAAGTAATGAACAAGTATATTCAACTTATTTTAATTTTGGTAAAGTGAATACAATGTTTGATATTGTAAAAAACTTTGCTTATACCGAATATGAATATAAAAATACTGATGTTGATATTTACGGACAATTTTTTGAAACGGTTTTTACTAAATTGATTAATAAATACAAATCTGATGACTATAAAATATTGAAAGAAACGGAAAGCATATCCAATATATTTAAATATTCTTCTATTAATCAAGTATATTCTTACAGAAATTTAATCGATGATTCTAGATGTAATTTTATATATGATATAATCAACAGTAAACCTGTTTTTTATTATTCAACAGTTTTATTGTCTGAACCTGTTAATTTAAAAATATTTGTAGGAAATATTTGTCACGAAAATACGACAGTTTATCCGGGGTGTTGGTATTATTCTTATGTAGATCCAAGTTTAATTGGAATTACAAGAATTATAGTAAATGATAAGTTAGTAAAAACTTTCGATGCATCACAAAATGTTATTTACAACGGAGAACTCTTCTTTAACAGTTAGTATGTCTTTGTATATTAATTGACTACCGTCATATGTTTTGTTTGTATTTAACAAAATTATTTCTTTATAATTGAAAATTTCAAGATATGTTAATATCGTCGTCAGATTATTCAAGCACGCAGTTATATCTTTAAAGTAAAAGATGTTTTCAATTTTACTGTATATCGATTTGTTGGGATTAATCACATCTGTAATTACAAATTGTTTAACATCGTATGTTAATTGCTTTTGAATATCTTCTAAATAATTTTCCTCTGTGTCTTTAAAGATAAAATATATAACTGCTTTCATTAAGTATAAATAATTGATTTGTTTTTGTTTTGGTTATTTTATTATCAATATGATATTTATATCTATTATGATAGTAACCAATCTTTTGACATTACACAATCAGTTAAAAATACATCACTGGCAAACTAAAAGTTATGCAGAACACCAAGCTTTGGGTGGCGCATATGACGAATTTTCAGGTTTAATCGACGAATTTATTGAAGTATTTATGGGTAAATACGGTAGAATTGAAAGCAGTGATGGCTTTAAAATCGAATTGGAAAACTACAAAAATGTATCACCCTCTGACTTTGCAGATAAATACGTTGATTATTTAGTAAATGAATTGCCAAAATCTCTTGAAGAATCTGATACTGATTTGTTTAATATTAGAGATGAAATGTTAGCCCAACTAAACAAATTGAAGTATCTATTAACACTATCATAATATGCCATACGAATATCACGCTAAAGTTATCAATGTTGTAGATGGTGACACAATTGTTGTTGATATTGATTTGGGGTTCAACGTAGTATTGTCTAACCAAAGTATAAGATTGATAGGCGTTGATACGCCAGAAAGTAGAACTAGTGATAAAATCGAGAAGATTTTTGGATTAGCTAGCAAAGATTATACCAAATCGTTTGTTGAAAATTGTAAAAAGAATGTAATTATACGTACTCACAAAAGTGATGATTCTGAGAAGTTTGGTAGATTATTGGGTGAAATAGTAAATCCTGAATCCAAGGAGGTATTAAACACACTATTGGTTTCCGATGGATTTGCTGTAAAATATTTGGGCGAAAATAAAGATAACGTTAAAAATCTTCATTTACAAAATCGTAAACGTTTGATAGATGAAGGTAAAGTAAAAATGTCTTATAAAGAAGCCGGCCTTTAATATGGAAAAATTAAACAAATACGCAATCGTTAAATTCATCAAGTTTGTAAATGATGAATTGTCTTTAAATCAACCATTCAGAGTTAAGTTGGTTAATCAACGTGATGACGATTTAAGAACATATGCTTATTACAACGCATCAAATGGAGATGTAAAGGTATATTGTAAGGATAGAGGATTAGCCGACGTATTACGTAGTATTGCTCACGAATTAATTCATCATCACCAAAATCAAGTTGGAAAGTTAGATGAACCTACTCAGGATATAGGTGGTGAAATTGAAGATGAAGCAAATAGTGTAGCTGGTCAATTGGTAAAGAAATTTGGATATAAATATCCAAAATTAGCCATATATAATAAAAATCTATGATTCCATAACAGAGTCAAAAAAACTAATATTGGCTCTGTCTGTTTTGTATACCTTTATATCATCGTCTTCCAAGTTGAAGTATTTACGAGATCTTTTGTACATTTTTGTTGCTATACCTTTGCGTCTATAAAGACGTTTAATATAAACCATAAACTCAAAGTATCCATTAACTCCGATTTTTTTCTTTAGTCGTATAATAGACCACCCCACAATAATACCATTGTCTTTGGCTAAAAACACTCTGTTTGGTATTTTTTTATCTGGGGTGCAACATTCGACATACACTGAATAAATCGATCCCGAAGATACCAGTTTTCCACAACTCTTTTCTTCAAAAAGAGTTAGATCTTTTGCTTCTTTAGAATAAATTCTAACAGGCACATATTATAAATATGATTTGACTGTTTCCAAAATAGCGATATCAAATTTAGTTGTGTTAAATTGAGGAAACTCCATCTTAAAGTCACGATTATCTATACTGTATCTACCATCGTGTCCTTTACGATCTTCAACATATTTAAACCACTCCCAATCAACTTCTACGCCAGTTATCTTACTGTATGTCTCTTTTATCACATATATAAGCTCATAGTTAGATATTTCGTTCTCGGCCCCTATCAAATACTGTTTTCCTATTTTACCCTCTAATAGAACGCATATAAGTGCATTAACGTGGTCTTTAACATAGATCCAATCTCTTACATTTGACCCATTACCATATAAAGGTATAAATTCTTTATTGAGTAACTTCTGAATACATACAGGAATCATTTTTTCAGTATATTGTCTAGATCCGAAGTTGTTGCTGCAATTAGTAATAATTGATGGAAAATTATAAGTTTTGTTATAACTTCTCACTAATAAATCACTAGCAGCTTTAGTAGCTGAATATGGGTTGTTTGCTCGATAAGGACTGTCGGTTGTGAATGATCCTTCTTTGTGATTCAATGATCCATACACTTCATCTGTAGATACGTGAATAAACTTCTTTATGTTCGTACCCTTGAACATTTCCAATAAGTTAAAAGTACCATTAATATTTGTTTCGATAAATCTTTTTGGTCCCTTGATTGAATTATCAACGTGTGATTCTGCTGCAAAATGAATTACATAATCTAAATTTAATGAATCAATATACTTTTTTTGATCTGGAAAATAAGGTGCAGCAATATCAAGTGATAATTTGTGATATCTATGATTTTTTTGAAAAGGAAGATTTTTGTTTGCGGCATAAGTGCCACAATCGATGTTATAAACCATAACAACGTCTTCTCTTTTTAGAATTTCTTCAATGAAGTGGCTTCCAATAAATCCACTTCCTCCTGTTACTAGTATATTCATATGGTCCAATTATTAATACAATCGTCGAAAGCTTCATCTGCAGTTCTCATTTTAATTCCAGTTGACAACAACTTTTTGTTGCTCATCACACAATTTGATCGGGGTGTTTTGACTACATTCTTATAAAATTCATCCTCCTCAACAAAGGTAAAGGTTTTTCCTTTTGCGATAGTATTTTTAAACTTTTCTACCACACCCTTAGTTGTAATATAACCACTATTGGTAACATTATAAGTGCCATATGGAACTTCTTTGGTTACAGCTTGAATACAAGCACTTACAAATTCTTGTTTATTACTTACACTATTCTCAGCATCCAATAATCGTTCATACTTCAATATTTTGCTTATATAATTTCTAGAATTGTCAAACTCTTCAAATGGAATTCGTAATCGCAAAATATAATGCTTTTCCCACTTCTTTACTACTTGTTCGCCTATTACTTTAGTACCACTATAAAAACTACAGTTGTTTTGCGCAAAACTAAAGTTTGGTGCATCTTCTTCAGTAAAAGGTTCGCCATCAGCTCGTCTACCTTCATATATACAACCACTGGAAATATGCGCTAATGGTATATCATTTAACATACACCAATCAGTTAGTATTTGCGGCCATACAATATTACCGTGAATAGTATCTTCTTTATTTAATTCACATGCATCAACATTTGGTTTACCAGTATATCCCGCTGCATTAATTACAGCGCCTATAAGTGGATAACCAGCTTCATCATACCACTTTTCTAAGTCTGCGAATGTGGTAGTTTTTGCATTTGGCCAAAGAAAAACAGGTAGCTTTAATTCAGCTAATTGCTTTTTAAATTCACTTCCAATATAACCGCTTGATCCGAATAATATAATCATAATAATTTATTTAAATATTTTTTATACTCACTGTTTGGTAATTTTTCCACAAGCGCTTTAAGCTGCTCTTTGCTTATATATTTGCGCTTGTAGCACTCTTCTTCTATACATCCTATTTTAATTCCTTGTCTTGATTGAATAGCTTGTATATAAGCACTACTTTCAAATAATGTTTCAGCACTTCCAGCATCTAACCACGCAGTGCCTTTAGCAAATTTTATAGCAGTAAGCTGGGTTTTGTCAAGATATATTAAGTTCAAATCAGTTATTTCAATTTCACCTCTATTAGAAGGTTTAAGTGATTTAGCATACTGAACTACCTTTTTATCATAAAAATATAAGCCTGGTACCGCATAATTACTTTTAGGTTCAGATGGTTTTTCTTCTATGCTTATTACACGATTTTCATTATCAAATTCAATAACTCCGTAAGCTTTAGGATCATTAACTTCATATGCAAAAATAATTGCACCTTCAAGTAAAGGCTTGACTCTGGGCATTCCGTGGAATATATTGTCTCCTAGTATAAGAGCAACATTATCATCACCTATAAAGTCTTCAGCTATAATAAAACTTTCAGCTATGCCTCTTGGCTTATATTGCACTTTGTAAGTAATACTAACTCCCAATTGAGTGCCATCTCCAAATAACTTTTCATAAGAAGGCAAATATTCAGGAGAAGAAATAATGCAAAAATCTTTGATTCCACACGATAATAATGTGCAAAATGGATAATAAATCATTGGCTTGTCGTAAACAGGCAACAATTGTTTATTTATCGTGCTGGTTAATGGGTATAATCTACTACCAGTCCCCCCCGCTAAAATAATCCCTTTCATTACTTATATCTATTTTTTATATTTCAAAATAATTTTTTATATTGACAAAGTTTGATAGTTAGATATAGAATACTACTATGGAAACGGAACTAACAATTAAAGACAAAGTAATCAATCCAATCATTATTCAACACGATGACTTGAAGTTTGATGGTAAAAACATCACTATTCCAAGGTATTACATTGATTCGTTGTGTGAATATATCAAGGATTACAATACAGATGGAGAATTACAAGCAGATATTGAAGACTATCAATTATTTCGTAATTTTCTTTGGGATATTCAAGAATATAAAAACAAAGGGAACTAATTTATGGGTATGTATGATGACATAGTATGTAAATATCCTCTTCCTTTACCAGAAGATACTAAGGGATATATTCCTAATGGATTCCAAACCAAAGATTTGGATAATGCTTTGGATTGTTATGAAATCCGTGAAGATGGCACACTATGGTTACGTGAATGTGAACGTGAATATACTGAAGGTGATCCAAACGGTAAAACATTCTTTGAAAAGTATGGAATGGTAAAAGAAACCAAAGTTTGGTGGACGCATGTAAAAACAACAAGTACCATACGTATATATGATTATAACAATTATAATGATGGACCATATGACTATTGGGTTGAATTTGAAATCGTATTTATTGACGGAGTTATTGACAAGATTAAACTAATTAAGTTTGAAGCCACTGATAATTCTAAAAGAAAAGAAGACTCTAAACGTCATATTGAAGAACTTAAAAAGAACAAAGAGTTTGAATCCACTAATCTTTATAAATTAGTTATCAAACCATATAATAAAATTATTAGGTTTATCTGTAGATCGTTGTATTCTACTGGTTCATTTTTGATTGCTAATGTTTGGAAATTGGAACGTAAACTAATTGTATGAAAGATCAAGATTCTATATTTTTAATTTGTGATTGTTTTAGCCACGGACTTCTTGTTGAAAAGTTCAAAGATGAAGAAGAAGTATATTTGAGTTTATTTGAAAGAGGATTGAATGGTAGAGTTTTGGGATGGTCAGAAAGATTAAAATGGTGTTGGCAAATATTAAGATATGGACATCCTTGGTCTGATAGTGTTATACTCAACACAGAAAATCAAACTAAGTTAAA
>SXGQ01047253.1_pt1 | contig 30497 bp, 17 predicted proteins | sample 3178371 | NCBI WGS metagenome assembly SXGQ01 (sample SAMN11356859, study PRJNA531348) | freshwater metagenome | isolation source: freshwater sample F1-20 | place: China: Fuxian Lake, Yuxi | collected 2017-12-25
TCCGAGTCGATCGCCATGCAACGAACCCCCGAAGACCTCGCTGAGGCATTTCGGCTCCAGCTCGTCGCGGCGGTGTCCGATGGGCATCTCTCCCAGCAGGAGCTCGATGCGCTCTGCGCCATGGCCATGGGTCGTGGCGACATGAAGGACGTGGATTCCGCACGGACCATGGTCATCGCTCAAGCGCGTGCACTTGCTCCAAGCGTGATCATTGATGACGAGTTTGCGCTCTGACCTTGCGGTACCTGAGGGGCCGTGGCGATTCGTCCGTCAAGCGATTGCGATGTGAATGGACGGACCCGGCCCTGAGGGTTCGCGGTGTGGCGCGAGCAGACGCTCTCGTGTTACAATTCCACCATGCCCACTACAGTCGACCAACTCAAGTCCATCTGTGAATCGTTGGAGATCAAGCTCAAGCCGAACCCCGAGCAAGAGCGAACGTTCTACGCGTGGTTCGAAACCGAGAACTACGTCAACGGCAAGGGCGAAAAGCTGCTCTTCGTCGTGTTCAAGCTGAGCGAGAATGGGCACTACCTGGAGGTCTTCGCACCCGAGGTGTACAATCTGAAGGGTTCGCGCTCGAAGGGTCATGCGCTTGCGGTCCTGGCGGAGATGGCCTTCCGGACGCGATCGCTGCAGTGCGAGTTCGACAACAACGATGGCGAGGTGCGGTACTCGGTCGACCATTGGATCATGGACACGCAGCTTTCGGCGAAACAGCTGGACCGGCTCGTCGAAGTGCTGTTGCGCTGTGCCGATGCGTACCACCCCGTCATCGTCAAGGCCAGGGATGAAGGCAAGATCGATTTCGACTGCGAGTGGAAGCCTCCCGCTGCCCCTGCGACGCCTGAAGCCGTGACCCCGGAACTTGCGGACCTGCTCCGCCGGGCAGGCGGAGCCGAGGGCCTTGCACGCCTCTTGGCTGAGAAGCAAGCCTGAGCAGCGGTGCGGACATGTCCTTCGACGTCCCGATCGATCATGCCGAACTGTGCGCGCGGGTGCGATTCCGCCTTGACGAGCCGGTAAGGCTGCCTGCGGATGAGTTGCGGTCCCGGGAGCGCTTTGCCACCGATCGAACGGCGCGTGCTCATAGCCAGGGCGTTCGAGTGACACCCACACTCACTCCTGGGCTCTTTTCGAGGCTCGAGGAGGTCCGTGAGCGCCTTCTTCTGCCCAAAGCCCCAGCCCTGTACATCGCGGCCAGTGGCGACTTGAACGCCACGGCGGTTTGGAGCAGTGGCGCCTGCGTGATGACGGCCACGAGCAGCTTGGTGAATCTCCTGAGCATCGAGGAGTTTGGTGCGATTCTCGGCCATGAGCTCGCCCACATCGGGCTGCAGCATGCCACTCGTGACGATGACTCCGCACTGGCTGAGCTGTTCGCTTTCGAGCAATCGCGCGCCGCGGAACTCTCGTGTGATCGCCTATCCGTGATCGCTTGCGGCTCGCCGCGAATCGCGATCAGTGCCCTGCTCAAGGTGTATTCCGGGCTCTCGGACAAGTACATCACTCTCGATGTCGACGCCATGCTTCGTCAGCTCGCCGAGGATCCTGGTCGCGTGGACATGGAGTGGGAGGCGCTGCAGACCCACCCCCTGCTGCCCTTCCGGATGTGGGCCATGCATCGCTTCTGCCAGACCGACGTCTGCAGATCGCTGCTTGGGCTCGAGGGCGGCGAACCGGCTGAGGCGATCGAGGATGAGATCTGTGCGCGGTTCCGCGCCGTCGGCGACGGATTGACCGGACGTGCAGTGACTGATCATCTGCACGAGGCGCTCGTATGGACTGCGGCTCTTCTCATCACCGAGGACGGGAGCCACTCCGACTCGGAACTCGCGGTGCTTTCCTCGGTGGCAGGCACGGTCTGGGCCGAGGATGTGATGCACTTCCTGCGTGCGCACGGTGCGACTGCCGTCGAATCCCGCGCCAAGTCATCGCTGCGCGCCCTTTCCAACGCTGGCAAGCCGGTGCACGAGCGTGTCAAGAGCCATCTCCACCAGCTTCTGGTCCGGCTCGATGCAACCAAGTCACGCCCGCGCGTGGACCAACTGCTCGAGGCCGCGTGGGGCTCAGGTCGAGCCTAATCCAAGGCCGGTATCAGACCGGGTCCGTCAATCTCGGCCGCGATTCAAATCACCTGTCCGAGCCCAGCGGTTCCGTCAGGAACTGGTCCTGCCACATGAGTTGCGAGACGAAGGCTAGGCCGACTGCCCAGATGCTGAGTGGAATGATAGACCATGCAATGCCCAGCAAGTTTTCAGGACAAATCACTTTGAAGGCGGCGAGACTGAAGAACATCATGGTGCCCCACCACATCGCACCGATGACGGATCGCAAGGTCACCTTGGCTGCGGTGCAAAGGTCGCCAAATGCTCGACGGGGGCCGTGCATCGCACCCCAGATGTACTGGGTTTCAGCGCGACCGGTCGCCGTGCATCGACGGGCATGGCGCATCAGGGTCGTGAGGATTCCTGCGATTGATGAGTGATCCGCACGGCGCGGTCCGCGTACTTGCATGAGGATGAGCGCTGTGCCGAAGCTAAGGCCAAGCAACGAGATGAGCCAGATATCGCACACACCTACGTTTAGGATGTAGAAGTCCCCTTCCGAAGCGACTCCATCCCTTCCCCCTGGCCTTGCCACGTCCCTGACGTCCTTGATGACCTCCAGCAGCGGCAGGAGGCTGAGCAGCCAGATGAAGCCCGTCCCGAAGAACGCACGCGGCAAATGCAGCCGGAGTTCTCTGCGCATGACCCAAGCCAGGAAGAGTAATCCTTGAAAGAAGACCAAGCACTTTGTAAACGTGGGGGCAAAGATGGTCTGAGTCGCGATCCACTTTGTGCACGCCACGATGATCATTACCCAGTTGATGGCAAGCATCACGAGCCCAGCCTTCGTGATCGTAAAGCCCCGCGCCAGTGGCAGGATGAAATCTCGGGTGAATCGTCGCTTCAACCGTCGTTCAGCGCTGGTTCCGTCCTGTACGTCGCCTTGACTGTTCAGCTTGTCGAGCTTGCGTGCACGCCTGACGAACTTCTCGATCTGTTTGCTGCAGTCGGGCTTGAACCAGCGCGCTTCCCTGCGCTCCAGCGCCGTCTGGAGAGCCGGAGCGCGCCAGAATGGATCGAGGAACTCTTCACGCGGGCTGGCGTCGTGAATCTTCTTGAAAGCCCCGTTGCTCAATAGATCGAGGGTTGCGATGGCCGTTGCACGAAAAACATCGTCCGATGGGCGCTTCCAGCTGAGCAGCGTGAGTTCAGGTTGCAGCAGGCGTTCAGCTTCGTCGAGTGACCAGAGCCGTACGCGCGCCATGAGCAGCCTCTGACCGCCTGCATGTAGGAAGCGCAGATCCTTCTCGGTAAGTGCATGTTGGACCCACAGGGATTCGCTCTCGCCATGTGCTTTGGGCGTGTTGACGGGGAACTGCCGGTGGATGTCAAGGAGGCAGGTCTCGGCGACGAACAACTGCCAGAACGCCGCCTGTATCCCGGGCTCCTTTGAACTTGTTCCCGGCCGATCCTGGCACGCATCACCGTACCTTTCCAATGACGCCTCGGCCAGCGAGATGTGATGATGGGCGACAAGCAGCGACTCGCGGATGTCACTCACGGCCCGGAAGTCCCGGGGCGCCCGCTGGATTCCGGAAACCGCCGGGAGCATGGCAAATGCCGCGATCCAAGTACGATCAATCGCATCAATCGACTGGCGATCCACGGAGGTGGTGGCTGATGTGCCGGCAGGATGAGGCACGCCAGTCCTGGTCTGGATGCGAAAGTGACCATTCATGCTGTGGGCGAGCGGACTGGCGGCGCCGACCTTGGCGATCGCGCGGGCGAACTCCATGAGGTGGGCCAGGCAGGAGCCCGGAACCTCTGGTGGTGATCTTCTGCCGAAGGCCGGTTGCCACGACGCCCTCAGCCAGAGCATGCGAACCAGCGGAATGACTGAATGTTGCAGATCGAATTGGCTGAGGATCCAGCTCTTGCACTTGCTGCATTCGACGATGGCCTTGATCCACTCCAGCGCCTCCGGAGGGGAGATCCGTGAGATCCGCTTCGTCGCGCTGATCGAATTGGCGAGGTCGATGGGAATCGGGATTGAAGCCGGGGGCCGAGAGGCCATCATCCTGAGGATCACTCGGCGGGATGATCCGTCCACGAAGACGTGTCGATCGCCATGCTGCCCTGAGAAGGAACCCTGGCCGAGCGGATGAAACGTCGTGGTCGCCCTCACGCCTGGACCTCCGACCAAGGGTCGGCCTCCTGCAATGACTTGTATACCTCGAACCGAAGCCTGTTCAAGTGTGGCTGGAGCGAGGTCGGCAGCACCACGCCGCGGCGAATGACGCAGCGACTGACGCACTCAAGCTGCTGAATGGCTGCTTCGGGTTGCTTGTGGACCGTGGTGATCTGACCATTGATCAACACGTGGTGAGACGAGATCACCCAGATCCAGAACATCAGGGCTGCCATACCATCGACATCTGCCGGAGGGTGAGGATCGCTGTTGAACGACTTGGCGATGGCGAGATCACACCCGTCCGAAATCGTTTCCAGCGCAATGATCGGGGATCGCCCTCCGGAGAAGACCAAGGCACTCACCAAGAGATCAGCACGACTGCTTGGGCCCTGCTGCTGCGTGAGCCAGTGATTGCGGACGAGAGCTGCCAGCTTGGCTCCTGTCAGGGCGGAATCCCGCTCGCGGTCACCTTCGACCTTGCCGGTACTTGACCAGGAACAATTCAGGTCATAATCGCAAACAACAAACAGGTGACTCGCCACGTCGCCCTGCGTACTTCTCAGTTTATTCCTGATTTGCTCGTCCCACTCGCTGGTGTCTCCCTCCAATGTCCATCCAATCCGTTTCGGTTGTTCGCTACCAGTCCAGCATGCGACAACATGGGGAGCCGAGCCTTTGGATCGGGAGAAACTCCCAGTTTCGTCCCGTACGCCGAAGGCGTTTGAGAGCGACCTGACGTTGGGGAGATTGTCGTCGATGAAGATCGCCCACGTCGGTGCAACCGGCGGGGCCTTGCTCGAACCGCGGTCGGCAGAGACCGAGGAGGGGCGAAAGCCCATTGATGAGCTGATCTTCCGGCACAGCAGTGCTCGCATGATCCGAACGACAGAATGCGCGGCGTGCTTCGCGATACCCTCTCCTGTGCAGTGAATTTGTTGCGGTAGCCACGCAGTAAAAACCTCCTTAAAGACCTCATCTAATCTGAACCTGAAGATGCGCTTGTTTGCGTCAAGTTGCCCTTCTAGCTCGTCGTCGTAGGAGGGGTGCCCCGCCGGCAAGGACACGACTCTAATGACTGTACTTTCGGGCACCGACAGTTCATGTCGTGCCAAGTGGGCGCAGAGCAGTCCAAGCGGCAAAACACTCGGCTTCAACCACTGCTTCACGCAATCCGCTTTTTCCCTTGATTCCGCCTCTTCCTTAGATAGGTTCTCGCAGAGCCACTCGAACCCATCGTCCGACGATGGTTCGGACAACGCGTCCCTCAGCAACGTGCGAGCAGCCTCATCAAGCCTCACATCCTTCTGCACGAAAATCTCACCAAACATCGGCCAGATGGCGAGGGACGCATGCTCGAGGCGCACAACGCGAGCCCTCGGGGCGCGGCGAGAACGCTGAGTTGGATGCGCGGCTCGTCCACCGGAGGAGTCGAGGTGCTCCCCAACTCTTATGAGGAGGGATGGTGGGGGAACGCATGCATCGAGGAGGCATGATGCCGAACCTTCCCTCAGGCATACATGCCAGACTGTGCGGTCTGATGCATCACCGGTGTCTTGATTCAGGTCTTTAAAGATGTCCTCTAGCAGAAGATCGAAGACCCAATCCTCCGCCACGATGAGAATGTCATGCTTGGCCGGAAACGATGGGAGCGTCATTAGGGGATCTCCGTCACATCTGGTCCCTCATCCCCGCTCGACCTTGTGACGATGCGGGGAAAGGCTGCCAACAGGCCTGCATGATCCCGTGCCAGCCTCGCCAGGCGCCGTCCGAGCGCATGACGGTGCGGCAAACCCATGAGCTTGGTAAGGGCCTGAACCGAATCGAACCTGGCGAGTGCCCGATCGATCAAGCTGAGTTCAAGCATGGCAAGTTCGCGCTCCAGATCGATGTCGGCTCCGCCATCCCAATGGACCTCAAAGGTCCGGTACGAACCGGCCGTGCTGCCACGCACGTCCTGACGAAGGTCATCCAGTTGGATCATGCGCACGCCCCGCGACTGCGCGCGAATCGAAGCCTGTTCCACGATGGTCCTGAGTTCGCGGACATTACCGTCGTAGCGATGCCTTCGGAGCGCTGCGATCGCTTCCTCCGAAATGCCCTGGATGCGCGTTCTGCCCTCCAAGCGCAGTTGGTGGAGGAAGTGCTCGGCGAGCAGTGACACGTCGCTGCTCATGGTTCGCAGCGGCGGCATGTTGATTTCGTATCCACGAAGTCGGAAGTACAGGTCCTTCCTGAATCTCCCCTCGGCCACAAGGTCCTTCAGGTTGTCCTGCGAGGCGGAGATGACCTGCAGTTCAGCGTGCTGGATCTCGGCTGAACCCACCCGCTGGAAGGTCCCGTCCTCGATCAACCGGAGCAGCGCGCCTTGCAGGCCAAGGGGAAGTTCCGAGATTCCGTCAAGGAACAGGACGCCTCCCTTGGCTTGCTCAACCATGCCCAGCACGGCCGGCACCGAACCGCGCTCGGCCACGCCGAACAGCTCCCGCTCGATGCCGTCGGCTACGAATGAATTCACCGAGACCGTCACGAAATCGCCCTTCGACCGCGGGCCGCACTTGTGGATCGCCCGTGCAGCCACCTCCTTCCCGGTGCCGGATTCGCCCTGAATGAGCACAGGGGTTCGGCTGTCGGCTGCCAAGGCCTCTATGGATCGCCTGACTTCGCGTATGGCCTCGCTGTCGCCAACGAGGTCGCTTACCCGCAGCGTCGCGAGGTTGCGTTCAAGCAAGTTGACACGTCGTTGCTGCCGAGCCCGTTGAATCGCGGACTCGACCAGTGAAGTCAGCACGTGAGGGTCGAGCCGATCCTTCTGGATGAAATCCATCGCTCCCGCCTTGAGCGCACGCAGTGCGGTTTCAAGGTCCGAGTGCCCGGTCATCATCAACACTGGCAATTCTGGATAGGTCAGCGAGACTTGCTCGAGCAGGTCGAGCCCATCACGGTTGTCAGTTTCCCGACCGAAGCGAATGTCGAGCAGCACTGCATCCACCCCGCCTTGCGCGATGCGCAACATACCGGTCTTGGTCATGCTGGCCTGGAGGACTTCAAAGTTGCTGGACAGGACACTTGCAAGCGTCTCCCTGATGTCCCTGTCGTCGTCAATGATCACGATGCGAGGTTGGCTCATCAGACTTTGCCCCCAGACCGTTTGTTCTTCTCTTCGAACCTCTTGCGGATTGTCTCAAGCCACTCCAGGATGCCTTGTGCGTTGCGCGCAATGTTGTCGTTCGCAATATCAGCGTTGATGAATCCATCAATATGCCGCTTACCCTCGTTGAACTCCAGCTGCATGCCGAGAACCATTGCGGCCTTGTTGAGCTCGTCAAAATGCGCGATCAAGGTGTTTAGTCGCCGCTTGATTCGCTCAACGGAATCACGATCTCTTATGTCATTCAACTGCATGAGGGCAGTGACTCCGTTCAGGTCGTGAAGGAGAAGCGTCGCAGCACGATGTTCCGCGACCTGGCACAGGGGCAACGGAGCACCCGATTGAGGCCGGGCAGCATTGTCAGGTTCCGTCTGTTTAGGTTCGGCGGCATTGATGACGCATTGGCCGTGTTCTTCGGTGGCCACTTTCGGTCCTCCGACAACTGCGTTCCAGAGGTCTAAGAATTGGAATAGTCGACTCGCCACAACCATTGGAACTTCCCCGTACGGCTCAATCTGCGTGCGATGCACCATGGGCTGGTTATTGGGCCAGCCCGCGATCTCTCCATCATCGACATCACTCCTGTGAACCCAAACCCAAACTTTCTCCTGCTGCTTCCAATCAGTGAACGGCTGCTCTTGAAATATGGACTTGAGATCACCGATGATGGCTTTCATGCCAGGCTTGTAATCAGCGGTTGAAAGTTCCATGAGCATGTAGGTGTCGTTGAGAACCCCGTACCGTACTTCTCGTCCCCCCCGCTTCTTTTGGAATCTCTCCTGCAGACGGATTTCGTCCTGTCCCGGATCGATGCAAATCACGATCTTCATGATGCGGCTCCTTAAAGGCTGTCGAACAGATCAACAAGGTCCATCTTTGATGTCTGTTCGCTTGTGATCATCTCAAGATTGCCCAATTGGCAGAAGCGGGCGATATGGGGCCCATGGTCGGTGCATTGCAAGGCGTTCTGTGGGTAGTTCCTGCCGCTGTGCACGACGATGATGGTGCTGGGTACGGCGTCGCACATCTCTTTGAGCAAGTCCACGATCCGCTGGGGTGGAGTGTCGGGGCGTGCGCTCTCCTTGATCTTGTCGAGAATTCCAAGATGAACAAAAATGCCCCGGTAGCGAGCATCCTCTATGCACTTGAGTGCGTTCAGGATTTTATCCCACCATGACCGATCATGTTTGACCGGTGGGACGGGGACATCGACCCCGCAGAGTGCCCACTTCTGTCGAAGGGTGAAGTTGTCGGTGGCCAGTGTCACGGGGCGATCAAGCCCCTCTTGTCCATGCTTGCCGATGCGCTCATCCAGGACCAGAAATCGTTGAGCGAGCGCATACTGGAGTTCCAAGGCGTCGTCTGTCTTGTCAGAGTTGGTGGTCGCCGCAACTCTTCCGGCCGCTGCATTCATCCAATCTCGGAGGTGCCAGCCACTCTCATGAGCCTCGTAGAAGCATCGCTCATTTTTGCGCTTCCATTTGCGCAGCAGCGAACCGCATTCTTGGTCCTTCTGCTCATCAAGGTAGTCTTGCGCAACCTTGGCGTAGTGCTGGCACCCATGGCTGTGGACCACGCTCGAGCCGCTCTTGAGGGCATCGTCGGCAGCCGCAGAGCTATCGCAATACTTGAGTGACGGAGTGTCTTTGACAAGGCACTCAAGCAGGTCTCTCTTGCTGCGAGGCTTGCTTTGCAGAGAGTATGCCCACTTGGGCACTTTGTCCTCCAGTCCAAGCACTTTGTCCTCCGGTCCAAGGATGAACAGGCGCGGCGGCAAGACCCCCCAGTCGAGCGTTGATAGCGTGGTGTCGTCGGACCCAGAGTCAAAGTCAAGGACTAGTTCTTTGGTTGTAGGCATCTCCTGTTCAATGACCGGCTGCCAACCAGTGACCCGGAACTCGTTGTGGTCCCACTTGGTCTCCTTCGCCGTGGCGACTGCAGGCCTTGGGACGCCAGGCAGGTGCACTGTCCACTCGATGCGCGAGGAGGACTTGCCCAATTCCACGGTAAGCAACTCTGGCGTTCCGCGGGGCGGCAGCAGTCTCCAATCCCTGCAGTTCTGCCAATGGACATCGTCTTTGCGCTCTTTCAGGCCCGGAACCAGCTTGTATGGGTTGAGCCCGCGCAGCAGGCAGGCGGCAGCAAGACGCTCTTGGGTTCCCCACTGAAGGGGCTCGCCCAACGGCGTGCAGAACGGGCCCTCGAGCGTCCTTTTCAACTGCGCAACGGTTCTGTCGCGCGCCTGTGACTTGGATGGAGGGCCGCCCGTTCGCTGAGCGCCCATGACGATCTTCACGAAGCACTCACCTCCGCACTCCACCGGCTCACTCGTGAGGTGTACAGACACGCTGTCGTACGCGCGGGTCTCGTTGGCATCACCGCCGTGATTCTCATACTTGGCGCAGTCGCGTACCAGATTCTCGATGAGGATGCTGAATGCCTGCAGGGCGATGTTGCCGCCGGGCAGTGCGATGGTTTGGTTGAGGCTCCCTTCGTCATGGCTCCGCTTGACTTCATTGACGCCTTCCGACCGGCAGATGTGCATCCAGACAAGAAACTGACCGGTATTTTTATTCCGAGGAACGCAGTTGACGAGATCAGCTACCGTCCCTCGAAGCCAAGGAAGGGGCGCGCTAGTCGATACCGCAGCCAATGCTTCGAATCGATCCCGCAGAGAGGAGTACAGGGCAGCATGCTGCTTGAACTTGAAGTTCGTCCGGAGATCAGGATCGTCACGGAATTGATTGAGGTCAATGAACTCCTCGAGCGGTGCGGCGCCCGCTTCGCCGTCCCAATCGAGCGTGCGTTGAAACCACTCGTCAAACGCCCTGCCATGGGCGAGCAAGTACCTTTGCAGGTGGTCAAGTGCGTGCGAGCCGATGTTGTGGGACAGGCTTCGGGACAGCAGCCGGAGTGTGGCAGCCTTGACGGCATTCTGCATGACCGGCTGGACACGCTCCCAGGCACCAAGCACCTGTCCCTGATAGCCGTGGAGCTTGGGCTCGTCGGTAGCCTCGCTCCTGAAGCGCTGGACCACGATGAGGTCGTAGATGCGCGTGATGGACTGGTTGCCATCAGGGCCGAGCTGCAGTCCCAGATCGTGCATGAACCGCAGCGAGCGGGTCGCGAAACTCCCACGGGATTGCATCGGGGCGTAGCTCGAGACCGTGGTCAGCGATCCCTCGCGTTCGGTGCGTTCCGATGGCTCCCCTGCCAAAGAATCGCTCGACCGCAACATCAACTTGTTGATCTCTCTCAACACGAGGTCTTTGGCGCCGGACTGATCGTTGTTCTGGCTCGTTTCGAGGGGAGGAGCGGTCGGACCGCCTTCGTTGCCGGCGGGGAACTCGTTGACCCTGTTAGGTCGTGCGAGGAACCAGCCGAGGAAGTCAACAAGCTTCACGCGTGGAAGCTCGAACGTCCCGGATTCGCCCCATGCATCGCGAAGCCAGTTTGGTGATTCAGGTCTTGTTCCCTTGCAGAGTTCCCAGATGATGACCTGGAGCGACGGCGACACGAAGGTGATCGTGCCCTCGGCATCCGCGGCCCAACTCCCCATCGCCATCGCATCTGCGAAGTAGGTGTTGGCGCCATTCTCGGTATTCCCCATAACGCGCTCCTCTCGGATCAGGACTCACCCATTGGACTTACCTTCCAGCTCAATCGGTTCTCGAGGTACCCAAGCGCGTTGTCGAGCACAAGCCCAATTAACCCGATGCTCAAGATGGCTGCCATCAACTCCCCGTAGGCAAAGCGATCTCGGGTATCGAGAATGAAGTAGCCGAGTCCGGAGGATACGCCGAGCATCTCGGCCGGCACGAGGATCACCCACGAGATGCCGATCGAGATGCGCAGCCCGGTAATGATGTCGGGCACGACAGCGGGAAGGACTGCCCGAAGCAGGACATCGGTGCGGCTACCGCCAAGCGTCTTGATCACGCGGGTCCACCCCGGTTCCATGCCGCGGACGCCCTGCGCCGTGTTGATCACGATCGGCCAAACGGCCGCTACGGCAATCAGGAAGTACACGGGACGGTCACCGACGCCGAACATGATGATGGCAACTGGCATCCAGGCTAGGGGGGAGATCATCCTCAGGAACTGAAACGTGGTGTTCGTGAGGTTGCGGACGGTGGCCAGATGGCCCACGGCGACGCCGACCGGCACCCCGACCGCAAAGGCGAAAAGGAGACCGATGCCGACGCGTTGCAGGCTAGGCAGCGTGTGACGGATCAGATCTCCGTTGCGGACCATATCGACCAACCCGCTCCATGCACCGGCAGGCGAAAAGCCCTGAGCAAACTGCTCGGGCATCGGGATGACCCGTAAAATCCCCCACCATACGGCGATGGTCGCCGCGATGCCGGCAGCCGAAAGGGCCAAGACCTTCAATCGTCGGTTCGTTGCCATGCATCAACTGTCGATGAACGAAATCGACTCTTCCCTGCGCATGCCCGCTGACGGATCGGTCACGCCATCAAATCCGGCCATTCCCCCGGTGGCTTCGATCGCCTTGGTCACGAGTTCGTAGTTGAACAATTGCGTCACGACCTGATCGGGTTCGAGGGATGCAAGAAAGCCATCGCTACCTTCGACCTTCGTCTTCTTCAGGAGCTTCACCACGTCCCGCGTGGCGGACTCGTACGGGTAGGGATTGAAAGCAACCCGCTTGAGTTTCCAGTCGGGGTGGATGATCGCACCATCGCCGTAGGTCTCGAGGTCATACTTGAGCATCGCGCGCTCGATGACGGCCTTCGGGAACGGCAAGAATGCCCCCCCATCCTTCGACAGCAGTAGTGCGGTCTCCTCCCGGTTGGCGATCACCCAGCGCTGGGCCTTCACGAGGGCCGCGAGCACCCTGCGGCCCCACTCGGGAGTGGCATCGAGATCGGGCTCATGCATAGTTGCAACGCAGCACGGATGATTGCGGAAGTTCTCGCCCGTGAACCTGAGTATCCGGCCGCCAGCCAGGGTCTCGCCCACCGCGTTGAATGGCTCAGCCACGATGTAGCCGTCGATCTTGCCCGTCGACATGGCGTTGGGCATGTCCGGCGGGGCCATCACGAAGAGATTCGTCTGGTTCGGGGTGAGCGGCGCGGACTGGGGCTGGATCACGGTCTCCAATCCATGCTCGCGGAGCAGGCCCTGCAGCATCACGTTGTGCATGGAGTACCAGAAGGGAACGGCGATCTGCTTGCCGCCCAGCGCCGCCGGGGACGTAATACCCGAGGATGCCCCGACGGTGATCGCGGAGCCGTTCATGTGGTTCCACGCCACGACCTTGACTGGATGCTTGGTCGGCCCGAATCGCATCTGGATCGGGATCGGTAGCAACAGATGGCAGAGGTTGAAGGTCTTGTTTAGGAATGAGACCGACAAGTCAGCCCAACTTCGTATCAGCACGGGCTTCTCGGCTGCAATACCCTCCGCTTCGAAGAAACCCTTCGCGTAGGCCACGAGCAGCGGCGTGGCATCCGTGATCGGGATGTAGCCGATCTTGAGAACTGGTCCATCGATCTTGGAACGGCTTGGCGAGCCGAATTCGCCGCACCCGGGCAGGCCCGTGGCAAATGAGGCAAGCGCGGAAATCCTCAGGAAGTCACGGCGGTCAAGGCCGTGGCCACAGCGACGGTGGAGCGGGTCAGTGCACATGGTGGTTTTGCCTCTGATTCGTGTCTTCCGACTGGGCCAGACGTTCCTCACGGAGGATGATGAACTCCTGAGAGATCATCTGCTTCAAGCGGGACAGCTGCTCGTCGGATCGGTCCCTAGGGTGTGCCATGGGGTTTCGGATGACGCGGGCTATGCGACCCGGTCGTGGGGTCATGATCACGATCTTCGTACCGAGGAACGCTGCCTCGTCGATGTCGTGGGTCACGAAGACGGTTGTCGTCGTACGCTCGCGCCAGATCCGAATCAGCTCCTCCTGAAGGCGCTGCCGCGTCACCATATCGAGAGCACTGTAGGGCTCGTCGAGCAGCAGCACATCCGGTCCCGGAGCAAGTGCCCTGGCAAGCGCAACACGCTGCGCCATGCCGCCCGAGAGTTCGCGCGGCCGCGCACCGGCGAAGGACTCCAGTCCGACAAGGGACATGAGCGCATCGACGCTCCCTCGTTCCTTGGCCAGTCGTCCCTTGATGGCAAGTCCAAGGGAGATATTTTGGCGCACGTTCAGCCAGGGAAAGAGCAGTGGTGATTGGAAGACCATGGACCGGCCGACGCCAGGACCATCGATCGGGGTGCCGTCGACCTCAATGGAACCGGCCGTGGGCAGGTCGAGACCTGCTATCAAATGCAGCAGGGTCGACTTGCCACAGCCGCTCTCGCCAAGGAGACAGACAAACTCTCCCGCCTCGATCTCCAAGTCGATCGTATCGAGGGCTTCGACGCGGACGCGGCCCGACCTAAAGGTTCGGCCGACCCCTTTGAGTTTTACCTTAGGAGTAACCACCGACTACAGAATATGATCAAGTGTTCAACAGGCTGGGACGATTTCGTACCCGGCACGGCACACAGATGTACCGAACCGTCTGCTGGCCTTGCGTATGTTTTGCACATCAATGTCCTCGTCAATCTCATTGTCTTGCGGCATCGTGCCGAAGTGGATTTGAACCATGTGCTTTGGACACGAATATCACTCAAGCGGCCAAAGTGGCGGTCCCTCTCCTGCGAATCCATCCGTCGGTGGTAACACGATCTACGGCCCGTTATCGGGCTTCAGCCGATTGCGACAGCGGTACGGTTGGTCCGTGACTGTTGCTCACCAGTGGACGGCTCGGAGGATTGACTGCCTGATTCTGGACATCGATCCGGGAGCTCGCTTGGACCTTCCCTGCCTGGGCGACCGTGAGACCGTCCTCACGGTTGAGGCTGGATCCGGAGTCCTGTCCCGGGTGCAGTCGGGGGCTCGTGATGAACTCCGTACCTTGGATGCCCTCCGTATGGGGCCCGATGCCTCGGCTTCCGTCGCTGCGCTGACCTCCATGCGCGTGATGATGACGAGCATGCACGTGCCGTCCTGCCCCGCGGAGCACCGGAACCTCCTTGAGGTTCGCCCGCGGAACGATCATGATTGGAAGTTGTACGAATACGAAGCCCTTGGGCAAGAGGTCTTTGCTCCAGAGTATGAGGGAGCGTTAGGTCTGCTTCGATTCATGTTTCCTCAAGACGAGATTCCCGTCCATGTCCATCCGGGGTCGGGGCGGATCATCCGGCCCATTTCCGGCCGGGGCTACACCTACATGCATCCGGATCGATGTCCCATGGATGCTGGAACGATCGCTGCATTCGATGCCAATGTCATCCACACCAATGGCCCGCTCAAGGGTGAGACCTACGAATTGTGGGCCCTTCAGTTGCCATGGATCCCCTCCGGCATCGACACCGAGAACATCGCCGGCCACGAGCAGTTCGTTCGGTATGTATCCGATGTTCCTGTACCGTCCCGGTATAAGACCAAGGCTGGGCTGCTTGAGCGAGCTCGCACCCAGCAGGCACAGTCCGGGGGCATTCAGGCCGACAGACCGCGGTCGTGAGCCGCGATCGTCAGGGGCCATCCATTTGGCCTCTGGACGATCGCCACGGAGTGGGCCCGCCACATGTCGTGCAACTTGCCCGTCTTGCGGTCGTACTCCGTGCTCAGCGGGGTCGTTGCGGTCGGGGTCTTGAGTTCGAAGCCTTCAAGGTCCTTGTCGCCCGCCCAATCGAGGATCTCGTCGAGGTCATGCCGGGTTGTCCAACAGGTGTTGAAGCTGTTCACGAACTCACCCATGACGTCATCATGGCTCTCACGACTCGCCCCGTACTTTGCAGGCGCCCTCAGGCGTGTCGCTTAGTCGTTGACGCTTGCCTCAACCCGAACATAGCGGCCCTTGTACTCATCTGCCGTATCGCCGATACGCCAACCGGCGGAGGTTGACTCGATCAAGGCAAATCGGCGTGCATCGCCGTCGATCAATACGGTGAATCCCCAGTCGCGCTTTGCCCTCGGATCGATCGCCACTGACGCCATGGCGTGCCCCCCGTCGTCTTCATCAATCAGCACCATCGCGGAAGCTGCGATGCGCCCGGCACGCAGCAGTGCAACAAGAAGCGCTGAGAGACTGTCGCAGTCGCCACACTTCGTGAAAAGTGTCTCAACGGGCATCTGGACGCCTGCACGTTTCTTCCCGTCCCGAAGCCGACCTTCGGCCTGCATCACGTAGCGGAATGACTGGACGAAGCTCGCAAAGACTTCGACCCGTGACCGCAGGTCGGTCGCACCGGCGGCCGTGGCAACCTCTGAAAGGCGCTCGGCGAGCGGTGCGACATCCTCCAAGCTCCTTCTGATCATCCACTCGTAATCGATCGAGAGCCAATTCCCTTCGTCTACCCTGAAGCCACACGCAGCGAACTGCTCGTTGGTACGCGTCCCCGGTAGGTAACCGAATGCAGCGGTGTGCTGATCAGCGAGGTCTTGGGTGACGCCGATCTCGACCGAGAGCTTGATTTCGGAGCTCCCAAGTTGGAGGGTCCACTGATGGGCCCGCTCAGTGGCCTGCGCGTTGACCATGGTTGGTGTCTCGATCTCGGCCAGCGCGGCTGAATCGTCCTGGTTCACCACGGTGCCATCAGGTCCGGCGGATAGTGCACCGCACGGCAGCACACGAACCACCGACCGCGCCCATTCGAGATCGGCTTGACGGGCCGCTTCCTCGGTTTCCGGATCCGCTGAAGCGACAAGGGCGTCGTACAGCGGGGCTCGGGGCAACTCTCGCCAGAATCGCCTGGCAATGGACTCCATGAGTTTTGCTCCGAGCCGTCGGCGGAGATGGACATCATCGAGGATGCATTGGAGGGCCTCTGATGCCGTCCCACTGGTTGATAAGGGCTCGACCAGCAACAGCGCCACGCCCGCCGATCGATCCTTAAGCCTGAAGCACAAGACACGGGAAAAATCGGGCAATGACGGAGCAATGTCCATCAATGCCTCCTGAAAGGCCAAGGTCATTCGTGGGCTGAAGACACGGTCAGTCATCCTCTCCGGCGTGGTAGACCAAGATCCGTGGAACCGTGAAGGATCCGTCGCCGGCGGAATGAACGCGTCAAGCCAGTCACACTGCCCGAACCCGACCAGCGTGACCGCACAATCCGTCGAATGCGAGATCGGACCAATCGGTGTACCGCGATGTGGTGAAGACACGGCAGTGCCCTCGGTCCCCGATGCCACCTGTGATGGCGCCACCGCCGTGATGGCCTGCTCGCAGCGGATCACCTGGCCGTCGCTCGTTGCACCGAGCCCAATCATCCTTATTCCCGTCCCGGCAACTAGTGGAAGGCGGTCGACTTTGGCTTGGGCGGGGATGTCAACCGTGAGTGCCAAGACTGGGACGGTCGGTTCATCGCGGCTGTTGGTGATCGGCTCGCCAACAATGATCCAGTGGCCGTCGGATCCTCTGACGCGAGCGGCTCGGTATGTCGCCCGCTCACCGCGCCAGATCAGCTCCGCACCAAGCGAGAGGTCAACCGATCCGAGAATGGCCCCCCGTGGTGCGATCCATGTTGCAATTCGGCCTAGATCATCCGCTGCGGGCAGTTGAGCAAGGACGAGCGAACTGCTGCCGTGGAAGGCCATGCCACCGGGCACCGGCTCAAACATGTCGACTGGCCGCGCCGAACGGGAAGCCCGCCGCATGATGACCGCAGGCCAGATCTGACCTGACGTAGCACCTTGATCAAGCAGATCACCAAGGTCGCCATCAAGTTCAAGTGACCAGCCTTCGTGCAGAATCACATGGCGATGATCGGCGCTCCACGAGACACCATCCCAAGACAGGCCGAACCGAGCGAATTCGTCCCGACGGATCATCGTGTCATGGGCAAGATGAAAAGTTGCTGCACGAAGGTGCGCCAAGCCAAAGGAGGTGGCGCGCGGAGAAACAAACACTGGTAGAGCAATCTTCCACGCCGGAGGCGGCACGAATGCTGCACTCGACTTCGCCGACGTGATTTCGATGAGCATCTGGTCGGTGGGCGACATGGCACTCAGGACGTGCTTGACCCACGGGCTGCCCTCCCGACCCATACAGATCAAACGAGTTTTACCGAGGATTGCATTCTTGAGCACAGCATCACCTGCGGCATCATTCTCGGCAAGAACCTCGAGCCTGCTGTCCTTGCCTCGGAGCAGCTTTAGGTGCTCCCGGCTGAGGGGCGGTTGCTCTCGGCTCGGCAGCAAAATGGCGTCAGCACCCCGGTTAGCGCTCTCCACGAACAGTTTGGCGATCTCGATGGACGCTCGAAAGACATCCGAGGCGGCTACTTGGATCTGCAGTAGTTCTGGACGTGGCTCGCGACGCTGTCGTAGCCGGATCACATGCCCCGAAAGCGTTCCATCTCCACCAAAAAAGCGTCGGGCAACCCACTCGAGGGCGCGGCAGGAGTGCTTACCGGAATCGATCGGATCCTCCCGCGATTCGATCGATCGAGCGGCCAGCGGTGGTGAACCCATCACTACTTGAAGTGTCCGATGCTCAGAGGCCAGCAGCAGCCGGTGCTTGTCAATGACGAAGGGCAGGTGCAGTTGACCGACCCTGATCCTCGAGAGTGCTTCGAGATTTGGCAGGATGACGAGCTGCGTGGAGAGCAATAGCCCCTTGATCACATGATCACTCGCTGCACCACCGAAGCAGGCGCGCTCGTACTCGACCACGGTTGCGATCAGCACATCTGGTGGTTCATCCTCGACCTGCGAATCGGGTGATGCCGAGGGCGGGCACCAGCGGCCGACGGCCTGAGGATCGAGGCTGTCGACCCGGTACAGAGTCTCCAGGCGCATGGCTTCGAGTCTTGCGCGGACGTGGTCGATCAATCTATCCCGCTCGCCCTCATCGACCGCAATAATCAGGACACGCTGGCCGCGCTGGACCAGCGTTAGCACGGCGCAGGCCAGCTGAAACTCAAGCACCACGCTGCCAGACAGCCCGGTGAAGGACTCAGGAAAGCCCTGCACCAACAGATCGGCATGCAGTTCCGTTGGTGCTCGGTGGTCTTGAAAGCTCCGTCGGCGATCGAGCGTCGAGGCGAGTTCCATGAATCGCTTGAGCGCTTCAACCTGGTCTGTGGTCGGTCGTTCGCCGCCGAAGAGCCACGAGTACTCCGTCTCGTCCGAGGGTGGGCTGAATGCCTCCATCCGTCCCCCGCGTTCAGGGGTCACTGCAGGGATCACCTGTACTTTGGCGCGAATGCCCCTGCCCCGCAGGTGTTCCTTCAGACTGTTGCTCCACTTCGCAGTCTCGCCAGCAGGAGCAGCGGCCATGGTGTCACCAAGGGTCTCCTCGGTCACCTTTCGAAACCAGGTCCGAGGGTCCAGCCACCTGACGACTGAAGCCAAGCAGCCAGGTCGCTCTCGTCGCCGGAACTCGCGCGACGCATCGTCAGAAACGGAACTCACTCGGCTGGTGACCCACACCAAGAGCACTCCGGACGAGAACATGGCCAACACTTGGGTGAAGCCGGCGAACCAAGCGCCTAGTTTTCCAGCGATGGCCTTCTCAAGTACGGTCGAGATGGCACCAACCTGGGGGAACCGTCCTGACAGCATCGAGAGGACGCCAGAATTGCTGATCAGTCCCGCAGTCCACTTGCCGACGCTGTCTTGGAGCGTAGTGGTGGTCACGATGACCCCAGCGGCAACCGCCGAAAGGAACAACACCTGCTGCACGAAGGTCTTGACGGCCCACCAAACTGGACCGCGATCCTCATCCTTGGACCTCCACGCGGACCATAGAAGGATGCACTCCAGCGGAAGGCAGGCGAGGCAGACCGTGAACCATCGATTCCGCTCAAGGAACCGGACATCCTTGGTCGTTGCGAGCCACGCCATCACGAAGCAGGCGGCGACCAGCATGCCAACTGCGCTGAGTACGGCCACCGGCCGTGGAACAATGGTCGTCGGTGCGGCGCGAGTGGCTTGACCAACTCGGGACAGACGGATGGAGAGCGCGGCCGTGAGCGCAAAGCACAACCCAAACGCAAAGGCAGGAAAAATGAACTTCGATGCTGAAACCACCCCATAGATCGCGGAGGCACCGCTGCCGATTACTTTGGCAGTGCTGTTCGCGTCCAAGATCCTCATGAAGCCTCGAACCACGCACCAACCTGCGAAGGCAATGCCTAGGTAGCCGATGCCGTGACCGACTCGGCGCCAGAAAGCGGCTCGCTGTGATGCGTGCTCTGGGTGGCTGGAATGCACCCCAAGGGTTTCGTTGACAAACTGCTCACGAACCCGGTCATCGGCTCCAGCCTCGCTCAAGGCTGCATCGCCCACGGCTGGGCTTGCCTCGGTAGGTGACGACAGCGCATCAGGCATTGGCGCGCTCCATCAAACCACGATCGGGGGCATCGCCTTCCAGCAGCTCGAACCGACTTTGCTCATCGCCTGAACTCGGCACAATCGTCAGTGTGATCTCATCCAGGAAGAGACCGAGCATTCCCCAGCGATCAACAGGTGCGACTTGGGCCGATACCGCTTGCACAGAGCCGACATACTCTTGAATGGCGGCTTGGCCGAGCGACGCCAGTGAAGCCGACGGGGCTAGATAGGACACCACTCGATGAAGCGAATGACCACGCGCACGCAGGGTTGGCGCACCAATCATTGAAAAGTCACCGGAGGGTCCGAGTCGGCTTCGGAGTAGGTCGCTAAGCGCCTGCGATGGATTCGAGGTCATGTCCTGCTTCTGCAGAATGTCGAGGACGGTGGGTCGAATACCCTCGATGAGCAACTCGAGTCGATGATCCAGCATCGCCATGAACCGACGCGATGGGATGCTGCCGCTACGCGCCGGATCGAGAAGCTGAAGCGTCTCAGTCCACCACAATTCGAACCCGGACTCGGACTGTTGCAGGGCGCTCGTCAAATCGGGATGGTCGGATGGGGCTTCGCGCAGGCCCGTGGTCAGAGCGTCACGATAGGACAGGCTTGAAGCCTGATGAAAACTACCAAGCGATCCAAATGCCACGAGTCCGTCGATCGAAGACTTCAGCATCCTCTTTTCGCTCAGCTCGCAGAGCGCTCGGAGTCGCTGTGCACACTGCCTGACGTGGCTACAGGCTGCAGTCCAGTGCTGAATTCTTCCCCGCAGATCACCATCGGACCCGAGGGCAACACGGCGGTAGAAGCCGTCGGCGATGGCTGCCTCGCCTGCACGGATGGTACGTTCGACCTCGTCTGTGGCGCGTCGCCCAGCACGCACTTCAAGCCAGCCGATCACGAAACACGCGAGGGCCCCACCGGTCGCCGCGCTGATGGCTGCGATCCAAAAATGCCCGGTCGGCATCATGGTCGCGAAGACAGTACTCATGAACAAGCAGCCCGCTAGGGCGCACATCAACCTCCAGCCGATGCTCATGAAGTGATCGCGCGCGAGGTCGAGTTCCGAACCCATCATGGTGGACTCGCGACGCGCTTTGGTGGCCGCTTCGTCCGCGTCGACGAGTGACTCCCAGCGTGCGAGATCCCGCGATAGATCCTCAGCGGGCGGCAGCGCCGCCTGGAACTGCCCCTCCGCGATCCATGGCAGGACGGCAGCATCTCGGTGGATGAGTTGCCAGAGCCGTAGTCGGAGACCGCCACGTCCGAGCACTTGTTCAAGCGATGCAACCGCCTTGTTGAGTCGATCCCGCGTGAATCGCTCACCACGCGCACGAAAGCACCGGTACCACAGGCTCTGTCGTGGAGTCCTCAGGCCGCCCGAGTCGTCAAGGCGCTCCATCGATGCACGGACCGACGCTTGCTCATCGAGGGCCAACCAATCCGGCAGCTGTGGGTGCGAAAGACCTGAACCATTGATATCCCTGCAATGGTGGGGACATCCGGAAGCAGCGATGCGTTCAGTGTCGGGTCGCTCCTGTCGCAGGACATTGCCGGCGGACTTGCCCGAGCCTGAAGACTCGAGGCAGCGCCGCACATGTCGATAGGTCTCACGCTCAAGATCAACTGCCAGCATCATCGATGGGGTGGCATCGATGGCGCGCCAGCCACGCAGCCCCCCTTGTCTGATGGGACTGTGCTCGATCGCAGCCAACAGCCGAGCCACCTGCAGCGGCCACACCTCCGCGACCGGCCAGGCTCGGCCCCGGCAGTCAACTCGGGTCCGTTCGCTCATGAGATACACCGGGCGCCGCCTTGGTCCCTTCAACTCCCGCAAGCCGACGGGCCACGTTGGCATGAGCGGGTCAATCGCGGATTGAGCGTCCTTGGAGAGGTAACCCGACTCGTTCTTGGATTGGGATTCAGTTGCGGCCTCATCCTCCGCAAGCCAATGCAGGACCCCCGCATCAGCTGGTTGGAGTCCCATCGGGCTGATGTGGATGATTGCCTTCAATCGAGGTGGCGCGCGATCCTGTTGCAGCGATGCGATCAGAAGCTCACCGAACGAGGCGAGCGTCGATGCCAGCAGACCATCGGGCGTGACGGCATCCTGGCACCACACGACCACGATGGGCGCGCCACGCCCAGCTGCGCACAGGCGGAGTCGCTCTGACCACGCTGCATCGCAGGCCGGCGTGCCGACGACGAAGTCATCCAACGGGATCCAAGCCACCGAGCCAGTTCCGTGCGCGCCTGTGCTGGAGAGCATCAGTGCACGCGCGCCCGACTCCGTTCGCAGCCGTTCCCACTCGGCTCGCCGAGCAAGAACGATCAACGACGGGACGAAGGCTGACATTCGTCAAACGACCTGCAGCCTGAGGTAATCGAGTCGGGCAGCACTTTGACGCCTGAGGAACCCGAGGAACTCTCGCAAGAATTGGCCCTGTTCCTGCTTGTCCTCGGGGCTCATCGTGCCCTCCTGTACCTCCACAAGCCATGTTTCGACATAGTTCTCGAGGAAGGTGAGCAGGCATGCCGAGTGCGCCGCTGACGTGTGATTGTGCATGTCCTCGTCCGTCAGTCGCCGCGAACTAATGAGCTCGACGAAAATCGAGTGCTCATGGAGGACGGAGCGAACCACACCATTGGCCTCCTCCGAGCGGAACCAACGGATGAACTGCCGATTCGACCTGGAGACATCTGCCGTGGCCGAAAGGTCTAGTCCGTTCTGGCGCAGGCGATTGCTGTTGTCGAACAGAACGCGAGTGAACCTAGGGCCACCGCCGCCACGCTCGTCCTTGAGCAGTGGAAGCCCCCACACCTTCGAATGATCGAGTTCATCTGGGCCCTTGCCGGGCTCACTGAAGCACTTGGCAAAGGTCGCACAGAATTCGTCGTAATGGCGGGCCCATGGCATGTCGGGCCGCATCCCACGGAATGAGTTGCCGAGCAAGGCGTAGCCCAGCGCGAGCCAGCGTTGATGCATGGCATCCGTTTGTCGACTCCATGGCGCCCAGCGACGCTTTGCGAAGTGCGGATTGCGAACGAATTCAGGGCATAGATAGCCCAGTCCGATGCTGCCGTGCTTCAAATCCCACACTGACGCGCCCTCCGGTGATTCACACTTATCGAGCGCAGCGCGAACCTCAGGATCGGCTGGCGTCTCGAACCAGCCATCCCATCCTTCGTCAGCGAAACCCGACTTCGGCAGGTCCGAGATCGCAACGACTGCAAACGGGTTGCGACTATGAACCTGCTGAATGTGGACAAAGTCGCCTGTCCTGTCCCAGAGGGAATTAATTCGGGCCTCTAGGTCCTTGTCTTCCTTCTTGTCACGCGGAAGACTCGGGAGCACGATCGTGACCCGATCGCGGCGATCGACGAGCGCACTGGAGTGCTGAACGAGCGGATCACAGCCCGCCGCGAGTTCGAGGCTTGCCTTGGCCAGAACCTCAATCGGATCTGGTGCGCGCAGGTCACCGTCGTGGCGGTTAGCCGCGCCCTCCTTGACGCTGTCGTAAAGCTGCTTCAGATTGACTCCGCTTAGGCTCTCGACGGCCCGCGAGAAGCGTTGCGCAAAGCTTGGCTCACCGCGTCGCTCGCCATAAATCCGGAACCACTGTTCCATCAGCTCTGCCAGGACAGAGCGGAGCCCGTAGCACTCCTCCAAACGCTCCATCGGAACCTGCTGGCGCTTGATGATGGTGTGAAGCCGCTCTCGAAGCTTTTCGCCCAGATCACGGCTGATATGGCTTCGCACCGACGCTTCTTCGATGGAACGCAGGACTTCCTCTCGGACATCTGAGCGTGCGCTGTCCAATGCCTTGCTGGCCTCGGCAACCTCGCGAACTCGCTCGCGGAACGTTGCCTCGTCGAAGATCGGCTTGACCTGCTTGATAAGCTTGCTGATTGGCCGGTCCTGAGTCTGTTCAAGATGCTGAAGCAGGAGATCCTCGTCGCGCGTACGCCCGTCGCCACTCAGCGAGAGCGATGTGAAGCAGTGCTGCTGCTGGTTCTCGCGAGACCTAGCCTGCGCGCGGATCTCGCGCTCTAGCACGACGTCAGCTTCCTGCAGTATCTGTGCGAGGTCATTTGCAACTTTCGCAGCCCGGGTGGCACATTCGCCGAGACCTTTGAGTCCGTGCACCATGGCTGTAGCACCCAGCCGTAGGCGGAATGCTCGGCGGAGCTTGCTGCGCTGTGCAACACTCAAAGAGCCGAAGATGTTGAAGTAAGGCTTGATGTCCTGCTCAGTGAATGCTGCGGTCGTTCGCGGTGTCAGTTCGCCATCCTTGGATTGGATGACCTTCTCCAAGGACCGCTTGATGTCCTCAGATTCCTTGCCGAGTTTCCGTGCCAGCTCGTAGGCAGGCCGCACACCGTGATCGTCTAGAGCCTTCTTGATGGGTTCAATGATGAGGTGCTCGCTCAGGCGAGCCATCGCCCGCTGAGCGATTACCTCGGGCTTCAGGCCGTCGGTGGTCTCTGCGCCTTGATTCGTCCTGCAGGACTCTGCGAGTGACTTGAAGACAGCCTCTGAGACTTCCTTCTCCGTGAGAGATCTGAGTGCGCCATTCAATCGAGCCGTCAGTTGTCGGCGGTCGACGTTGCCGCCAACTACTGCTTGGTCCCGTCTGTTGCAGATAGCGCTGATGATCTTTTCTTTGGGGTCGTTAACGATTTTCGAGCCATCGGAGTGAACAAGGTCATCCCAAGATTCAGCGCTGTCAATCAACAGGAACCGCCTGAGTTCCTTCAGTGATACCGCGTGGTCTTGTTCGAGCTGATCTGTCTTGTATGAACCCTCCATTGCTGCCGGATCCCAGTGTTCGACGTACCTCTGGCCATGTCGAAGCTTGTCGAGCAAAATCCGATTGGCCTCATGAAGCACACAGAGCCGGATGCCGGCAATCGGGACATAAAGGATCGAAGTGGCCGTTGCACCCGCGCGCTCGGGCTCGTTGGCATCTGCGCTACGGACAGACTTTTGACAGAGTCGCCCATACATGGACGCTGCCACCGCCCGGTACACGTCGTCTGAGGTGGGCAATCGAACACTTGATGATCGACTGGTGAAGATGAAGGCGCGATGGATCGGGCTCCGTCCATGCTTGGTTCGCAGCTCCTGGGGCATATAGCGCTCGGTATCGATTGCCGCCGACGCGATATCGAAGGGCTCCGCAAGATTGGGCAGCATGAATCGGGCCTCATGGCGCGCTTCATCATCACCGCCAGCGATCCGTCCGTGCAGTGGAAGGGCCGACCTCAGCCACATCGACAGCTCGGAGAGACCGGTCAGAGAATTCACCTGCATCTTGATAGCCTGCTCGGGCCTGTTGCGCATGATGTCCTCGAAGCATGATGCATCGAGAAAGAAACCTATCGGTCGACACGCCCGGTCTCCGTTCTTGGGCTGCCCGAAGTACTCGCGAGCCTTCATCGAAAGCAGTTGCCAGCTACCCCTGCCGGTCCCGCCTGCAAGTCCGGAGGCAATGAACAAGTCAATCGAGAACCGTTCAAGATGCCGCTTGTTCATGGAGTGGTCACCGATCTTGGCGAGAAGGTGCTCAAAGGCATCCAGCTTGTCCCAGGCAAGCATGTGGCTGACCAGTGGGCATTGAGCAGCGCCCTTGTCCACGTTCTCTGGCATGTTCGGTGCCGAGAACGGTGTATTGTTCTGGAACCACCAGAACTTCTTCAGTTTGTCAAGTCGGTGGGATCGCTGCTGTTCCGAATCACCCGGTGGGAACATCCGCGCCGTGACTAGATCCTGGAACTGATCAACACCCTCGGCCAGCGAGAATGTCTCAATGGGGGGAGGACTGTCAAGTCCGTAGCGCTCGAAGCCATCTTTGATGCTGCGCTGGGTTCGGTCAAGATCGCCCTCGTCCGTGTCAACGAGCACGATGTGGCACCTCTCACTGGCCAACTTGGCACCAGCGGGATCTTGGGCCATGTCTTCCATCAGGCTCTTGATGATCTTGCCGCCCGATCCCCCGAAGCCGAGCAGAACGTTCACGGTGTTGTCGAATTGAGTCATTTAAATTCTCCTATCGGCCTGCGTCAATTTTTTAGATGAACCGGAAGTGATTGGATATCAGAAGCCACACCCCCCCGAGCACAAACCAAGATACAGAAATGGCGATGGCACGAACAAATCCCTCGTACGGTGAGGGAGTGATCTCGGCTGAATAGTGGTCGTCTTGCCCTGTGGGCGCAAAGACTGAGAGCGTGGCAATGACCGAGCCTTCCGGCTGGCGATAGCTCGCGCGAGGTTCACCCTCGATTGGATCGGTTGAATCTCCGACCAACTCGACTTCGTCGAGCGCGTTGCCACCAAATCGGCAAGACCTGTTTGCATTAATCTCCATCCAGCGCGATCCGACGCCAGGCAGCGGTACGGTGGCCTGCTTGGTCATGAGGTTAAACGTGGCCCGGCCGAACAATGTGATTGAGCCATCAAATACCTCATACGTGTCAGTGGGGTCATTAGGACGTCGCCACCTGTAGGTGGCCAGCCAAAGCTCATTGCCAGAAAAGATAAACCAAGTCCACCAGAAGAGCGCGAGCACGAGCAGTCCCAGCAGCACTCCCCATATGTAGCCCTTGGCCGGATTGACGGGAATCTTCGCCGGCGAGCCATTCACCTCTTGATCATTGAGATCGACGAAGGATGGAGTGACTTCCAATGATTCACCAACTTGCGTTGCCGCATCGAGATCGAGAACGTCGCCTTGGGCACCAATCGACCACGAACCCTCGCCGAGAATCGAGCCAGTCGGTCCAAGCCGTTTCCAGTTCAGTCGCTCCAGGCGCACTGGCCCTGAAGCCGTCTGCTTGATGCGCAAGCGGATGCGCCCATCGATTACGGACGGCCTAATGCCTGAATCCGTATCCACCAAGTCGAACGATGGATCGATGGAACCTACGGTGACCCCAAGGGTCAGCTCCTTGGGGGAAATCGCAAGCCCATCGAGCGTGGCGGTCGCCTTGATCACAACATTCCATTCCTTGCCAGGGCGGGGGCGAGGGGTGATCGTGGCAACGGCCTCGTTACGTGGGTCAGGAGTGATGTCGGCGTTGGTGGCCTCCCACTTGACTCTGACGCTTCCTGGTGGGGCGTTCGAAACCCTGAGTTCGACCCGTGGACTGGGCGGACTGTCGAGGCGCTCCCACCGTAACGTTTGCTTGCCATCAAGCACAACGATCTCGGGTTCGGGAGCGGATAGCTCCACGACAGTTGGCGTTGATGCAACGCCGATTGGTTTGCCGTCCCCATCGAGGCATTGGCCAGACAATTCAATGCGCGGTCCATCCTTGAGTACGGGCGTGAGCGGAACCCTGACCTCCGCCTCGCCTGAGAGAAGATCCCTCGTGGATAGGGGCTGGCCGTTCTTGGTCACCCGGATGGACTTGACTGCGCTCCGATCCTGATGACCGACCTTGAGCGTGACTACGATCGGCTGGTCATACTGGCAACGGTCCGTCGATACCTCCAAGGTGACCTCGGGGGCCGGATCACGAATCTCAATGTTGGCTTTGCGCTCCGGGATGAGCTCTCGCTCCGTTCCATCCGCAAGCCGTTCCAGACCCTTGGCGCTTACCCTCAGCGATCCTGCCGCAACCAACAACTCTGCAGGTATGGGAACGGGGACTTCCAGACCGTTCTCCGTCGCGTTGACCGGAATACGAACGGCCGGTAGCGGCGCGGCTCCATCGCGGGAAAAGGTGCACTCGACCGCGCTGACGCTCTTCGCTGCCCGCACGAGTACGGAGATGGATCCGGCTGTGCCACGCAGGATCGACTGCGGCGGCACCAGATCAATACCCGGAACCGCACTGACATCAATCGTCTGGGTAGCTGAGGCGTCAAGCTGGGTGAGGCCGCAGGCCGACAGCATGCATTTGGCTTCGATACGAAGTGAGCCCGCATCAGATGGGCGGTACTCGATTGACTCGCGGTTGTTCCACTGACTCTGTTCGGTCCCGTTGACGATCCACATCAGAGTTCGCTTGACACCAGGAAGGGTGACAAGGCCGGGTGAGTCGCGCTTGATACGGAAATTGATTGTCTTCCCTGCGTCGAAACGTGCATTGGCTGGTGCCGCGTCGTTCTCGAGTTGGATCGTCGGGTCCAGGGCGATTACGTTGACGGTGGCATCCGAGCGACCGTCTTCAGCTTTGGCCGTGACCGTGACGAGGTGTTCCCCCTGCGGAAAGGCGTGATTCAGGACGATCCCATCGAAGGGCTTCGCGGATCCCTTAAATGTCCACGACGGACGTGATGCCGCGTCGACGGCAAGGGTCAATCCGCACGGTTCACCCGCGCGGCAGTACCACGAGGAGCATTCCTCCGGCAACTTGAGCGCCGCCTTGACATTGGGCGGCAGCTTCAAAGCCGGTACCGCGAGGTTGATTGACTTGACGAAGTCATCTCTGACGGAGGTTGCGGTCAGCTTCAGCAACCTCCCGTTTGGCGAGGCGGGAACTGGGATGCGTAGCCGGTTCCCCACGCGCTGAAGCGGGCTGTCGCGCCCCTGCAGTCGGAACTCCAGGCGGTCGATCCACTTCTCCGAACCAGGCGGAAGCACGAGGTCCAGTGTGATGTCGCGTGCCTCGGGCACCTTGCCGATGGCGATCGAAGACGCAGCAATTGAGAATTCAAACCGATCCGGCTTTGGGGGTGGCGGCGGTGCTGCGCTCCCCAACTTCAGGAACGGAATCTTGTTGGTGAGGGTACGGGCAAGCGACTCTGCCTTGGATCCGTAGGGTCGTATCGATACGACAAATGACTCCGGATATCCGTTCCGTACGGTGATCAACTCTTGGACAGCCTTCTCTTGAGTATGACCGCCGCTTCCCTTCATACTGTCTTCGCCATCGCTGAAAATGACGATGGACGCCCATCCAATCGATCGGGCAAGCAATCGCCGATCGGCTTCGTTGGCCGCGATGCTCACGGCTTGATAGAGAGGAGTATCTCCGTACGGCTCACCTAGCAATCCCTTGCCCGGTCCGTTTCCGGCGATGTCTGCCGCGATGCGAGTCAGTTCATCAGGCGACGTGGCAAGAAAAGGTCCATCGGGTCGAATGAAAGAGAAGGTTGGCTTTACTCCACGGGTGCCAAACTTGATCACATGGACATACACCGGTGTGGATTCAGCGACGGCCTGAATCTCGCTGCGCAGATCCTTGCGAACCAACTCCCACCGTCCGTCGCCGCTCATCGAACCAGATCCATCAACGACCAGCAGAAGGTAGCCCGGCAGTGGCTGCGCTTGGGCGGTGTCCCCCGTGGCGCCGCCGGCGAGCTTCGCTGACACTTCAAGCGTCGGTTCTTGGGCCCAACAGAGCTGCGTGGAGCACCACAAAATGAGCATCGAACACGAAGCGACCCAGTTGTCGAGCATGCAGCTAGTGGAGCGTTTCATGTCTTCACATGATACAATAACCGAGTGAAGCCCGGAACGGTTCACTGACGGCTTAACGAATGGCGAATTCAAACATTACGTACCGATTGAAATTTTGGTGCCTCGGCACGGTGTGTCTGGCCCTGCTTGTGGCGGGATGCTCAAGCGGAACTATTTCGCCTCCACCGCCCGCTGCTCAGGCGTCAAGCGTTCCTGGACACGGGACCAACGGCCAATCACTTGGATTGGTCCGCGTCAGGATGCGTGGCGGCACCGACATCAAGGGGGCCGACGAGCCAGTCATCCAGTGGATGATGAAGCACGGCATGCCCACAATGAAGGCCGGATACTTCATCGGCAAGCTGCGAGAGTCGGGCTTCGACACACTGTTGCTGGTCCTGCCGGGGGACGATGCAATCCTCGATGATGCTGGTTTTTACATCGGCGGCCCATCGACCAAGACACGGGATGATGTTGAAGACATTCTGATCATGGTCGGTGGGACTGAAGAGGGTCTGGCCGGGTCGGCGCTCACTGTGTTGCCCGTGGGTAATGGATGGTTCTTCGTGGGTCTCAACGGGGATGGCGTCATCCATGGGGCAAGCGATGGTGACGCTCGCTTCCTGTCCAACCTGTTGGATCGCTTGGGGGATCATCCGGCTGCCGCGGTGATTTCGTTTGAGCGGATTGGGCTGGCCCTCGGCAACGTGAGCGACCGCTTGGAGCGTTACGCGGAGCTGGAAGAGCAACGCCGCGAGAGTCGCGCTCGGCCCCGTATTAGCGGTCGATTTGACGACGATCTCGACGCGGCTATCGACGAAGATGAGGAGTTTCAGGCGTTCCTCGAGCAGATCGGGGAGTTTCTTTCGGAGAACCAGTCCCGGCTTGTTCGCCGCCTGCAAGCTGCGTGGTCGGCATTGGCGATCGCCGATGGATTGGCCGGCATCATCAATGACGCCGGGAGGGCGGGCATTCAACTGGTGTACCCCTCGCCCGAGGCTGCGGAGTTGCTCGTCAAGGCAACGGACCGGATCCGTCGGGACATGACCCTTGCCGTGAAGGGCGGACTGGAGCAGGGTGAGATTGATAGTGAGACAGCGGCAGCGTATGAGGCCGACATCAATCGACTCAAGGTCGAGCGAAACGGTAGTTCGGTCCTGCTCTGGGACGAGTGAGTGGAGTCGTCAATGAGGTGGCCGTGCTAACCCGCACCAACCTCTTCCCCGCACCAACGAGTTGGTTCATGGCAGTCACCTCGTAGCCGGGCTTGCCTGTTCGGGCCGCCGGCTCGGAGCCAGTCACAACCCTGAAATCCTTGCCTCGCGCTTCTTCCGTCAGGTTGTCCCAA
>SXGQ01124937.1_pt1 | contig 30466 bp, 23 predicted proteins | sample 3178371 | NCBI WGS metagenome assembly SXGQ01 (sample SAMN11356859, study PRJNA531348) | freshwater metagenome | isolation source: freshwater sample F1-20 | place: China: Fuxian Lake, Yuxi | collected 2017-12-25
GATAACGATGATACCAATCTCTCAAACTTTGCTTCTAGTTTCGACATATCTACGTTGACCGTATTATTAACCGATGCTTGTTGTTGTGGTATCGACATAGAAGGAGACAATGCACCAGCGGATAATAATTTTGTTCCCGCCATAACAGTATCATTATTATTTAATAGTAATGCTCTAGTACCATATCCTTTAGGAGATACTACGTCATCAACTGTTTCTTGTTCATCTACGGGAAGTGTACTTCCTATTGCACCTCCTGTTAACCTTCCTATTGCACTACCACCAAAATATCCAATTAGTCCTGCACCAAGACCAACTAAACCACCAACAAGATTGCCCGCAAGAGGAACAAATGTTCCCATTGCTGCACCCGCTAGCGTCGATGCACCTATACTACCAGCCAAACCACCTGTCGCACCACCGATAGCTCTTCCCTTCTGTTTGTTTGCTTCTTGTTGAGTAATTGCTCCTGCTTGTTGTTGTGCGGCCGCAGATTGATAACCCGACACACCTTCTACCAAACTACCCGCAACTGCTAATAGTGGTGCTGCTTTACCCAACACTCTACTAACTCCAGCAAATCGTCCGGCACTTCCACCAGCTTGTGCTACATCATCTGCTAATCCTCCAGCAGCACTTCTTGTGGTAAACCGTCCTCTTGCATCTCTTGGTGGTGGGCCTTTTTTTCCACCAGGACTACCACCACCCCCTCCACCACCTCCCGGGCCACCCAACCCTCTACCCATTTGTGCAGCGGTATTTCTATTAATAGCTACTGTGTTTATTCCTAACGCTACAGCATTTGGATTAACACTAGCCACCAACGATAACATAGTTGCCGTTAATGCTGCTGCGGATACTGCTGATTTTGAAGCAGTATCTTGTAGTGTATCAACACTACCTTCTAATTCTGTTTTTTGTCCTGGTTGTTTTGTACCTGTTGCTAATCCTGCTAGTCTTTGCGACTCACTTACACTAAGTCCCAATCGTTCAAGAATTAATCGACCAAAATTATCACGACCAACCCCTCTACCTTGATTCTCTGCAAGAAACTGTGCTGCAAACTGTTGTCTTTCTTCTGGGGTGCCAGATGCTGCTACTTCTGCAAATTTAGCGGTATCGAATGTAAATCCTAGAGCTTGGGCTTCGGCTCCCATTTCTAGGAAGCCTTCAAAATTACCCAACACAGAATCAAACATACTTTGTGTCTTATCTAACGAAACACCAATCTTAGCTGCGTTTGCAGCTGCGGTAGCTAGTGATCCTGCAAATTTATCACCAGCAATAGCCACTAAGTTTGCATTTTCTGCTGCAAACTTTAATCCCGCTGCTCGTGATAATCCAGCGCGTCTAAATGCTTCTGTATATGTACCTTGTACTTTTACCGCATCGTTGGTGCCTACTAAAAATGCACGACGAGCTCGAACGAATACCTCCGAACTTGTGCCTAATGCTTTAGATTCTTGTGCAATTTTACGTGCTTCTTCTGGTGCGAGGATAGTACCAAACTCTTCCTTAAACGCTGCCGTAGCGTCAAGAATTTCTGCAGCGGAAACTTTTGCCCCTGGTGTGGCTAATGATTTGACCGCTTCTACTTGTGCACGTGCAAGTTGTGATGCAGCGGTACCTAGTGTGGTGCCTAATTTTTGTTGGGTTTCTTCTGCAGCTTGTCGAAGTCTAACCATTCCATCAGCAGCACCTTGTAATCCAGCTACCAGCTTCTGCATTCCTCCTCTAGCTTGTTTTACATCACTAGCAATACCAAGTATACCAGTAAATACAGGACTAATGCCAAGTGATTTTTCAAGTATATCGGTGGACTTTTCAAGTGCTTGAAGTTTTTTTATCGTTGCTGCGATAGATTGTTGTTCTAATTCCGAAAGTCTTTTTTCTACTGCAGAACGTTGTGTAATTGTATCAAGTAATTCTTTTTCGCTAGCAGCTTTCTTTTTCAAAATATCAATAGTGTCTAACTCTATATTAATTAATTCACCGTTTACACTAGTATATTCTATTTTACCTTGTTTAAGAGCGTCCTGAGCTCTACGCAAGTTTTCTTGTACATCTCTAAGTCGCTTTTGAGATAACAATAGTTCATCTGTTTCATTTGTTAACTTTGTGTAAGCTGATTTTAATTCTTCTCTAGAATTATTTAGCTCTTCTTCTGTTGCCATTTACTATCTCATTTACGAGGTTTTTTCATAGCCTTTTCTACTTCTGCATTTGCTTTTTCTATTGCATCGTTCATTTGTTTCAAATAGAAGCCGCGCAAGAACACGGGCATATTGTATAAATCTTCAAAGGTAAATCCACCTTTTCCATAATATATCATAGAAAAGATGACCTTATGCATATTTAACCTATACTCTTGCGTCAGGCCAAAAAAAGTTCAAGCCTATGGAAACTGGTAGCTTAGATGTTCTGTCGCACGATTCGCAAGTGTACGATGCTTCAAACTTTATATCTGGTGCAACTGAACTATGAAATTCACGAAGTGCTCTTGCATCGGCCACCAACATATTTTCTGCTGTTTCACGAATAGTCTTTACATCTTTTACACCGTCTACCTCTGTTATAATAGAACGTAGTCTAGTAGTTGCTTCTGGTTCTACTTGTAGCCCTATTTTTTTAAGCGAGGTTAGTTCTTCTTGTATTGCTTTTTCGTCTTTACGAGTTAACAATTTAACCTTGATGGTTTTCTTACTAACAGGTAAAGTAATAGTTAAATCAGATTCCTTGAATTCTTTTGTTTCCAATTGAGATAAGTCAATTGCGTGCTCTTTTTCTATACCACACGAAGGACAAGTTACGCTAACTGGATAGTCTTTTCCATAACCTAAAATACGACTTGCTACCATTACTGCATTTAAATCACCAAGTAATAAATCTTCTTGATTGACACCTTTTGTGACGATTAAACTGTCCATTAACTTATCAAGAACTATACCTTTTTGAATAAGGTTTTGTGAAGTTAAAATATCTTCTTCCTTAGCGGTCATATACTTCAATTCAATTTGACCGCTAGCTAATGGGTGACCTTGTGGGTAATACTTGCCCTTACTTGGTAAATCAATTACTTCAGTAGGGAATGTAACATTTGACATAGAATAACTCCTTGTGTTGTAAATACTTGTATATAAATATCAATCTTCTACATTTTCATCGGTAAAATGGGTATTATATACCGAACTAATTCTGCGGACAAATTCCTTAAAAAATGATTTATTACTATCAGGAGTGACCAATTCTCCGTCAACAATAAGGTCTGCAACTTGTTGTTTTTCCTTCAAAATATCCCGCATATACTCATCTATGGTGTCCTCACACAACATATAATAGGCTTGGACTTGGGAGGTTTGACCGATACGATGAGTTCTGTCCTCTGCTTGTTCGTGATTTGCTGGTACCCAATCACAGTTCAAAAACACCACCGTATCGATGACTTTCTGTAATCCGTCAATACCCATACCTGCTGCCAATAAACTAAAACATCCAATCTTAGCCCGTCCACTGGTCAATCTATCGATACTTTCTTGTCGCTGGTCACGGCTCATATTACCCGTCAACAACGCAGCCTTATCACCATAATGGTCAGTCAAGAAATTGAGTGGGGCAAGATAATTACTGAATATTAGGATTGACCTGTCGTTATCCAAGAATTCATCAATCATTTCCATCACTCGTGGTAATTTCTTACTAATAAGGAACGCTTGGAGTTTTGGCATGTGAGTGACTGAAGGTTTCCCATCCATTTTCCATTTTCCAAATACCTCTTTTAATAACTGCTGGTATTCCTTCTTTTCATCCTTGGTCAACTCTACATAAAGGTCATTTCTTTGCTTTGATGGTAGTTCTGTCAATACCTCACTTTTCTTTCTACGAATGACCAAATCTTTCGTTCTGTCATGCAAATCTTGAAGATTACGTGGTGCATCACCTTTCCATCCACCATATCGTTCTACAAAGTGATAGAAGTTATTAAATCGTTCTTTATCCAAAAAGTTTAATAGACTAAATGCCTCAATAGGGCGAGACATTACAGGAGTTCCCGTCAAGAAAATACTATACTTAGTTTTAATCCCAGGATATTTTCTACGTTCCTTCCACGACCCCAAGATACTTTTTGCACGAATGGTCTGTCTATTTTTGAGATAGGTGGCTTCATCACATACCAAGAGGTCAAACTTTTGGTCACGAAGTGATTTACTAATTTTTGCTACCGCATCATAATGTACAATATGAAACTGATTATCGAGTTCTCCATCATAATGCTTACTATCCCAGATGGTAGATTTCTTACCAATAAATTTCTTGATTTCACGCTGCCAGTTGACCACCACCGATAACGGACAGACAATGAGTGTTTTAAGATGGTGGTGCTGCGCATATCCTATAGCTTGTGCCGTTTTACCTAATCCAGGTGCATCAGCAATCAAACAACGACCACCTGCTCTATCAACAAATTGCACACCGACTTTCTGGTACGGATAAAGATTGAGTTGCATCCCTTTGATTTGGAAGTCTGTATCTTCTTGACTACGAATTTCATCAAGGTCTTGTCTACGAGATTTGAGTTCCTCAACCTTGTCTAATACTTTTTGGTCACACTTAATGTTGGTGAATATCGTAAATACTTTTGGAAGATGAACAATTGGAAACTCCCAGTGCTTCTCATCGTTGTTCCATTTACGACCATCAATTTCATACTTAAACTTTGCTAACATTACTTTGTCGTATGGCATAATAATCGCAGAGGTCTTACTATCAATCAATAATACCTCAACTTTATCACTTGATTGTTTGGGTAAATCTTTATATGAGATAGTTGGATTATTGGTTCGTGGAAGGTCAAGTTCACTAATATCTTTCCCCATCAAGGTTTTTGCCGCGGCTTCACCCCAAGGTTTCGGTAATCCTTCTTGACCAGACATCCATTCTAAATACGAAGGAACACTCCTCGCAACGTGTGCTAAGGAGTGTCCTTTGAACCTACCCCACGTAACGATTACGTGTTCAGCCGACTTGTGTATTTCCATCTGTTGGAACTTTAATGTATTTCATTGTTTCCATATCCAATCGCCATCCGTCTTGTGGGCTTAGTCCCATCATTAACATCAATTCAATGTTTGCATCTTGAATTTCTTGTAATGAACGTTGTTGATATTCACGGATGCGGGTATTATGTAAATCAACTAATTTACGAATTGCGATAGGAACTGGTGCTTCTATAATTTCTTTTCTTTCTTCTGTCATGTTACACCTTTCTCTTGAATAGTTGTGCTATATCATCTTGACGATGGATTAACTTACCTGCTGGTTCCCATTCTTGGTCAAGACCTGTGACCTTCATTATATTCTCAATCGAACCATATTGCTGCGTCCAATCACAAGTTAGGTTGATAAGAACAAGGTCTGTCTTGTCATATAGTTGCTTACGCACTTGTTCCGAAACTGCACGTGTGGTTTCAAGAAGTCTACCTGGCATCAAGAGTACTAGACTGTACGCATCTTCTTTCCATGTATTGAGGTCAAAGATACTACCCATCGTAAAGACACCCCAATGAATAGTGGTTGCTGCGGACATGCAACGTTGACGGTCTGCTTCAACACCGTGTGGGATGAGGTCAAATCTGTCTCCAACTACACGACCTAACAAGACACCATTTCCACAACCGAGGTCGAGGACATTACCACCAGGAATATATTTCATATCCCCGATTGCGTCAATGATAACTTGATGAAAGTGATCCATCGCTTCCTTATTACTAAACCCGTTCTCTTCCCACACTGAAGTATCTTCGAGCGATTTAGCGAATGAGATAGTTTTTGTGACTGGTTTTGTTTTAATCTTCTTTTGATTATACGGATACGTTATACCAGACATACCATCAATAGGATATTCGTGTGCATGCTTCTGTACCACATACTTCCACGGGGTCATATCAGTTCTGGATGAAATCTTGTTGATTGGTGTACGGATTTCTGCGATACCATGCAGTGCTGACCACTCTACAGGCCACGAAAGTAATTCGTATATCCAATTTACTTCTTTTTCAAATCCAAGTGTACGACCAAGTTCTGCCATCTTCATACCAAGTTCTTCTGTTGCCTTGCAATCAAACGAACACGGGAGATGTGATACCAGTCGTACACCTTGCCAACGCCACATAATATTACATTCAGGTGGAGTGTCTGCCTTAATATGGATAGTGCGATGCGTTTCATCATCATCGTTTAGCTGCATGTTTTCAGCCGCCATTGTCCACGTAGTATCAACAAACCCCTGGTCTACCCAATACTTCATAAAGTGATTGGTACAGCAAGTGGGATACCCAAGTAAACGACCAGCCTCACGGTCACGAATGTGTGGTTCTGCTTGCCAGATGTTGAACCATTCGTCCGCTATAGCTTCAGACTTTGTGAACACAACACGAACGTTGTAATCACCACCATTGTATGGTGTGCTTGTAGACGAGTAAGTTCCTGCTTTTCCTTCTTTGGCAATAGGGACTACGAGCACTCCATGCTTTTCGTATTCCACAGTTAAATTTATGATTTCTTCTGGTGATACTATATCTAATGAAGATGGACGAATATCGTGAACAACCGACATACGTTCAATACGTCTCCATGCGTTATTGATAGACGCAATGATTGGTTCGTACTTATTTCTATTTTCTATAGAAGTCCACTGCACCCGAGTCCAATCAGACAAGACATGCTTTATTCTTTGCATAACCCCTTCGTTGTTTAAATTAAACTTTCAACTTGCTTTTTTCTTCTGCGATAATCTTCTTTAAGAAAGACTTCCAAGAATTACCTGTATCTTGCTGTTGTTCTGTAGTTCCTTGTGAAATTTCGTTATTATTTAAGGAATCCGAACCAAATCGTTCCATATACGCTTGTGCATAACGTCCTGTTTCATCAACGTGGTCGGCGTGATCACGAGTCATATCCCACTGTGGTTTCTCGTCATTAGCGATTGTTTGTGAACTAGTTATTACAGGAACAGTTTCAGAAGTTGTTTCTTTGTCACGGAATTCTTCTGGAATTTCCTTCAACATTCCTTTTTCTAACAAGTCTTTTACGACTTCAAATTTTTGACCATATGCACCCGATGTGTCAACGTGGTCGGCATGTAATCCTGGTATCATCTACGTATCCTCTTTGTATTATGGTAAATATCCGTACTTCTCTTTAAACTCTGCTGCGTATTTTCCTGTTTCATCCGTATGGTCTGCGTGTGGCTTGTGTCCCCCCAAAGATTGATTCATTAGATACGACTCAATATATCTCTCAATGTCAAATCCAACATTTGGGTCTAAATACTTTTTGATGTGTTCTAATCTAAGTTCTGCACCTCTGCTATACCCATACATCAAAATATCTTCATATCTCTTTAATTGTGGGTCTAGAGATAATGGTATTTCACCACGTTCAACCATCATTCGTTCATAGATACTGAACGATACCTTCCAATTCATACAGGTATCCGTTCTATTTCTCCAATCCATATCTGCACCTGTACCTGGGCAGTGTGACTTACACATAATAAAAAAACGACATCCTTGACAACCGTTATGCTCTTGTGGGGTATTATATAACGCCATCTGGCGTTCGAATCCGTCAACATCCGCTTTAATCCAGTTGATACCTTCTTTATTACCGCGACCGCAGTTTGCTTTATTACCCTGTGAATCAATGCCCTGCACTGCGTGCGTGGTATATGGATCACAGGTCATAAATGTGCAGGTTGCGTTCGCATCATCTGCTCGTAACATATATTCTACATCACGGAAAATGTCAAAGTTAAAGGAACGCTTACCACGAACATTTAATTCACTGATCTCAAAATCCCACATATCTAATAAGAATTCAATATTTTGCTCTGGTGTAAGAGCTAGTGTATCTGTGATTGATGTGTGGTCAATCTCTAGTGGATGAAGTCTTGCTCCATCAACACCCCACGATTGGAGTTCTTTAATCCATGCCTTGAAGCGTTCACGATACTTTGGTAATCCATTCTTTTTATGAATAGTAATAATTAAACCAAGTGAGAGCTTATTGTCAAGACACTTCTTGATAGCTGCAAATGACTTACGAGTAGCTTCTCTAGTCTTTTCTAATGACCCCGCCCAACGAGTATCGTTCATTTCGTCAGGACCATCAAGTGATATTCCTACGTGAACTTTATACTTCTTAAACATTTCTATATGGCGGTCTGTGATTAAAACACCATTTGTTTGGATACCATTAAATCCGTATCGGTCAAATCCCCACTTAAAAATAGTTTCTAAGTCGTCAATATCAGTTAATAATGGTTCACCACCAAAAAGGGTAAAATTACCACCTTCTTTGGCAAGACCTTCTAACATTTTTTCAACGGAATATGTTTTGTGTCTAAAATTACCCGCATCTCGCATGGGATGTTCATAACAATACGGGCAACTCAAATTACATACTACACCAACTGGTTCTAATTCGATAGTCATATAACCTCGTGATTAATAAATCATTTTATAATATACAACACCGCACATCACTTGTCAAGCCCCAATTATGGACCAACATAGGTTGGTTGGTCACTATGTGGTGTGGTATTGTCAGTATGCGCTGCATTAATTGTTGTATTTGTGTGCGCAATATCCGTATGTGCTGCTGGTGTTGTATTATCTGTGTGCGCCGCAGTGATGGTGGTATTTGTGTGTGGAGTATAGTTGTCCGTATGGGCTGCGTTAGTGGTATTGTCCGTATGTGCCTTTGCAATATTAGTATGTGCGATATCCGTATGTGCTGCTGGTGTTGTATTATCTGTGTGCGCCGCAGTGATGGTGGTATTTGTGTGTGGAGTATAGTTGTCCGTATGGGCTGCGTTAGTGGTATTGTCCGTATGTGCCTTCGCAATATTACTAAATGCAATATTGTTAAACGGAGTAGTGTTATCCGTATGTGCTGCACCAATATTAGTATGTGGGGTATAGTTGTTAGTGTGCGCAGCTGGTGTTGTACTATCCGTGTGTGCCTTTGCAATATTACTAAACGCAATATTACTAAACGCAATATTACTGAATGCGATATTACTAAACCCAATATTACTAAATGCTATGTTATTGAATCCAATATTGGTGTGACCGATATTACTATGCCCAATATTACTATGTGCTACATTACTGTGTCCTACATTACTATGACCAATGTTGGTGTGTGATGCAGCGATATTACTAAATCCAATATCACTATGTCCAACATTACTATGTGCAATGTCGGTGTGTGATGCACCAACGTTACTATGTCCTACATTACTATGTGGTGTATAAGAATTAGTAAATCCTGTATAAGAGTTACTAAATCCCACATTACTAAACCCAATATCAGTATGTGCTGCACCGATATTAGTATGTGATGCTGGTGTTGTTGAATTACTATGATTCATATATTATTCCTATCCATGCATGCATTATAGTGAAGGTCCACCTTGATACGAATTGGTGTGATTTCCTCCTGAGTAAGAATTAGTAAATCCTGTATAAGAGTTACTAAATCCCACATTACTATGTCCAATGTTAGTGTGTGATACACCGATATTAGTATGTGATGCTCCGATATTACTAAATCCAACATTACTAAATGGGGTGTAGGAATTAGAAAATCCTATATTACTAAATCCAATATTACTAAACCCAACATTACTATGTGGTGTATAAGAGTTACTAAACCCAATATTACTAAACCCAACATTACTAAACCCAATATTACTAAACGCAATATTACTAAATGCTATGTTATTGAATCCAATATTGGTGTGACCGATATTACTGTGCGCAACATTACTGTGCCCAATATTACTATGACCAATATTACTATGACCAATATTACTATGTGGGGTATAGTTGTTCGTATGGGCTGCGTTAGTGGTATTGTCTGTATGTGCCTTCGCAATATTATTAAATGCTGTAGTATTGTCAGTATGTGCTGCAGCGATATTAGTATGACCAATATTACTATGTGGGGTATAGTTGTTAGTGTGCGCAGCTGGTGTTGTGTTATCCGTGTGTGCTTTTGCTATATCTGAATGCGCTGCTGGTGTTGTGTTGTCTGTGTGTGCTGCAGTGATTGTCGTATTAACGAATGCAATATTAGTATGTGGGGTATAGTTGTCAGTATGACTATTTGGTGTTGTGTTATCCGTGTGTGCTTTTGCTATATCTGAATGCGCTGCTGGTGTTGTGTTGTCTGTGTGTGCTGCAGTGATTGTCGTATTAACGAATGCAATATCTGTGTGTGCCGCTGGGGTGGTATTGTCGGTGTGTGCTGCGGCTACGTCGGTGTGACCACGACGAGCATTTCCCGCAGTTGAAATCCACTGCCAGAATGTAGTTTGAACCCATACCGAACCAACCTTTGCTCCAGCTGCTGCTCCTAAATCACTTGATGCGATGGTGCGGTCAACTCCTGTAGCAGAGATATAATGGAAATCATCTCCAGCTACCCAAATAGATCCAGCCTTAGCTCCCGCAGGACTAGACCCCGCCGTACCCGTATAAAAGTACTCGTCTCCTGTTGCATCAATAAATCTAAAGGTTTCATCACTAACCCATATACTACCAGGTGCCTTTGGCATATATTAAAATCTCCACATAACGTCTACCTCTATATAAGTAGTATTTTCAACAACTTTACTTATAAAAATGACGTTAAACACACGTAAATGTTCCTAAACAACCTACTGGTCTAGCCGCACAAACCACGGAATAAAGATTACTATTTGGATTCGTATAATTATTTGACCCTGATGACGGAGCTCCCTCAGTGCAAGTCACAAATCCTGCGGGGCATTCTCCGTCTACACCATTACTCCCTTGTGGTCCTGTGGCACCTTGAACACCAGTAACACCCGTAATACCTATGGTACCAGATACCGCTGCTCCTGCAGAAATACCTGTTATACCAATAATACCTGTTGCTCCTTGTGGACCACTTGGACCAGTAGAACCAGTAGTTGGTACTCCTACTGGACCTGTTGGACCTGTAATTCCCACTACGTTAGTTAATCCTGTTGGTCCTGTGATTCCAATAATACCAGTTGCACCAGTAATACCCACCACACCAGTAGCACCTGTTGCTCCAGTTGGTCCTGTTGCACCTGTAGAACCTGAAGTAAATGATGCAATACCTGTTGAACCTGTGACACCTGTAATACCGATTACACCCGTAATACCTATTGGTCCAGTTGGTCCAGTACTACCAGTAACACCTGTTGGTCCTGTAATACCTGTGGGACCAATTACACCTTGTGGTCCTGTTGGTCCTGTTGGACCTGAACTGGTAAGTCCCGTTGGACCTGTAGCACCAGTTGGACCTGTAGATCCTGACCCTGCTAGTCCTGTTGCTCCTGATGGTCCTGATGGACCCCGTGTCCCCGTTGGACCCGTTGGACCAGGACCATATGATGCGGTCAGCACATTTACATTTACCGCAATAGTTGCAGTAAATGCTAAACTACTGCTAAGTGCTGTACTTGCTGTGGTCGGTGTACCCAGTGGAAAAAATTGCGACATAATGTATTATAGGAATGCGTTACTGTGAGCGGCCGCAACATTTGAATGTGGGGTGGTACTATTTGTAAATGATATTGTGCTGTTGGTATGTGCAGCGTTAATTGTAATATTACTAAATGCGATATCGCTGTGCTCTGCTGATGTTGTATTGTCGGTGTGTGCTGCACCTATATTAGTGTGACCAATATTACTATGTGGAATAGTAGTGTTAACAAATCCTACATTATCAAATGCGATATTACTAAATCCAATATTAGTAAATCCAATATTAGTGTGCGATATATTTGAATGTGAAATATCAGTATGTGCTACTGCGATGTTGGTGTGTGCAATATTTGTGTGAGCTGCTGCGATATTTGTGAATTTTGTGGTAGTATTTAAATGTGTTGGGGATGAATAGTTGTCTGTGTGTGCCAGAGCACTGTCACTATGCCCAATATTTGTGTGTGATATGTTAGTGTGTGCTACTGGTGTATTAGTAAACGAAGTATTAAGAAATCCCTGATTACTATGAGCGATATTGGTATGAGCTGCTGCAATATTGTCAAATGGTGTGGTATTATCCGTGTGCGAACCATCCTGCGCAAAGTCAGTGTGTGCAGCTGAGACATTCTCAAACGCTGCATCGGAGTGGCCTATATTTGTATGTGTTGGACCTGGCATTAGTTATTTCCTATTATAAACATTTTATTATTGTGCAACACAATTATTACCGACACAAGCACAATTTGGGTAACAGGCACAGAACTCATCACATTCCGCTGCATTTCCACCAGGACATTCCGAACATTGTGCTGGTGTGTAACTATTCACAAACGATATATTTCCATGCGCTACGTTTTGATGTGCGGTATAATTATTCGTGTGTGATGCGTTGATTGTAGTGTTAGTGTGCGCAGAACTAATATTAGTGTGTGGAGTATAACTATTACTAAATCCTGTATTAACGAATATGATATCCGTGTGACCTATGTTTGAATGTGGAGTATACGAATTTGAGAATCCTGTGTTTGAAAATCCAATATTACTATGTGGTGTTGTGTTATCTGTGTGTGCTGCTGGTGCGTAATCGTCTTTATGAATTGCACCAGTGTTAGTGTGTGGAGTATACGAATTACTAAATGCAATATTACTAAATGGTATAGTGGTATTTGTGAATGCTACGTTATCAAACGCAATATTACTATGACCGATATTAGTATGTGCAATATTGGTGTGACTAATATTTGAGTGAGAAATATCAGTATGTGATTTTGCAATATTAGTAAATGCTATATTATTAAATGGTGTGGTATTATCTGTGTGCGCGGCGTTAATTGTAATATTACTATGCGCAATATCACTATGTGATGCGTTGATTGTAGTATCTGTGTGTGCTGCTGCGATATCAGTATGACCTGCTGCAATATCACTGTGAGGAACTGTAACATCGGAATGTGTTTGATTACATGATCCTGTTACGAAAAATACAGCTCGACCAGCGTTTCCTTGTACTCCTGTTGGACCAATTACACCTGTTGGTCCTGTTGCACCTGTGATACCTATTACACCAAATGTGTTTGGACCAGAAGATCCAGATGTCCCGATTGCACCAGTTGCTCCTGTTGGTCCTACTGGTCCTGTTTGTCCTGCTGATCCTGATGGTCCTGTTGCTCCAGTTGCTCCCGTTGGCCCCACACCAGTTGGACCCGTGCTTCCTTGCACACCAGTTGGACCAGACGACCCAGTTGGGCCTGTAACACCCGATACACCTATGATACCTACTGTGATGCTCACACTGCCCGTTGGACCTGTTGGACCTGTAGCACCAGTTGGACCTGTTGATCCTTGTATTCCAGATGGTCCTGTAATACCGAGTACACCAGTTGGACCTGTAATACCTGTTGGTCCTGTTGGACCTGTTGCTCCGGTAATACCGCTTGGTCCTGTTGGACCTGTTGACCCTGACGTTTCTGGTCCTGTTGATCCCGACACACCTAGAACACCTGTCGAACCAGAAATTCCAGTTGGTCCTGTAGGGCCTGTTGCTCCAGTTGCACCCGTGGGTCCAGATACTCCAGTTGGTCCAGTAAATCCACCTAATGCAAACGATGCGGTCAAAAATCCAGATCCACTATTCGTTACAACCGATGCCGTAAATGTTGTACGGGTATTGATTGCAAACGAACTAGTCGTTGGTACACCAAATGGGAAAAACTTAAACGTCATAACGATTACTCTCTATTATGGTGTGTTTGCACCAGTTGGACCAGTAGCTCCTACAGCTCCTGTTGGACCTGTTGCTCCAGTAGCACCTGTTGCACCTGTTGGTCCTGTAAATGCTACTCCTTGTGCACCTGTTGGTCCTGTTGGTCCTGTAACACCTATCGTACCTTGTGGACCAGATGCCCCAAATGGACCAGATGGACCTGTTACACCTGTTGGACCTTGGATACCTGATACGTCGACACCTGTTGGTCCTGTTGGACCTGTTGCACCCGTAACACCTAGTGGTCCCGCAATACCTTGAATACCTGTTGGACCACTTGGGCCTATTACGCCTGTTGGTCCCGTTGCACCTGTAATACCGATAATACCTGTTGCACCAGTTGCACCTGTTGGTCCTGTACTACCAGACACACCTAGTAGACCTGTTGGACCTGTAGATCCTGACCCTGCTAGTCCTGTTGCACCAGTTGGTCCAGTAATACCTGTTGGTCCTGTTGGACCTGTTGCAGAACGTGGTCCTGTTGGTCCTGTTGTTCCTATTAGACCTGTTGGTCCTATACCAGTTGCACCAGTGACCCCTGTTGAACCTGTTACTACCGATGTTGCTCCTGTTGCACCTGTTGATCCTCCACCAGTAACAGAATACGATGCACTCATACCAGAAAGTACGAATGATGCACTAGTCGCCACGGATGCTGTAGCTGCGAACGACGATGAAAATGTTCTAAGTGGAAAATATCTTAACATAATTCTCTTATATAAATATCAAAACGTATAACAGGTGCTTTATTTTTTACTGCGTTACAGCCGACCATTTTCCAACAGGACAGGAAGATGCCGCTAATTGTGTCTTTGCCTTCATAAAACACCCACATTTTTCACAGCGAAAATTCTCTTTTAAAAATTCACAACCTTGACAAATTGAAAATCGGTTAAACGCGGTATCTGCATCTAAAATAACAGGTAATCCTTTTGCTGCGTGCTTACCAGTAAACCACATTTCTTTTGCTAAATTTCTAGCTTGTTGAAAAATAGAAGGAAATTTTGATGTATCTTCTGTTTTTATCATTTGCTCTGTACGTTCATACCCTTCTTTGTTTTCTTCACCAAAAGCAGCTTCGGTATATGACATACCTTGTATCATTTTAATTGCTGTAACAATATCAATTGGTGCGTCCATTGCTCTCGTACCTTGACGATAAAAAAGTGGTGTATAATTTTTTGGTGCGAAATAATATACCGCCTGTGTCATTGGTCGTGGGAACATGATTGGTTCTTCACGATAACAGATGGTGTGTAAATGTACTGGGTTTTGTTGACCCTTAATTTGATTTTCTAAATCGGTCAAAAATTTACCCTTAAAACTTTCACAACCCTCCGCCACGACAACAGCAATAACTACATATTGTGCCGTATCGATTAGTTCTTGTAATTCACGAAACATTTGTATGCTCATTGTTTAATCCTCTAATGAAAATATATAAATTGATCCTGATATTGTTCCTGTACCAGATCCGTTTGTAATTGTGTAATATGTTATTTGGTCTGCCGACAACAATGCTGGATTTAATAAATCTGCATCATTTCTACCAATTAGTGTTGGTGTCATTGGTGTTTTTCCAACATCTTCCATATAAAAGTCAGCGATAAGTCCACTACTCTGTGATGGTTCTGTTCCAAATGACCGAGAAATTTCACCAACATCGTCTCTATAACTTTCACTGGTGTATAGTCGTAATCTAATGGGTGCAACTGTTGGCTCCACTGCGTATGCTAGATATGTTCGTGGTGAACTAATACTACCAGTTCTGTGACTACCAGATGCTAATCCTGATGCACTAATAATTAATGTCTTGTGTGTATCTACTCCTACTAAATTACTTACCGCAGGATCTTCCATCAAAAATCTAGTAAGTGTTACTTTATCTCCAGCGTTTAGATTTGCTCCAGAACTGGAATCAATAGTGTAATATATACTACTCTTAATAGGATTGTCAAGGTTCACCCCAAAGACAGGAGGAGTTAACCGAAATAACGATTCGTTACTTAAATTAATATCTGTTATTAAACTAATTGCGGATGGGATACTTTGCGAAATAAATGGTCTTGCTAATTCCGTGCCGTCATTACGACTACCAGAATCCATATACAGTCTTATACGACAAACTTTGGAACCTTGTACAGCAGTAATAGCAAATACACGACCGATTTCAATTGATCCAGTATATTTAACACTTGCTGTTTCTATTGGAATTATTATACTTTCACGCTTTAGTGCTGCTGCCCCAGCGAGAATTTGTTGATTAAGACCCATATCTAATAAAACCTCTTATTAAGTTGCGTATTGGTTAGTTCCTACAGGAACCACTAATCTATATTGAGTTCCACTACCTGATACTATTCCTGAGAATTGTGAACCAGATATAATTGATTTGTCCGCCGTAAATGTTCCTGTTAACGTTGGACTTGCACTCATTACCACATTACCAGTTCCGGTAATTGCATTACTGACCAGTCCATCACTTGCGTTAGTGAACACTGCTTGATTTACAGTCAAGTTAGATGCGGTGACTGTACCTGTTACTTCTAATGCACCAGTAACAGCTAGTTTACCACCAATTAATGCGTTTGTACTAGTTTGTAATATCGACCCGCTAAGAATACTAGTTGCGTTTACTGTGGTTGGGGCAATTGTTTGACTTGCTATCGATGCTACAGTTTGTGCAGATGAGGATATTACACCAGATAATTGACCTTGAATAGTTGCATTTACTGCATATGAACTAGTTGCTGCGTTCAGTGCGTTGATAGAAACATCTTGCAAGTCATTTTTAGTTGCAATTGATGAACTGAATGTTGAATAGTTAGTTGTTGCTGTAATATCAACTTGTCCCGATGACGATACAGTTCCACCAGGAAGTAATGGCTTAACTTGTGTCGAACTTGATGCAACACCAGCAAGTTGTCCTTGTATTGTTGAGTTAATTGCGTAGGAACTAGTTGCTGCATTTAATGCGGTAATTGAAACATCTTGCAAGTCATTTTTAGTTGCAATTGATGAACTAAATGTAGTATAATTGGTTGTTGCAGTTATGTCAATTTGACCAGAACTTGTTACCCAACCAGGAAATTGTGCGGACGATGTAACTGTTCCACCAGGTAAGAATGCTTTTACTTGTGTTGAACTTGTTACCGTATCTGCTGGTAAGAATGCCTTAACTTGGGTAGAACCCGATACGATATCTGTTGGTAATACTAATGCACCACTAATACTTCCTTGTACAGCGAATGACCCCGTGACATTTAATCCCTTATAGAAACTACTTGGGTTGGTTCCATTCAATGTCAAGACACTTGCTGATGTCGCTGCACCCGTTGCAACTAAGAATTCCATTAAGTTAAGTGCTGCAATTGAATCGTGTCGTGTTACAATCTTATGACGAAATTGCGATGACCCACCAGTATATGCAAAGATGATACCATCTTTAAATGCATTGGTTGATGTTACACCATTTTCTACCATCAATGCACCATTTACATGCAACTTTGTTAAAGTAGATGGTGATGTAGTGTTGATACCAACAATACTATTAGTACCATCTATGGTGATTGTACCAGATGATTGTGATACTATTCCTGCTGGAAGTAATGGTGTAATTTGTCCTGATGCACTTACAGTGCCACCAGGAAGTAATGGTGCTACTTGTGTCGATGAAGATACTACACCAGGAAGTGCTGCAATTGCGCGTGCATTGGTGAAGTATAAATTAATACCTTCTGTTAAGTCTGTAGTGGTTGCCGTTCCTAAGAAACTTGCAGAATGTACGTTTTCTGCATTTAACTTAGTTTTAACTCGTGCGTCTGTGTAATAAAGATTTATGCTACCTTCATTTAATCCATCAGTACTGACCGCAAGTGAACCAGATACTCCAAGTGCTAAACTTGCAGTTGCTGCGTAACTTGCACTATTGACTTGTACCGCTGCAATTTGCGTGGAACTACTGACTGTTCCGGTTGGTAATCTGTTTACAACTTGTTGTGAACTACTCAACACAGATAATGAATCAATATAACTTAATACCAAGGAATTTGCGTAATATTTGTTTGTTACACCTTGTGTTAAATTATCAGTTGTTGCTGTTCCCAAGAAACTACCTGAGTGTACGACTTCTTGACTAATTTTTGTTTTTACTCTTGCGTCTGTGTAATAAAGATTAGTTAAACCTTCTGCAAGATTGTTTGTTGTTGCAGTTCCTAAGAAACTTCCAGAATGTACGGTTCCAAGTTGTGCTGCTACTGCGGTTGCAAAGTTTGCTGTTGATCCCGCGTTGATCTGACCAGAACTTGATACCGTATCTGCTGGTAAATTATTTGCTATTTGTGTAGAACTACTAAAGACACCAGAAAGTTTATTGGTGATTGAGTTGTAGTCAATTTGTGATGAAGCGGTTACCCATCCAGGATATTGTGACGATGCGGATACTGTACCCGCTGGTAATTGTGCTGATGACGAAATTACGCCACCAGGAAGTGCAGAGTTAGAAATATTAGTTAATTGACTACCGTTACCTTGGAATGAACCAGTAAATGCACCAGATACAGGTGAATTAGTTCCTATTGCAGAACCAGATGGTCCAATAGATAACGCACCACCGTTATCTCTAATTGCCAATGAGCCAAGATATAACGTTGAACCAGAAAGATATAAGTCTCTAAACTTTAATGTTGGTGAACCTAAATCAAAGGTATCAGTAACTGCGGGAACTATATGAGAAGATGTGATTGAACCAGTGACTTTTAATCCACCAACGATACCTACTTGTGTTCCATTATCACTAATTTGTGAATTTACTATATGGTCACCTACTAGTCCAGCCTTTGGTAATAAATTAGGTGTTAAGAATTGTTCATTACCTAACGCACTAGTATTTTCTGGACCTGTAATCAATATACTACTGGTATTACTTGTTCCTGCGTGGACATACAACCATACATTATTTACACTGTCCCAGAGAAGTGAACCAGATTGTCCAGCAGAACCAGAATCAAATACTGTTAACCCACCGTACCGAAGTACATCGGTAGTATTTAGTGTAATGGTGTTGGAACCAACATCAAGTTGTGACGAAGTAATATACAAAACAGATGAGGTTCCTTGTACTGTTAAGTTACCAGTAATTGTTGTAGAACCTGAGATAATTTGATTACCAATAAATATGTTAGAACCAGTAGTTGCTATAGCTCCAATACCAGTAGTGTTTTGCACAATTATTTGTGAAGATGCAGTGACCCAACCAGGGAATTGTGCTGATGATGATACCGTTCCACCAGGTAATGATTGAACTACTTGTGTAGATGAAGTAATCCAACCAGGATATTGTGCTGATTCACTTACTGTTCCGTTTGGTAAAAATACTTTAACTTGTGCTGATGCTGAAACAGTATTTGCTGGTAATAATGGTTGAACTTGTGCCGATTCAGAAACAACACCACTTAACTTATTAGTAATTGAGTTATAGTCGATTTGACTTGATGCAGTGACCCAACCAGGGAATTGTGCTGATGATGATACCGTTCCACCAGGAAGTAATGGTTGAACTTGTGTTGAACTTGATACTATACCCGCAGGTAATGCCGCTGTTACCTGTGCGGATGATGAAACGGTTCCACCAACAGTGCGTAAACGCAATGTATAATTTGCAGTATCATTTGTTACTATAATACCATCGGCACCACCAGATGCGGTAACGAAGATGCCCGTAGTAATAGTAAATGATTTATTACCATCACCACCTAGCGTATTAACTGTTGGTTGTCCTGTAATAGATTGATAATTTATTTGACCCGAACTACTAACTACTGTTTCGGTGTCCAGTTTTGCCTTTACACGTGCGTCAGTATAATATTGATTTGTTCCTTCACTAATATCTGTGGTTGATAGTGTTCGTGACCCACCGAGTGAAACCGCAGTACCATTGATTGTTATTTGACTATTATTTAATGCTGCGTTAGGTAATCCAAATAGTTGTGCACCACTACCACTAAATACATCGGTAGTTCTAATACTACCAGTAGCAATAATACCACCTAAACTAAGGGATGAACCAGAAATTGCACCTACGAACTGACCAGAACTACTGATAAGACCTGCTGGTTTATTGAGAATGTTTACGAAGTCTCTTGCATCATTTGTAAGTTTTTCTTTCTCAATAGATGCGTTTGCGATAGAGAAACTTGCTGTGATAGATCCCGAAGAAATATTAACTGCGGCACCGAATATAACGTCATCGTTAAAAGTGACGTTAGTGCTACCAGAGGTAGCAAGTTCGATATTATTGACTTTTAATAAACTCATATTAGACTCAAACTAAAGTGTATACACCCCCGTATAAATATCATTTTATACCGGAATAAACGAAAAAAGGCACCCGTCTGGATGCCTTTTTTTACCATAAAATATCAACTTGTATTAGGTTGCGTATTGGTTAGTTCCGACTGGAACCACTAATCTGTATTGTAATCCACTACCTGATACTATTCCTGAGAATTGCGACCCAGACATTACGATATTATTTGCTGTGACCGTACCAGTTAATGTTGGACTTCCTGCGAATACGTTTGCACCAGTACCAGTTTCGTCGGTTAATGCTGCTGCTAAATTTGCCGAACTTGGTGTTGCCAAGAATGTTGCAACTCCTGTTCCTAGTCCAGAAATACCAGTTGATACAGGAAGCCCTGTTGCATTTGTTAGTGTAACGCTTGTTGGTGTACCTAATATTGGTGTTACTAATGTTGGACTGGTACTCATTACTACGTTGCCTGTACCAGTAATTGCGTTACTAACCAATCCATCTACTGCATTAGTAAACACCGCTTGGTTAGCGGTTAAGTTAGATGCTGTAACGGTACCTGTTACTTCTAGTGCACCTGTTACGGCTAGTTTACCACCAATTAATGCGTTTGTACCAGTTTGTAATACGGAACTACTAAGAATACTAGTTGCGTTAACGGTGGTTGGTGCAATTGTTTGATTTGCTATTGCTGCAACTGTTTGAGCGGATGATGAATAAATACCTGCTAATAACACTGTACCCGTGGAGGTAAGTCCCGTAAATGAAGGTGCGCTAGATTGTGATACAATGTTTTGTAATAGTAATGTACCATTTGCTGTGATATTTGCTGCGGTTACAGTACCAGTTAAGGTTGGTGATGCACTCATTACTACATTGCCTGTACCAGTAATTGCATTACTTACAAATCCGTCACTTGCGTTAGTAAATACTGCTTGGTTTGCAGTTAAGTTAGATGCGGTGACTGTACCTGTTACTTCTAGTGCACCTGTAACTGCTAACTTACCACCTATTAATGCATTAGTACCAGTTTGTAATACTGACCCACTAAGAATATTTGTTGCGTTTACATTAGTTGGTGCAATCGTTTGTGCTGATACACCAGCTACTACTTGTGTAGAACTACTGACCGTATCTGCTGGTAAATATGTTTTAACTTGTGCTGAACTTGATGCAACACCAGCAAGTTGCGATTGTATTGTTGAGTTAATTGCGTAGGAACTTGTTGCTGCATTTAATGCGGTGATTGAAACGTCTTGTAAATTATTTTTTGTTGCAATAGATGAACTAAATGTTGAATATCCTGTGGTTGCTGTAATATCTGTTTGTGCAGACGATGAGAACATTCCCACCATTGACCCACTAATAGTTCCTGCTAATACACGAATAGAACCCGTAACACTCATTACGTCATCAGCTGTATCACCAAACTTGGATGAACCAGATTCAAATATTACTGATGCAGAAACATATTCGGTATTAATTTCTTGTGCAGTAAGTGTTCCACCAACAGTCAAGTTATTTGGGAATGTAAAGTTTGTTGCTGCAAACGTGGTTCCTGTTATACCACTTAATGCTATTTGACTTGATGCGGTTACCCAACCAGGATATTGTGCTGATGAGGAAACTGTTCCATCAGGTAATAATGGTTTGACTTGTGTACTACTGGACACTACACCACTTAACTTATTTTGAATACTATTATAATCTACTTGCGTAGATGATGAGAAAATACTTTGTAATAGTAATGTACCATTTGCCGTGATATTTGCTGCGGTCAATGTACCCGTTAGAGTTGGTGATGCGGACATCACCACGTTACCTGTACCTGTAATTGCGTTAGATACCAACCCATCTACTGCATTAGTAAACACCGCTTGGTTTGCAGTTAAGTTAGATGCGGTGACTGTACCTGTTACTTCTAATGCACCAGTAACAGCTAGTTTACCACCAATTAACGCATTCGTTCCAGTTTGTAGTACTGAGCCACTTAATATATTAGTTGCATTTACATTTGTTGGTGCAATTGTTTGACTTGCTATTGCTGCAACTGTTTGGGCAGACGATGATACTGTACCACCAGGAAGTAATGGTTGTACTTGTGTACTACTTGATACCACTCCACTCAACTTATTTGTAATAGAGTTGTAATCAATTTGACTTGATTGCGATACAATACCCGCCAACAACATTGTACCAGTTGCAGTGATATTGGCTGCTGTCAATGTACCAGTTAAGGTTGGTGATGCGGACATTACCACATTACCAGTACCCGTAATTGCATTTGACACTAACCCATCTACTGCATTAGTAAACACCGCTTGGTTTGCAGTTAAGTTAGATGCGGTAACTGTACCTGTTACTTCCAATGCACCTGTAACTGCTAACTTACCGCCTATCAATGCGTTTGTACCAGTTTGTAATACAGAACTACTTAAAATACTAGTTGCGTTGACGGTAGTTGGTGCAATTGTTTGACTTGCTATTGCTGCAACTGTTTGGGCAGATGATGAATAAATACCTGCCAACAATACTGTACCAGTTGATGTTAATCCAGTAAATGAAGGTGCGCTAGATTGTGATACAATGTTTTGTAATAATAACGTACCATTTGCTGTGATATTTGCTGCGGTGAGTGTACCCGTTAATGTTGGACTTGCACTCATCACAACATTACCAGTACCCGTGATTGCATTACTTACAAGTCCATCACTTGCATTAGTAAACACTGCTTGATTTGCAGTTAGTCCGGACGCAGTTACTGCTGTTGAGTTTATGTTGGTTGCATTAACTGCGGTTGGTGCGATAGTTTGATTTGCTATTAATGCTACAGTTTGTGCAGACGATGAAATTACACCAGTAAGTTGTGATTGAATGGTGGAGTTTATTGCGTATGAACTGGTTAAGCTTGCTAGGTTGTCAATACGAGCAGTTTGTCCTGCATCAATTGTCGCTAATGAGGAACTAAATGTAGAATAATTTGTGGTTGCTGTAATATCAACTTGTCCTGATGCACTTACAGTGCCACCAGGAAGTAATGGTTTTACTTGTGTTGAAGATGAGACAACTCCAGCAAGTTGACCTTGAATTGTAGCATTAATTGCGTATGAACTGGTTAAACTTGCCAAGTTGTCAATACGGGTAGTTTGTCCAGCGTCTACTGTTGCTAATGAGGAACTGAATGTTGAATAGTTAGTTGTTGCTGTAATATCAACTTGTGCTGATGCACTTACTGTACCGCCAGGGAGTAGTGGTTTTACTTGAGCGCTACTTGATACGGTTCCGCCAGGAAGAGCAGAGCTGATTTGAATGGAACTGGAAAATACCCCACCACCAAGTGCTGTGGTTGGTATACTACCACTTCGTATAAGGGTACCAGTAAGTTTGGTTGTTGCCATTATTAAATTTCACACAGGTAAGTTATCTGATATAAATATAATGAAATCGTTAGTAAAACCATTTTTTACCTTTATATTAGTGCTATTCTAATACCTTTTACCAAGATATTTGACGAGGACGGAGGTGCGGAAACTAATGTGAGTTGATTCGTAGATACTGTGTAATCTTCCGTCAATGTATTTACCAACCCATCAATCGACACCGTTAGTATTGCCGGCGAATACGATTGGGATAGTGTGTATATGGTAGTGGTCCCATCCCCCACGAATGCATGGTTATCAGCCACTATACTAATTTGTGAAGAAGCTGAGACTATTCCGGATGGTAACCCGCTTGGTTGTACATATGACGCACTAGTTGCGAAACTTGCACTAGCGATGTTACCAAAGAATGACCCACTGAATGAACCAGTTACGTTTTCTGTGACGCTAACTAGTGCACGAATTAATACATTTGACTCAGATGGTGGTGTTGATACAAATGTTAAAGTCGCTCCTGCTAAAGAATAATCTATCACACTGGTTTGTGTTAGACCATCTACAGAAACGACTAAAGAATTTATATTATAACTTTGGGATAATACGTAATTTACTGTACTACCGTTTCCTTGAAACGTGTAAGTATCTATACTGAGTGCGGTTGCACCACCTGGTAAATTTATGAGTTGACTACCATCACCCACAAAATATGATGCGCTTACCGAACCAGAAACTTTTATACTCCCGCTAGATATTAGACCTTTGCGGGCAATAAATTCATTTGCCATATTATCCCTTTTTCACATTTCCAAAGGTTATTAAACTGGGGTGGGTAAGATTTTAGTACCCATCCCCTATACTACTTACTTACGTTATTATAATGCTCTTATTGCTGTCTTTACCGTCCAAGTGCTAGATGTGTTGGTAAATTTCAATCTAATTAGTCCACCAGCAATATCTACGTTAAATATCGCTTGTGCTGTATTTCCTATATCGGCGGTAGAAGTGTCTGTGAATTCTACAGATGTTCCGTTATCTACTACCATCACAATACCCGCTCTGTAATTTGTTCCATCATTTATTACATAATCAAAGAATACTGCACTAGTGTCCGTAGCTGATAATGCTGCTACTACTTGATTAGATACAGGACCAACGATACCTGTGACCGTACTACCAGAATATAATGTATTATTTAAAAACGTCGATGCACTACCACTTAGTACACTACTAACAGTAATATTAGTTGCGTTGACCGTATTTGGTGCTATAGTTTGACCTGCTACTGCAGCAACTGCTTGTGCAGAGGAAGAATACACTGCTGCTAAGGATGATGTAGTTGTTGCTGTAAAAGCCGACGCGGTGATAGTAGTACCTGCAGACAATCCATTGGTGATAGAGACAGTTATACCATTATCACTAATTTGTGAATCTGTGATGTGTTCTAATCCCGCACCCTTTAGTACGCGATTTTGTGTAATGGTCGTTTCATTTCCAATATTATTAAATGTTGCTGGTCCCACCAACAATACAGATGACGTTACACCACCGGCCGTATTAGCGTGGACAAATATAAATTGGTCATTAATAGAGTCGAATAATATTGATCCACTACGTTGTGGTGATGAACCCGAATCAATTACATCAAGTCCACCAAAACGAACTGCTGGACTATCTACGTTAACTGTAATTTTATTAGTACCAATATTTAATACACTTTGTGAAATATAGCTGATTGATGATGAACCAAATACCGTTAAGTTTTGACTAATAAATAACGAACCAGTAATTGTTTGGTTTGCGTTAAATATATTTGACCCAGTTGTTGCTAATGCGCCAATACCAGTGGTGTTTTGAACTACTATTTGACCAGAAGAACTTACTGTACCCGTTGGTAGGTTTGCAACAGTTTGTGTTGAGGAACTTACAGTTCCACCAGGAAGAAGTGGTTTTACTTGTGTTGAACTTGATACAACTCCAGCTAATTGACCCTGGATAGTAGAATTTACTGCGTATGAACTGGTCGCTGTGTTTAGTGCGTTGATTGATACATCTTGTAAATTGTTTTTGGTTGCGATAGACGAACTAAATGTAGAATAGTTTGTGGTCGCTGTAATGTCCACTTGTGCCGAGCTTGATACAGTGCCTGCTGGTGCACTAACTGTAACACTTTGTCCCGTTGCGTTGGTAGTAATACCATTACCACCATTAATAGTTAATCCTTGTGTTTTAAGATTAACTGTTGCTGTACCTGTACTTCCTGTAATACCAAGAGATGTTGCAATACCAGTTAAACCAGAACCATCACCAATGAATGAACCTGTGAATGAACCTGTGAGAGGGTTGGTTAGTGTATTAAATTGTGTCGAAGAAGATATCGTACCTGCTGGGATAGTTGCGTTTAATGCAAACGAAGCAGTTGTTGCGAACGATGCAGAGGTACCACTTAATGCGTTAAATTGTGTAGAACTTGATATAACACCACTTAATTTATTTTGTATTGAATTATAATCAATTTGACTTGATGCGGATACAGTACCCGCTGGTAATCCCGATGGTATTACGTGAGATGCTGTTGTTGCGGTTCCGATTGAACCAGAAAACGAACCAGTTAACGAGCTTGCTATGATATTAAAACCAGTCGCATCAATAGTACCACTGACCAGTAACGAACCAGTGATTTTTGCTCCACCAGATTGAGCTATTATACCTCGTCTTGCTACAAATTCATTTGCCATAGAACATCTCCAAATAATGCTAAGTATCTAAAATATAAATAGTTAATTACTAATATAAACTAGGGAATAATTTAAAAAGACTTTGAACGGTCCACGGATACGACCCACTTCCCAAACTCTCAACACGTAACTTAATATATCCCGCGTCTTGTACTAGAGAAAATAGTATATCAGATGTATCTCCTACGTCAGTACTGGATACATCTGTTACCGTTGTTGTACTACCACTCCACCCTGCCAATATCATACCAACACGTAAACCACCTTGTCTAGTCGCAACATATTCAATTGTTGCGGCAGAAAAACTACTTGTTGAGATAAACGGATATACATATTCTGTTGCGCCGAATATTCCTGTATTGATCGATCCAGTAAGTGTTAATGATACATTTCCAGCGATTAGTTTAAATTCATTTGATTCTACTTTATTAGTGATAATATTACTACCACTAACATTTTGAACAGTTTGTACCGATGAAGAAACCAATCCAGTTGGTTTATTTGGTAACGTATTCCAATCACTTACTGCACCACTTACGAATGAGGCTGTTAGTGCATATGACGCTGTTACGGCAGTATCAATTGACCCACTAACTGATAAGGCATAACTTGCTGTGTTCGCGTTTAATGCGGAAACAGCTAATAACGCTAAAGACCCAGTTCGTTGTACAACTACCGAACTAGGTTGAACACTTACTTTGTAATCAGGTGATTTTTCAATATTAACACTAATATTTGGTACATCTACCAAAATTTTATTAGCATCACTATTTTCTCTGACCACAACCGTTATATCTGGCACACCCAGATTAATTGGACGTAATGAACCACTCATTAGTTATCTCGTAGCAGTTGGACGAATAGTCAACGCTCCCTCCAATATTCTTCGTTTTATTGGAGTGACTGATCCACTAGCTATGTTTATGTCATAGACATATCTTCGTTGATCTAGTGTTAAAGTTTGCTCTGGGGTTAGTTCCACGATTATTGAACCAGAGCTAAATGGTGGAAGTTTTGTTATTGTAAATGTAGCGGCAACTTCATCGGTGGTATAGTTTTCTCTTACTTGACCACTGAAAGTATAATCTGTTATGTTAAATGGAATACTTCCGCTATCACTAATGATGGTAGCTCCGATACGAAACGTTTCCCCTTGCCCAATATTAAATTCGGTGAGTTCTGCCATATATTATACCTAAAAAATAAGTGTCCCACTGCCCAATTATACTCTATATAAGTATCAGACAGTGGGACACACCTTCTATTTTTAACTACAGATTAGTAGTTTAATACGCAATAATCTGGTTGAACTTCCAATTCAATTGCTACGTTATCACTTGTGTCAGACCATTCTAAATCACCGAATGTTGCACGTGTAATTTGTGCACCCTTGATAATCCATTCTTCAACCTTGTCACCTACTGGGCCTAATACTTGGAGGGTTAAATCTTTTTTATAGAATTCTGAGTATCCGTCACGACCTGTTACTGATTCGTGGTGGAGACGTACCCATTCCATCACTGCTTGTGCACCAGATGGAACTACTGGATCGTACAAGGTCATTGTAATTGGTTGCCATACAGAAATTCCCTTTACATAACGAACAGTGTTGATGTGTGGAACTTTAATACTGTCTTGACGAATTTCTGGGCGACTAACCTTTCTAACGATATAGGCTGGAATACCTTCGATTAACATTAGAAAGCGATTTTTAACCTTTGGTTCGAACGCCGTAAAGAAAATTTCATTTTCGGCTACGATATTGTTTGCCATTTGTATCTCCTAACAGATTTCTTATAAATAGTCTATAATCTAAAAATATAACCGATTATGCTCCTGGGAATGTAGCGCCCGTTGGGAGAATATTGAATTCTAACTTAATGAATTCAGCTGTCTTTGTTGGTTGGAGATACAATTGACCAACCAATAAATTACGGTCGATTACATCTGGTGTGTTGTTGGTTTCATCCATAATCACACGGAATGCGTATAGACCAGAACGTTCTTGAACGTTTGCCAAGAATGGATTTACGATGTTGAGGAAACGACGACGAGTTGCTTCAACATTTTGTTCGAATACTAAGAAACGTGCCGAACTTGCGATAAACTTTTTAACAGTGATAAGTAAACGACGAACGTTTACACGGTCAAGTGCTGATGAACGGCGTTGGAGTGTCTTTTGTCCCCATACACAAATACCTTGTCCTGGGAATTGTGCGATTGGGTTGACCTTTCCTTCATATAATTGATCACGTTGTGCCTGTGCTAAACGAACCTTAACACCGGCTGCTCCTGGAATTCCACCACGATTTAAACCTGCTGGTGCAAACCATTCTGCTGCTTGATTATCACTATATGCGTATACTTCTGGAAGAACTGCTGATGGTGGGACGAATACAAATTTATTTGTATTTGTGTCCAACACTCTTACCCAAGGATAGTATGCTGCTGCGTAATTACTATCAAGTAATGCTGCTTGAGTAACCGCTGTTGCTGCGGTTGCACTTGCTTGTACTAAATCCAAAATATAGAAACAATCACCACGAGTTTCACAAACATTCAATGCGTACTCAGCGACATATGGATGAAGTTCATAAATAACACCAGGTAATATTAACAAATTAATATCATATACATCTGGATTACTGATTGCATCAAGTGCTTGCTTAAATGCACGTGAACCAGCGGATGTTGCGTTAGTTAAATTAAATCCTTGTGTGTTTCCAGCGGTGATGGCATCATACATATTGATTGCACGAGCTGGATTATCACCATCGAATCCACCTTGGAATGGAACTGTAAACTTTAACTTTGCAGTTGCATCAGTATTTGTTAAGAAGTTTGAAGCGCTGACAAATACTCCTAATGAATCTTGAATTTCTGAGTTTCCAAGATTTTCAAGATTGAATGCTGCCCCAACTTGTGCTGCACCACTTGGAATTGGTGCTAAATATGACATATTGGTATTTAATGTTGTTGTTGAATATGCATATCCATAATAATCAGCTGTTGCGTATGAAGATGTTGTACTAAATCCTCTTACACCTGCTGTTGTTTTCCACGATGATGAAATATATGATGGAATTACAACATTACTGATTGATGTTCCTACTGGTGTTTGTAACTTATCAAATCCAAATGGTAATGCGTCTGGTGAGATATCATCGATACCTGTTGCTAGTTCGATACGGATATATGATGAATTATTTGTGTAATCACCTTCAAAATAACGTTCACCAGTATTTGGATCTGTTACTGGTGCACTGTTGCCAATACGACGAGCAATAAAGTTCGGATCAGCTGCGTCTAACGTTAGATTGTCCCATTGTTCTAATACAACTGATTGTGCATCAGTATCATTAAAGTCACGTACTTGAAGAGTAAATGTACCGTAGTCACCTGAAATTGATGCCTTCTTTGGACCAAAAATAGAAATTTTAACAGCCTTATTTGCTGCGTTACCATCTGTTAATGTGTGTACTTTGAAAAGATTTAACTTTCCAGCACCAATAGTTTGTGATTGAATAAATGGTGTTGATGCAAAGTCGTATGAACCAAATGTACTACCACTCAACATTAATGCATCAGTACTTACAAGTGCCGACATTGTTGGGTTAGCACCAGCTAATGTAACTGCTTCAGGAAATATACTGTAAACATATGCATTCTTTGTTCCTGTTGGGCCGAATGAAAGAACGTTACCAATAAATCCACCTGCGGTTGTTGTAGTTGATAATGATGATTCTACAACATCAAGACCTGCCAAAGAAGAAGATACTCGTAAAGTAAAATTACTTGGTGCTCCACTTGCACTAACTAATTGAACATCACTACCAGAAATAGTTGGATGAAGTACTGAATATAAGAATGAACCACTTGAACCAGTTGCAAAAAGAAGTGCTGGTGTATGGTCGGTGTTACTATATCCGTCTAAACCAAGGACACGAACAACAGTTGCTCGTCCTGATTCACGAAGATAGTTTTTTACAGTCAATCCTAAGAATGACTTATTATCAGGTACACCAAATTTGTTTTCAAAGTCTTGTTGACTTGTAACTATAGTTGGAATAAATGCTGGCCCTTTTGCTGTTGGGCCGATAAATGCACCAGCAATTTCACCAACGCCTTGTTCTAGAAAACTAAGGTCACGTTCTTGTGTGAAAACGCCAGGACTAACAATGCGTTCTGCCATACGGAATCTCCAATATTACTTATTGCTCAGGGGTGAATACACC
>SXGQ01805984.1_pt1 | contig 30456 bp, 25 predicted proteins | sample 3178371 | NCBI WGS metagenome assembly SXGQ01 (sample SAMN11356859, study PRJNA531348) | freshwater metagenome | isolation source: freshwater sample F1-20 | place: China: Fuxian Lake, Yuxi | collected 2017-12-25
GTATTGGAAAATGCCATCACATCAACTGCTCCTGAGAGATCTTCCAGAGTGAATATCGCCCATGCGGCACCTTGGCGTGTGACTTTTCTTTGGATGCCCGTAATCAGACCAGCAATCGTGACAATTTCCTCATTATGCGACCCGCTTACCTCATCACCTGAAATCGTGCTTATCGGTTTATCAGAAATAGAAGAGAGGAAGGACTCAACTCCTAGCAAAGGGTGGTCAGACACATATAGCCCGAGCATCTCTCGTTCATGCGCGAGCAAAGTTCGCTTGTCCCATTCACCGATTGGATAATCCAGATCAATTTGAGCGACGTTACTCTCATTTGCTGCGCCAAATAGATCGAATTGCCCGATAGCCTCAGCCCGCTTGGTCTCGGAAATACTGTCGAGAGCCTCCAAATAAATAGCCATCAGACCGCGTCGAGAGTGCCCTAGTGAGTCAAAAGCCCCGCCCTTGATCAACGATTCGAGCGTCTTCTTGTTACACACCTGACCATCGACCTTGGCGAGGAAATCGCCAAAAGATGTGAAAGCGCCCTTACTCTCTCGGGCCTTTTTGATCAATTCGACAGCGCCTGCACCCACATTGCGAATGGCAGCGAGCCCGAACCTAATGTCTTTTCCTCGCGGGGTGTAATCAGATTCAGATTCATTGACATCTGGAGGCTGAACTTTGATCCCCATTCGACGACTTTCACTCAGATAGAGAGCGCTTTTATCTTTATCATCACGAACGCTTGTCAAAAGTGCTGCCATGTATTCGGTCGGGTAATTTGCCTTTAGATAGGCGGTCCAATACGAGACCATTCCGTATCCAGCACTGTGCGCCCGATTGAATGCATAATCTGAGAACGGAACCAGAATCTCCCACAACATAGAGATGGCATTGTCGGAGTAGCCACGCTCACGCATTCCTGCTTGGAATGGTATGTACTCCTTATCAAGGATCTCCTTCTTCTTCTTACCCATCGCTCGCCGTAACAGATCTGCACCACCAAGGGAGAATCCCGCTAATTTCTGGGCGATCGCCATGACTTGTTCCTGATAAACGATCAGCCCATACGTATCGCCGAGGATCTCAGAGAGCGGTTCTGCCAGCTCGCGATGAATCGGGATCACTGGTTTTCGGCCATTCTTACGATCTGCATAATCGTTATGCGCATTTGCTCCCATAGGTCCTGGTCGATAGAGCGCGATTACCGCGGAGATATCCTCGAAAGAATCTGGCGCTAGGGAGCGCAAAAGCGAACGCATCGGGCCGCCATCCAGTTGGAAGACTCCTAAAGTCTCACCTCGGGCGAGTAATTCATATGTTTTCTTATCATCCAATGTGAGCTCTTCAACAGTAAATGTTCTCCCTTGATTGATCTTTATATTTGCAAGGCAATCATCGAGCACTGTGAGGTTTCGAAGTCCAAGAAAGTCCATTTTGAGTAGACCCAAAGCCTCGCAAGCGCCCATATCGAATTGGGTGATAATCGAGCCATCTGCCTCGCGACGCTGAATCGGAATCACATCCAATAGTGGTTCCTTGCTCAGAATCACGCCGGCTGCGTGTACACCCCATTGTCGCTTCAAACCTTCAAGGCCACGCGCGGTATCGATGGCTCTTTTCGCATCAGCATCACTGTCATACAGTGAACGCACTTCACCTGCTTCTACATACCGCTCATCATCTGGATTAAATATCCCAGCAAGAGAAATGTCCTTGCCCATCACTGCCGGTGGAAGTGACTTGTTGATTTTCTCTCCTACTATGTATGGAAGTCCTAATACTCGAGTGGCATCTTTAACTGCTTGCTTTGCTTTGATAGTTCCATATGTGATTATTTGTGCGACTCGTTCTTCACCATAGCGAGATGTTGCGTATTGAATCATCTCTCCGCGATATCGCTCGTCAAAATCCAAATCGATATCAGGCATCGAGATACGTTCTGGATTCAAGAAGCGCTCGAAGAGCAACCCATGCTTGATCGGATCTAAACCTGTTATTCCCAATGCATAGGAGACAACTGCTCCAGCAGCTGAACCACGGCCAGGTCCTACTCGAATCCCCTTCATCCGTGCGTAATTAACTAGATCAGCGACAACGAGGAAGTATCCCGGAAAGCCCATCTGGCAGATGACTTGCACTTCATACGCTGCTCGCTTGAGATGCTCGGTTGACACACCATTAGGAAAACGGTGTGCCAATCCCCGCGCTACCTCTTTCTCGAGCCAGGATTCCTCGCTCTCGCCGGCAGGAACAGGAAATTGCGGAAGAAGATTTTCGCCTTCGCGGAATGTTACCTCGCATCGTGCTGCAATCTCTAGTGTGTTATCGCACGCTTCGGGCAGTTCACTAAAAAGTTCACGCATCTGACTTGCTGACTTTAGGTAATACTCAGATCCTTCGAATTTGAATCTCTTTGGATCTGAAATAAGTGAACCTGACTGAATACATAAGAGCGCAGCATGCGCCTGCTCATCTTCTTTCTTCGTATAGTGCAAATCGTTGGTAGCCAATAATGGTAAGTGTAAATCTTTCGCAAGTTTGAGTAGATCCTGTTTTGTTCGACGTTCTATGTCGATTCCATGTTCCATGAGTTCCAGGAAGTAATTCTCTTTACCGAAGATATCCTGATAGTCAGCAGCCGCTTTCTTTGCTCCTGCGTAATCTCCCATTCGCAATCGCGTTTGAATCTCACCACTAGCACACCCTGTGGTTGCTATCAATCCATCTGAAAATTGCGAGAGAAGATCACGATCCATTCGAGGTTTGTAGTAATACCCTTCGAGCGATGCTAGAGATGAGAGCTTGAAAAGATTGCTCATGCCATTGTTGTTGCTGGCAAGAATTGTCATATGGGTATAGGCGCCACCGCCTGAGACATCATCCTCGCCACCTTCAGCCCACTTGACCCGCTTACGTTCATGTCGTGAACCTGGGGCGATGTATGCCTCGATTCCGATAATAGGTTTTACTCCTACTGCCTTTGCGCTCTTGTAGAACTCAAAAGCGCCAAAGAGATTCCCATGATCAGTGATGGCAATCGCTCGGGCTTCAGGATTCTCAACTTTTGCGACTTCGCCGACGAGCTCTTTGACCCGCGCTGCCCCATCGAGCATCGAGTACTCGGTATGGACGTGGAGGTGGACGAAATCGTTGGTGCTCACGGGTGGGAAATTTAGCGTCTTGCTCAGGACTGGCTACGTAGGCTGGCTAGAGCAGCCTCTAAATCGGCTGGATAGGCGCTGATGTAGCTGCGCTCCTGGCTATCGGCGGGATGGAGGAATGTCAGGCGATGGGCGTGGAGCCACTGGCGGGCCAGGCCAAGAGAGTTGGCGAAGACTGGATCGGCTCCGTACATGAGATCGCCAATCAATGGGTGGCGCAGGGCCGCGAAGTGCACTCTGATCTGGTGAGTGCGACCGGTCTCTAATTCGATTTCAACAAGCGTTGCACCAGCAAAGCTGTCTACCGTTTGGTAATGAGTGATGCTGGGTTTCCCATCAGCCACGACCGCAAATTTAAATTCATCACGTGGATGGCGATCAATTGGAGCATCAATCGTTCCTCGCGTGGGATCAGGATGTCCTTGCACTATTGCGTGATAAGTCTTCTTAACCGTTCGCGAACGGAATTGCTCCTTGAGCGAGAGATAAGCGCGATCAGACTTTGCTACCACCATCAAGCCAGAGGTTCCCACATCTAAGCGGTGGACGATTCCGGCACGTTCCGTTGGGGCTAAATGCGACAAAGTCATCCCTCGTGCCATCAATATGCCTACAACTGTCGGTCCATTCCACCCAACGCTCGGATGTGCTGCGACTCCTAGAGGTTTGTCGATGACAAGTAGATCATCATCCGAGTGGATGACTTGTAATTCATCGAGATCAGCAACCTCAATCTTCGGTCCTCGAGCCGCTTCTTGAACAATTTCGATTTCAATAAGATCACCCGCAGCAAGTCGAGCCGACTTATCTACTGGTTTTCCATTAACCAGGATATTCCCCCGCTCTGCAGCAGTTGCAATCATGGTGCGCGAAAATCCCAGTGCTCGTGCCAGGGCGACATCTACTCGTTCTCCATCTAATCCCTCGGGTATCTCAAGAGTGCGAATTGCGCGTGTTTCACTCACGGTGTCAGCCCCCGAAAAGTACTCCCGCGTAGCGAGAGAATTGCCATCGTGATAACTGAGAGGACGATGGCGCTATCTGCAATATTAAATAGCGCCCAATTCGGTAAACCAATCCAATCGACTACATGGCCTTGAAATGGAGCAGGATCTCGGAAGATACGATCGGTGAGATTGCCAAGAACACCACCCATGAGCCCGCCCCATGGAAAACTCCATGCTTTAACCGAAACTTGCAAGGTTCTCAGTGAGAGATAAAGAAGTACTGCGATGCTGATCAGGGTGAGCACGAAGGTGGCCCCAGTAAAAGAGCTGAATGCAGCCCCAGAATTTCGAGCGAACTCCCAACGAAGGAATTTTCCAATGACGTACTCTGTTGGCTTACCCTCGAGAGTATCTACTGCCCAGATCTTGGTGGAGAGATCGAGTAGATAGACGGCGAGCGCAACGCTGAGAATAATTCGCCAAAGTGAGGTGCGAATTAGCGACGCTCCTCTTTCTGTTTGCAGAGCATGCAGAGGGTCGCACGTGGAAAGACTTGAAGACGCGCTTTGCCGATTGGATTTCCACAGATTTCACATTTGGTGTATGAGCCCGCAGAAATCCTTGCCAAAGCCAATTCAGTCTGCAAAACCAAATCTTGTGCGTTGTAGACCAATGAGAGTTCATGCTCACGTTCAAAGGTTTTCGTACCAGCATCTGCTTGATCGTCGCCAGCGCCATCACTGGAGTCCTGAAGGAGTTCGGCAGCTTGAGCCTCTGCAGCAGCAAGCTCATGTTTGTAGGTTGCGAGATCCTTGGTCAGTCGGGTCTTCATCTCCTTCAATTCGTCCTTGCTCCACGGATTCTCCGCACCAGCAACTACAAGTGGGGTGGGGATGTCGCGGAGGGGTTTGAGGGCATGCTTGCTCTTTCGCTCCACTTTGGGTGGCGGTGGAAGCAATAATCGACGTTGGAAGCCGTCATCCTTGGCGCTGTGAGCGCTACTTGAATTGGCAGCACTGGACGAAGAGGAAGAGGCGTTCGCAGCCGGAGCAGCGCTCTTGCTTGCTGGCGCCGCTTTCTTGGGAAATGGCCGCCCCTTTGCGCCCACCTGTCTGCTCTGCTCTGGTTTCTTTACAGGTGCCTTCTTGACTGGTGCTTTCTTGGCGGGAACTTTTTTGACAGGCCTCTTCGCTAATTTCTTAGCCGGAGCCTTTTTCCCTGGTTTCTTCGCAGGTGCCTTCTTGGCTGGTGCTTTCTTGGACGGCTTCTTCCCTGGTTTCGTCGCTAGTTTCTTGGCTGGTTTTGATGCCTTTTTCTTCGCCAGTTTCTTCGCAGGTGCCATGGCGGAGAAGGGTAGCCCCTTTTCTCGGTTTTTTCGCACATTTTGCGCCCGACTACCTGGGAGTGCGAGGTAAACTTCGCCCCTCAACGGGCAATCTGTGCGCGCTAATCAAGCCAGGAGCAGACCAAATCCATGGAGATGCACGGTCAGTGAAGTAAGTGAGGTACGTGAGGCACGTGAGGGAGGTGAGTGAGGTGAGTGATATGTCGGGCACCTATCGCGCCCTGCCTGCGCAGGTAGACCTACCAGCCATGGAGCGAGAGATTCTGGCCTTTTGGAACCACTCCCAGATTTTCGATAAGAGCATAGCCGCACGTAGTGGCGCGCAGCCTTGGACCTTCTATGAGGGACCGCCGACGGCAAATGGATTACCTGGAACCCACCACATCGAAGCGCGGGTTTTCAAAGATGTCTTTCCTCGATATCACACGATGAAGGGTAGATATGTACCACGACGAGCTGGATGGGATTGTCATGGCCTTCCCGTGGAGCTTGCAGTTGAAAAAGAATTAGGTTTTACAGGAAAGCAAGATATCGAAAAGTTTGGCGTTGCCGCTTTCAATAAAAAATGTCGAGAGTCGGTCTTGCGTCATGTCGATGCTTTTACCGAGATGACCGAGCGTATGGGTTTCTGGGTCGACTTCGATCAGGCTTATTGGACGATGTCGAGCGAGTATGTAGAGAGCGTCTGGTGGTCACTGGCACAGATTTGGAAGAAAGGCTTACTTGTCCAAGATCATCGCGTGGCACCGTATTGCCCTCGTTGTGGCACAGGATTATCCGATCACGAACTTGCACAAGGCTACGAGAACATCACAGACCCTTCGATCTTTGTGAAGTTCCCTATTACTTCAGGTCCACTCCAAGAGGTAGGCGCATCATTCTTAGTCTGGACTACAACCCCCTGGACCTTAGTCTCCAATACCGCAATCGCAGTGCACCCAGATGTCACCTATGTTCTTGCCGGGAACAGTGAAGGCGAACGATTGGTTGTTGCGGAAGATTTGCTCTCAACTCTTGGAGAAGATTTTACCGTGAGCAAGAAATTCATCGGTAGCGAGTTGGAACATACGAAATATCAGAGACCATTCGAATGGCTAGAGATTCCTAATGCACATTTTGTAGTTCTTGCCGAGTACGTCACCACCACCGATGGAACTGGATTGGTCCATCAATCCCCCGCTTTTGGCGCCGACGATTTGCAGGTCTGTCGTAAGTACAACCTTCCCGTGGTCAATCCAATTCTTGGTGATGGCACCTTCGACACGACGCTTCCCTTAATTAATGGGCTCTTCTTCAAGGATGCCGATAAAACTCTCGTGCGAGAGTTGAAATCACTCGGGCTACTCTTCAAACAACAGAGCTATGACCACTCCTATCCACACTGTTGGCGCTGCCACACACCATTGATGTATTACGCCCAACCCTCGTGGTACATAAGAACTACCGCGATAAAAGAGGCGCTCCTTCGAGAGAATGCAAAAACCGATTGGCATCCATCAACAATCAAGAGTGGTCGCTATGGGGATTGGTTAGAAAATAATATCGATTGGGCCTTATCGCGAAATCGATATTGGGGGACTCCGCTTCCTATTTGGCGATGCGAAAATGACCATCCGGAGGATATGGTCTGCGTGGAATCCCTCGCCGAACTCTCCATCTTGGCCGGAGAGGATTACTCGCAACTAGATCCCCACCGCCCCTTCGTCGATGACATCACGATCATCTGCTCGCGCTGCTCAGGAACGATGCGGCGCGTACCCGAAGTAATCGATTGCTGGTATGACTCCGGCGCAATGCCATTTGCCCAACTTGGATATCCGCATCGACCGGGGTCCGAAGAAGAGTTCGCAGAGACTTATCCTGCAGATTTCATATGCGAGGCGATTGATCAAACTCGCGGTTGGTTCTACACGCTGATGACGATTGGGACTTTGGTCTTTGATAAATCGTCCTACAAAACCGTGCTTTGTCTCGGACACATCCTGGATAAGGATGGGCGCAAGATGAGCAAACATTTAGGAAATGTGTTGGAGCCGATCCCGCTCATGGATCGACATGGCGCTGATGCTGTTCGGTGGTTCATGCTTGCTGCCGGTTCTCCCTGGGCAGCGCGTCGGGTTGGACACGATGCAATTACCGAAGTTATTAGAAAATCCCTCCTGACATATTGGAACACCGTCTCCTTCCTCACGCTCTATGGGAGCGTGGCGCACTTCATTCCAACTGGAAAGTTGACCCTTGAACACTCTCTCGATCGTTGGATCATCGCCCATCTCAACGAAACTATTGGTGTTGTGGATTCGGCTTTGAGCAACTTCGATTCACAGGAAGCCGGACGTGCGCTCTCCACTTTTATCGATGACCTCTCTAATTGGTACGTGCGCCGCTCGCGTCGACGATTCTGGGATGGCGAATCGGCTGCGCTAGAAACTCTTCATCACTGCATCGAGAAGTTAACGCTTCTTATGGCGCCAATGGTCCCCTTCATCACGGAACAAGTCTGGCAAAAGGTGCTTCGTCCAGTAGATGGTGCGCTACCGGAATCAGTTCATCTTGCCGACTTCCCACGCGTTGATGCCTCACTAATCGATAGAGAACTTCTGAAGAAGGTCGAAACCACACGTCAGATTGTTGAATTAGGTCGAGCAGCTCGCTCAACTTCGCAGGTAAAGATTCGCCAACCACTCGGTCGAGCGCTCGTTGCAGGGTATGCGCTCCTTGACAAGGAGCTACAAGAGCAGATCTCGGAAGAGCTCAACGTCCATCGAATCGAAGATATCTCTCAGGTGGGCGCAGATTTGGTGACCTATTCAGTGAAAGCAAACTTCCGAAGTCTGGGCGCTAAGTACGGCGCTTCGGTGCAGGAGGTGGCGAAGTTGATCGCAGCAGCCAACGCCGGTGAATTGGTACATGCCGTGCGCGCAGGTAAGGGAATGACAGAGATTGGCAATGGCTTTGAGATCACTGCTGATGACCTTGTGATTACCGAGACACCAAAATCTGGTTGGGCTGTTGCCACCCATGATGGCACTTCGGTGGCTCTTGATCTGACCTTAACCTCAGAACTCATCACCGAGGGCTATGTGCGAGAGATTATCCGAGTGATTCAGGAAGATCGGAAACGAAGTGGTTTTCATGTCTCAGATCGGATCTACGTATCGTGGAATGGCGATAGTGAAATTGCCAAGGCATTCCATCTCAGTAGTGCCGAAATCGCAGCAGAGGTACTCGCGCTAGAAATATCCCACGACTCAGAACTCAAACTGCCCGAACGAGAATCTGATGATGAGCTCTCGTTTGTTGTGGAGTTGCATAAGGCTTGATTTAAAGCAAGCGTACAAAGGGAATGAGAAGCGAAGCTAGGAGAAAGACGGCGATGTAGGCCAAGTCGAAACTGACCGCGCCCATTCGAATAGGTGGAATAAACCGACGAGCAAAATTCAACGGCGGATCTGTTATCGCATAGATCAGCTCGACTAGAGCAAGCACCAATCCTTTGGGTCGCCAGTTACGCGCAAACATCCTCACGTAGTCAAAGATCAAGCGACCAATGAGTATGTAAATAAAAAGTTGGAGGATAGTTGCAAGTAAGGAACCTATGACGCTCATGGAGCGATATTAACTCTGATTGAAGAAGCTTGCCTCAGCTGCGGCGAACTTATCCTCAGCACTTACCTTCACATTGGGTGGGGAGAGTAAAAAGACTTTGGCTGTGACTCTCTCAATGGAGCCGCGGTGACCAAAGACCAACCCCGCCGCAAAATCAACTAGTCGTTTTGCATCAGCGCCATCCATATCGGTGAGATTCATAATCACCGGAGTATGGTCGCGAAAATGTTCACCAATGATTCGCGCGTCGTTGTAGCTATGAGGATGAAGGGTGATGATGCGATCTAAAACCGGCTCTTCACGATATACCGGGGTTACGCTCTCGACAGTTTTGAAACGTTGCGCCGATTCTGACACTGGTGTCGAAACTGGGCGAACCGCTGGTGCGCTCTCCTCTTGGGACCGTGAAAAGAAACGGCTCGCAGCGCCCCTGGAGGTAGGAGGAACAGTAGCTACGGTCGTTGCTGGAGCTGCTTCATCTGCACCGTCATCGACGAGACCAAGATAGAGCGCGACTTTACGAAGTGGGCTAGACATAATGTATAAAGTTACAGGTTGCCCTAGCGAGAACCGAGGATTGACGAGCCAATGCGAAGATGTGTCGCACCGGCGAGAATCGCCTCGTGGAAGTCCCCACTCATCCCCGCCGAGAGAATCTTCATGCCAGATCCAATCTCAGTAAAAATCTCGGATAGGCGAGAAAAGGCCTCAGCAGGTGGTTTATTGAGGGGGGCCACACCCATCACTCCCGCCAGAGTGATTCCGAGGAGCTCACTCTTCTCACGCTCGAAGGTGGCGAGGATCTCGCGCGCTCCCGCTACATCTGTTCCGCCTCGACCAGCGGTGGGGTGCTCATCCAGAGAGATCTGAATCAGGCAGTGAATGTGGCGTCCAATTTTAATCGCCCCGTCTGAGAGCCCTTTCAAGTATTTCCTGTCATCGAGAGAGTGGACCATGTGAGCCCAGGAACTTATCGTTGCCAACTTATTTCGTTGCAATTGTCCCTGAAAATGCCATCTTACGCTCTCGAATTGATGGTGAGAAGACTCCTGGAAATATCGAACTTTCTCCCGCGCCTCTTGGTCACGATTCTCGCCGAATTCCCTGATTCCTAAATCATAAAGTATCTCGATATCGCTAACCGGAAAATTCTTGGTGACCGCGATCAGCGTGATCTCAGATCGCTCTCGCCCTGAAAGTTCTAGCGCATGAACAATCTCTTCTTCAACGCGAGAGAGATTGAGAGCAATCTCTTGGCTACGAACCATGTATCACCACTCCTGCTTGACGACCAGTAATGCCCTCTCTCCGATATGAGAAATGTTCGCTACTTTCAAAAGTACAGATTCCATTCCACTGAGCATCAATCACGCGAGTGCCACTGTGATCGTGGAGAATCTTCAGGATTGAGCGCGGGATATCCAGAGTCTGCGCTCCCGTAACGAAACCGCGCTTCTCTGCTTGAGAGAGAAGATCCTCGCCAATCCGATAACACTCTCCACAAATCGTGGCTCCAATAGATGCCGAAAATCGCTCCCCTGCAAATCTCTCGAGTACCTTCTCGACTATTCCCCCAAAGAGTCCCCGCCATCCGACATGAACTGCGGCCGATGAACGCTCTCCACGAATCAGTAAGGGTGCACAATCTGCAACCAACACCGCTAGTGCACTCTCTGGGGTGGAGGTGATCATCGCATCGCAACTGCGGATCTCCCGGTAGTCGCTCTCTTCATCGACGATCTCAAATTCAACTCCATGACTCTGTTCCATGAAGAAGAGTCTCTCCGGGGCTATCGAGAGTTCACGAGCCAAATCTTCACGATTCTGGCGAACCAGTTCAGGATCATCCCCAACATGAAGTGCGAGATTTCGCGACCCATAGGGCGCGCCACTCTTACCGCCAGAGCGCGAAGTGAAGATTTCTCGACTCTCCACCTGCAGTGGGCTCCTAACGTGAATTACTTGAGGAAATCAGGAACATCAAGTTCATCAACGGAGCCATCTTCTTCAAAAACGATTCGCTTTCGAGTTGCTCCGCCACCGAGAGCGCTTCCAGCAGGAACTGAGACGGCTACTTCTAGGGGATCGCTCTTCTCCCGAGTCGGTGCGATGGGAGTCTCAATGACCGGTACATCGATCTTCGTTGGCTCTCCACTCTCGAATCCCGCAGCGATGACTGTCACGCGAACCTCATCACCGAGCGCATCGTCGATCACGGTGCCATAAATGATGTTTGCATCGGGGTGAGCTGACGCCGCAACCAACTCTGCCGCTTCGCTAATCTCAAAGAGCCCGAGATCTGAGCCGCCGGCAATAGACAGGAGGACGCCATGGGCGCCATCGATAGAGGCTTCGAGTAGTGGGCTTGCTATTGCCGTCTCTGCTGCCCTGGTGGCGCGATTATCCCCACGTGCAGAGCCAATGCCCATCAACGCAGAACCAGCGCCGTACATCACTGAGCGCACATCGGCGAAATCCAGGTTAATTAGGCCAGGAGTTGTGATCAAATCGGTGATTCCCTGCACGCCCGCAAGTAATACTTGGTCAGCGCTCTTAAATGCTTCGAGAGCGGTAATGGTCCGATCGGAAATTGATAACAAGCGATCGTTGGGAATCACGATCAGAGTATCGACCTCTTTGCGCAGCGCTGAGATCCCCTCTTCAGCTTGAGCTGCGCGGCGCTTGCCTTCAAAGGTAAAAGGTCGGGTGACTACTCCAACAGTCAATGCTCCTAATTCCCGCGCTATTCGCGCAACGATTGGAGCACCACCTGTTCCCGTTCCGCCACCTTCACCTGCTGTCACAAAGACCATATCTGAACCACGAAGAACTTCACGAATCTCTTCCTCGTGATCACCTGCTGCCTGACGTCCAACATCGGGAGATGCACCTGCACCTAATCCTCGAGTAACTGCTCGACCAATATCTAATTTCACATCTGCATCACTCATGAGCAACGCTTGCGCATCGGTGTTAATTGCGATGAACTCGACGCCTTTCAAACCAACATCAATCATTCGATTTACAGCATTAACTCCACCGCCACCAATTCCAACGACTTTTATCACTGCAAGATAATTTTGTGGGGTGACCACTGTGACGCCTTTCGACAGGAGATAACTCTCATTCTCTACTTGAGAGTGAGCGCTAACTCAAAACGTGGCGAGAAGGTAGAGGCAAAATCGCTGCGCTACAAATACCAACGCACTTTTTTTTCGCTGTGTCGCGCACCAAGAATCATTGACTCATCGCACTGTGGGAGTCAGTGGAGTGGCAATATCGATGAAACGCGCCCTCTTGTTCTCTGGAGCCTCCAAGAGCGCAGCGAGAACGGTTAATTTCGCCTCGAGATCGTTCGCACTTCCCCACAGTATTGTCAGCCCACCTCGAAGTGAGAAGGCGATTGAGGCGTTGCTGGGCAGCGCGATCGTGTCGACTCGAGTTTTGATTTTCTCTGGCAGGGAGTAGTAGATATCCAGCCCGTCATCGAGGAATCGGCGATCGCCGGTGACGACGGGGATTCCCCGAGGCACCTTTGAGACTTCGACAAATGTCACACCAGTGGAATCACCGAGGAGAAATCGCCCTTTCGTTGTCGCAATTGCTACATCAATCGAACGCAATGTCACAAGAATTTCAACAGTGTGGAGAGGTCTGCGGTTTATCTCCACTCGGGCAATCTCCGGGTACTTGCTCAAAGTGCGAGCAACTGAGCCGGTGCTGACTCGAGCCAACTTGTCACCAAATTGGATGCCACTTGCTTTGATCACTTTCTTCTCGGTAAGTGTTCGCGCTCCTTCGATTCCTCTCACGCCGATGGTGCGCACCTCGAGGAAACTTGACCATCCCAATACGTAACCCAGTACAGCCATGACAAGTAAGGGTAAAAAGATACGTTTAACTTTGGCGTTCATTTATCGCCGCGATTATCTGAGGTGGCAAGGAGGTGACATCCCCTGCTCCCATCGTGAGGATGAGGTCTCCTTCGCCCGCAAAGTTCACTGCGGCTTCAATAGCCTTCATCAAATTAGGCTCAAAGATGCTCTCTCCGCCTAGAGCGGTAATGGTCGATGAGATAGCAGCGCTACTTGCCCCTGGCATCGGCTTCTCTCCTGCTCCATATATATCAAGGAGCAGAACAAAGTCCGCATGGCGCAAAGATTCAGCAAATTGATTACTGAAGGCTGCTGTTCGGGAGTAGCGATGGGGTTGGAAAATCACGATCACTCGCCCTGATGGGGCTACCAATCGTGCGGTGGCGATGGTGGCGCGAATCTCGGTCGGATGATGTGCGTAATCATCGAAGATTCGAACGCCTTGAGCGCTACCTCGTAGTTCAAAACGTCTTCCCACTCCAGAGAAAGTGGCTAGATGGGCGATAGCCTCGCTAGCAGGTGCATTGAGAACCAAAGCCATCGCAAGCGCAGCTGCAGAATTGAGCACGTTATGGGCGCCAGGGATGGAGATGGTTACTTCGCCGAGAGTCTTTCCGTGCCATGTTGCCCGGTATATGGATTTGTCGGGGCCGGTATGCATATGCGAGATTCGCAGATCTGCCTCCACCGCTTGACCATATAAATAGCTCTCCAACCCGTGTTTCCGTGCGTGCGCGGCAAGACGGGCGCTACCTGGATCATCTGCGCAGAGGATCACGCCCTTCTTCACGGTAGCTACGAGCGCTTCAAATGCGCTATTGATGGCATGTTCATCAGCAAAATGATCTACGTGATCAACTTCGACATTGGTGACAATCGCATAATCAGGGTGGTACTCAATAAAAGATCCATCTGACTCATCAGCTTCAACTACGAAGACTTTCCCAGTGCCGTGATGTGAATTTGCTCGGGAATCATGCGGAGTTCCTCCAATTGCAAAGGAAGGATCCATCCCTAACCCCTGCAATGTGATGGTCAACATCGAGGTAGTTGTGGTTTTGCCATGAGTCCCCGCTATGGCAACTGAGGTGTAACCCTTAAGAAGGGTCGCCAACGCTTGCGCTCTGGTGATCACCGAGATTCCACGCGCTCGTGCGCCACGTAACTCACTATTGTCCTCACGAATAGCACTAGAAACGACAACAGTTCGTGCATCTGCAATATATGCCTCATCGTGTCCTACATGGATAGCCGCCCCCTGTAGGGTCAGCGCTTGCAAGGCAGTTGAATCTTTTGCATCAGAACCGGAGACCGCAAACCCCCTATCGATACATATTCGTGCAATACCGCTCATACCAGCGCCACCAATGCCGATGAAATGGATAGGCGCTAACAACTCATTCACCGTACTCCCCCACATTCGAGAATTACCTCAGCTAGCGATTGCGCCGGAGAACTCTGGCGAGAATTGCCGGCGATGGAGCGCTTCGATAGATCCTCTATAGCGGAGAGCATATTGGCTGGGGAGAGATGCTCGTTTGCGATCAATTGCACATTTCCCTGCGCTAGCAACTCCTCAGCATTCCTCCGTTGCTCTCCATTACCAATATCCAATGGGATTAAGAGTGCAGGAGTTCCAGTAGCAAGCAACTCTGCACAGGTACCTGCACCACTTCGCGCTATGACGATGTTCGCCGCCAAATATGCTCGATCCATATTGGCGATATATGCAACAGGGTGATACCCGGGTCGTTGCGAAATAGATTCTTTTCCAGCCCCCGTTGCATGCAGTATTTGATAGCCACGGTGAATGAACTCATCCAATGCTGATTCAAGGGTATTGTTGATTTTGGCTGCACCGAGGGATCCGCCAAACACCAGAATCGTTCTCTTACTCGAGTCAAGATTCAATTCCTTCCGGGCATTCATTTGTTCTGATGCGCGCTCTTGCTCGCTCATCTTTCCAATCTCCCAAATCGAGGTACGAATGGGTAGCCCAATGGCCGCTGAATTTCTCCAGTTATGAACTGGAAAGTTGGTTAATGTCCGGGTCGCCATCATTCTTCCTAAACGATTGGCTAGACCAGGCACGGCATTTGCTTCGTGGATTATCAAAGGTTTTCTCAGTATGAAGGCGGCAATATAGGCCGGGAGTGCAACGTAACCTCCAAAGCCGACGACGACATCGCTCTTTCTTGCTACGGGCAGAGTACGAAGGATCGCCACCAAAAGTCGGGGAAGAAATGAGAGCCCACGCATATTGATACCACGTGGAAAATCTGTCTTTGGGACTAGATAAAATTCTGCCTTCTTCTCACTCAAGATTTTTAACTCGGCCCCTTCTTTCGTCGCAAGAAATCGCACGACCAACCGCATGTGCGGTTTTGCAACGAGAATCTGTTCGAGCGCAGCCTCCGTTGCTAATGCTGGAAGTAGATGACCTGCAGTTCCTCCACCAGCAAACAGAATCGCGAATTCCCTCTGTGAGCTCCTCATCGTGTCCGCCAGCTAAAAATCTTTGGTCGAGCATCAAAAAATTCTTTTGCCTCGGGTTCGCGACGAGCGACGCCGAGGATGAAGGCTAAGCCGAACATGGAAGAGATGAGCGCAGAACCCCCATAAGAGACGAGCGGCAATGGCAATCCCACTACTGGAAAGACTCCAGTGACCGAACCAATATTGATTGAGGCCTGCGCAATGATCCAGATAGTCACACCTGCCACTGCATACCGCGAAAAGGGATCACGGGTTGTGATTGCGATTTTAATGCCTGCCCAAGCAATCATGAAGAACGCTAGAAGGACTATGGTCGTACCCAATAATCCAATCTCCTCACCAATCACTGCGAAGATGAAATCAGTATGGGCAGCCGGACCGAGATTCCCCCATTTCTGCCTACTCCCACCAAGTCCTACTCCAAAGATTCCACCAGTAGCCAATGCCATGCGTGAATGAGCCGGTTGCCACCCCAGTCCAAGGTAATTCGCTGCCGCAAATGGGTCGAGAAAAGCAGTCAAGCGATTAAGTAAGGCAGGTCGCAACAAGGCAAGCGCTGAAATCACCGCGAGTGCGAATCCTCCGATGAGAAACAGTCGAGAGATCCGCTCTCCCGAGACAAAAAGCATTCCCAGGAGAATCAAAGCCAGCACCATCGCTGTTCCAATATCTTTTCCACCAAGAACGAGTAACGAAACAAAACCAAAACCGGTCAATAGCGCAAGGGTCCCCTGATTGCGAAGAAATTCACCACGTTCGACTCGAGCAAGAACAAATGCTCCCCAGATAATGAGTGCGATTTTTGAGAACTCGCTGGGTTGAATAGTGATTGGACCAAGTCGAATCCAATTTCGATTTCCATTGATTTCAAGACCAATCCCATCAACGAAAACCAGCCCTAACATCATCACTGAGCCAAGTAACAGAGCGGGAGCGATTTTTCGCCACCCTTTCGTGGGTAACCGAAAGGCTCCGTATCCCAGGAGTATTCCACCGGTAAACCAGAAGAATTGTCGAAGGACAATCGCGAAAGATGATCCTGAATTTGAGTAAGCGCTCACACCGGAGGCTGAAAGAACCATTAATAAACCCATGAAGATGAGAACGCCCATCCCAGAGAGCAAGATGTAGAACGGAGCGGTTGGATGGGTGAGTAAAGACTTACGATTCGGAGCCAATCTACTCACCGACCAATTCCCGAACAGCCTGCGCAAAGAACTCTCCGCGTTGGGCGTACGACTGAAACTGATCCATGGAAGCACATGCGGGTGCAAGCAAGACTGTATCGCCAGGCTGTGCAACTTCACTGGCGGCAAAAACGACATCTCGCATCAGTTGCTTTGCCTTCTCTTCGTCCACTAGGGAAGGATTCTCATCGATTATTCTTATTTCGATCTGCGGTGCATATTTTTTTAGCCCGTGGGATATTTGTTCGCGATCTGCTCCAATCAAGATTGCTGCCCGAATCTGCGGACTCCTTCTTTTGATCAGGGCGCTCATATCGGCCCCCTTGGCTAATCCGCCGGCAATCCACACCACGGAATCGAATGCCGCTAGCGAGGCATTGGCCGCGTGTGGATTGGTTGCTTTTGAATCATTTATCCAAGTGATCCCTCGGGCTTGTGAGATAGTCTCGATACGGTGATGTCCTGGAGTGAAATTATGCAACCCTTCACGTATTGCTTCCGCAGGGATATCGAAAACTCGAGCTAAGCCCGCTGCTGCCAGTGCATTTGCGACATTATGTGGTGCTGGCGGGTTGATATCGGCCAAAGTGGCCAATTCCATGGCAGTGGATTGTGAACCCGTGAAAGCGCGATCAATCAGCAACTCTTCCACCAAACCTATTTGACCATATTGTGGAACTTGCAGAGTGAAAGTGGTCACATCTCGTTCTGCGAGGAGCTCATCGAGCGCTTCATGCAGCTTTGGGTCATCGCTATTGATTAATGCATACGATGCACCGTCAAAGATTTTCAACTTCGCATCAAGATACTCCGAAAAACTCCCGTGCCAATCAAGATGATCGTCGTCAATATTCAATAATGCAGCAGCATCGAGCTCTAGAGCGGTACTCCAATGCAATTGGAATGAAGATAGCTCTACTATCAAGTACTCATAAAATTGATCTCCAGTGATGATCTCAATAACAGGGGTGCCAACATTCCCACACGCAATTGCAGAGGATCCAGCGGCCTTGAAAATGGATTCGACCATGCCAACAGTGCTGGTCTTACCGTTGGTGCCGGTGATACCAATCCACTTCCGCCTGTTCCGACTGCCTGCACTTGCGAGGAACTCCTTACGGTCATGAAGGAAGGCGAATTCAATCTCTCCCATTATTTGAGCACCTTGAGCTAGCGCTGCCAATAAAACTGGATGGTCAGGGCGCCATCCTGGGGAGGTAATGAGCAATGGAGGGAATTCTTGGGGAAGAGCGAAGACTGTGGTGATTCCTAAATGTGAAAGTTCATGGGCTACTTCACGATGGCGTTCGTCATCACGCTCTTCAAAGACGGTCACCTGATACCCGAGCTTCTGTAATGAGCGTGCAGTCGCTTCGCCAGTTACACCTAAGCCAGTAACCAGTATCTGAGACATTTATAGTTACGCGCCTAACCTGTTACCCATGAACCGTAAAAGAGCCCTAATCCAGCCGCAACTAGGATTCCCGCGATAATCCAGAAGCGAATCACAATTGTGACTTCGCCCCACCCAAGTAATTCAAAGTGATGCTGCAACGGTGCCATCCGAAAGATACGTTTACCACCAGAGATCTTGAAGTACGTCACCTGGAGGATCACCGAGAGAGTAATAACTGCAAAAAGGCCACCGATGAGCACAAGTAAGAATTGTGTGCGCAAGGTGATTGCCAATCCCGCAAGCGCGCCTCCTAAAGCCAACGAACCGGTATCCCCCATAAAAATCTTCGCAGGGCTTGCATTCCACCAAAGGAAGGCAAAGCAGGCCCCACTTAAGGCAGCAGCGAGAACAGCAAGATCGAGTGGGTCTCGCACTTCGTAGCACTTTGGCCCAGCAGCAATCGCACAGCTCTGTCCGAACTCCCACACTCCTATCAATATGAACGCCCCGAAACTCATCACTGCAGCGCCAGTTGCAAGGCCATCCAATCCATCGGTGAGGTTCACACCATTACTGGTAGCGGTAATCATCAGAAAGACCCAAATGATGACGAGTACCACTCCGAGTTTGATTGAAGTATCACGAACAGTTGAAAGATTTAACGAGACCGGAGTAAGTCCACGTTCATCCGGAAAATTCACTCCGGCAATGGCAAAAGCAATAGCCACCACACTTTGGGCGAGCATCTTGGTCCGCGCGCGTAAACCTAAGGAGCGTTGGCGCGAAACCTTTAACCAATCATCAAGGAATCCCACTAAGCCTAAACCAGTCATCAGACCAATCACCAGTAATGCGGAGACAGTGACCGAGCGTTGGGTAATGACATGCGCGAGGAAATAACTGGCAATGACCGAGGCGATGATGACTGTTCCACCCATAGTTGGCGTGCCTCGCTTTGTGTGGTGCGAGGTGGGGCCGTCATCTCGGATAAATTGTCCATAACCGCGCTTGACCAACAACTTGATGGCTGCAGGTGTGCCGAAGAAGGCAAAGAGGAAAGCCAAGGCTCCCGCGGAAAGTATTCCTCGCATCGCTGCCTTACCTACCCGTTCTCTTCTTCGCTCTGACGAGATCGCTCTATCGACACCTTGAGCATCTCACTGAGATTCTCTAATCCCTCAGCTCGCGAACCTTTGACTAGTATCACATCTCCCGAGGTTATTTCTGTGGACATCGCCAACGCCTCTTCGAATGATGGTACGTGTGTAACGAGTTCGCCCTGAGTGCCTCCATATTCAGGAGTATTGACCGCAATCAGATGATCAATTTCAAGGCGTTCAGCAGTATCGGTGATGCTCTCGTGGTCAGCCTTCGAATTCTCCCCTAGTTCATGCATTCGCCCGAGGAAAGCCCATGCTCTACCACCTCGCTCTTGCGCAAAATAACGAAGGGTCTCGAGCGCAGCCTTCATGCTCTCTGGATTTGCGTTGTACGAATCATTTATAAGTATGACTGAACCTAAGTGAGAGATTTCCATCCGCCACTTACTTGCTACTTCTGCGGTAGATAAAGCGCTAGCGATCTTCTCGATTGGTATTCCGAAAGCGCTCGCAATTGCCGCTGCTGCCAGTGCGTTGGGAATCTGATGCCGTCCAATGAGTCGAAGCGCGACCGGTTCGCGACCCGCGCTTGTGACCAAATCGAAATGAGCAGATCCTTCGCGAATCTCGATATCTGCAGCGCGAACATCACATGATGGCGTCTCGCCGAAAGATATTACGGATGCGGGAGCCTTCTTTGCCATCAACGGAGTGAATTCATCATAGGTTCCAAGTATTGATATTGAATCGGGAGGAAGATTTGAGATGATTTCTGATTTAGTCTCCGCAATCTGCTCACGAGAACCAAATTCACCCAGATGAGCACTTCCTACCACAAGCACTACACCTACATTTGGTCGAGCCATCTTCACTAAACGGGCGATGTCACCCACATGTCTGGCTCCCATCTCTAAAACGCAGAATTTAGTCTGGTCATCTGCTCGCAAAAGAGTTAGCGGTACGCCCAGATCATTATTGAACGATTGCTCTGACGCAATGGTCGCGCCAGCAAGTGCGAGCACATGGCGTGCAATATCCTTCGCGGTCGTCTTTCCCTGAGATCCAGTGATGCCTATTACTTTCATGTCAGCAAGCCTTGTACGAACTTCGGCGGCTAATTTATTGATGGCGACTATTACATCAGGCACCACGATGCAGGTAGTGCCCAGCGGACGTGTCGTGAGTGCGCATGCCGCGCCATCTGCGATCGCCTGCTCTGCAAAATCATGACCATCGAGATTCGCTCCCTTAAGGGCCAAGAAGAGACCACCAGGGATGATTTTTCGAGAATCGAAGAAGGGCTCTCCAGAGACCACTATTGAGGCGTCTCCGTGGACATCACCTTCAACTATCTCTGCGATTTCTCTCAAAGTGAGCGGAATCATTTATTTTTACCGATCAACTCTTGCGCGACATCACGATCATTGAAGGGATGAACGACGCCTTTGATCTCTTGACCGGACTCGTGTCCTTTGCCGAGAATGAGTAGAACGTCGCCTTTGAGCGCGATCGACAAGCCGCGTTCGATTGCTTTCCGGCGATCAATCTCAACCTCAACATTCCCAAATCTACTTGGTTGCATCTGCTCAATGATTTCCGCGGCTGACTCACTCCTTGGGTTATCGCTGGTGAAAATCGCGATATCGCACCCCTCGGCAAGTGCCTTGCCCATCAGTGGTCGTTTACTTGAATCACGATCGCCGCCGCACCCAAGAATTCCAATTATTCGACCAGAGGTATTTGATTTGACTGCAGAAATCACTCGTTCGACGGCATCAGGTGAATGGGCGTAGTCAACAAGAACGCTCACTCCATCGGGATGTTCCACTCGTTCTAGACGCCCCGGCGCCCCTTGAGCATTCGAGAGCGCAGCTGCAGCCGCAAGAGGATCAATACCACTATCAACTGCCAGCGCTATTGCCATGATTGCATTCGCGATGTTGTACTCACCCACGAGAGGTGTTCTTACATCGAGTAATACGCCGTTCGGACCACGTACAGTCAACTGCATGCCATATGAGGAGAAAGGAAACTGTTCAACCAAATGCCAACTTGCTTTTCGGTTGGTGAGCGAGAGATCGAGTGCGGGTATAGACGCTTCTTGATAAAGGCGATGTCCCCACTCGTTGTCTATGTTGATGATTGCATTCTCAGCGAATGAGAGAGTAAATAACCTCTTTTTAGCTTTGAAATAAGAATCCATGTCGCCATGAAAGTCAAGGTGATCTTGAGTGAGATTAGTGAAGGCAACTGTGGCAAATCGCGAGCCATCGACACGATGTAGAGCCAGTGAGTGACTGGAGACTTCCATCACCACATTTTGGATATGGCGTTCGCTGTAAGTTGCCAGCAGGGCTTGTAATTCAGGCGCCTCCAAAGTTGTACGAGAACTGGGATATCGATCGGCACCAACTTTTACTTCTACAGTCCCCATCAATCCAGTGTCGCGACGATTTTCCCTCCAGATATGCTCCAACAGATATGAGACCGTTGTCTTGCCATTTGTCCCTGTGATTCCGTACAAGCGCAGGTTGTGCGATGGCGTTCCGTAGAACCACGATGCCAAAGGACCAAGAGCGCCTCGCACATCGCGGGTTCCAAGACATGGGGTAGCGCTGTGAGGCGATTTGATCAAATACTCATAACCTGAGTGATCTGTAAGTATGGCGATTGCACCGGACTTAATCGCCTCTTCAAGAAATGTGATTCCATGAGTGTGGGTTCCTTGTAATGCTACGAACAAATCTCCTTGAGTGACCTGATGGGAATTGAGTGCCAGGCCAGTGATATTTGGATTTACATTCGCAGCAGACACCTCGAGAAAATCAGCGATTTGCTTGAGGGTTCGCGAATATTCATACTGCAGAAGCTCTCGCATACTCACCTTTTTTCTGATGCGGCTGAGATCTTATCCTCGCGCTCTTCTCTCTGCTTCTCCTCTTTTAACTGCTTTTTCAGCATCGCTTTATCAAGAGGAAAGGGAACTAATTCATCTCCACTAGGTGGAACACGATAATTTTTGAGTGCATACGAAACTACTGACTTGAAAACAGGTCCTCCGAGATAGCCTCCCCAGGCAATTCCGACTGGGTTTTGCACAGTCACGCTCATGACGAAACGAGGATTATCTGCCGGTGCGTATCCGATAAATGAAGAGGTATAACCACGATAACACCCACACGTGCTGTCATAACGTTGTGCGGTTCCTGTCTTACCCGCAACTCGATAGCCTGGAATCGCTGCTTTGGTTGCGGTGCCACCTTCTTGCGTCACGCTCTCTAACATCGTACTCAATTGTGCGGCTACATCCTCAGAGATGACTCGTCTGGATTCTGGTCGTGGAAATGATGTGTAATGACCGGAAGAGTCGCTAGTGCCCGCTACTAGTGTGGGTGCAATGCGGACTCCAGAATTGGCAATTGTGGCAAATACGTTCGTTGCTTGAATGGTATTTACCGAATATCCCTGACCAAAGGCGACTGTAGGGAAGGTAGTTCGTGACCACTTATCCACGGGATGGAGAATGCCTGCCGTCTCTGCTGGAAGCTTAAGGTCGATCCCTTCACCAATTCCAAATTTCTTCAAGTAAGAATGGAGAGTCCGTTCACTCATTCGCTCAGCGATTTTGATAGTTCCCACATTGCTCGATTTTACGATGATTCCGGTAGATGTTAAGTTCCAAACTGGATGCTTATCGTGATCTTTGAAAGCCTTGCCAGCACGTCTTAATTTATCGGGTGTCTTGAAAATTGTGGTCGGTGTGATGACTTTCTCCTCAAGTGCTGCAGCCATAGTCATCACTTTTCCAGTTGATCCTGGTTCGTAAATCTCTTGCACTGATGGAACTTGCAAAAGTGAAGCTTTCGTCCGTGAGAAATTATTTGGATCGAAGCCAGGGGCTGTGGCAAGTGCGAGTATCTCACCTGTTCTCGGGTCAATTATTACTGCACTCACCGAGGATGCTTTGGTCTGCTTTGCTAATTCGTTGATTGCATCTTCAGCAGCCCATTGTAAATCGCGATCAATCGTCAGACGTACTGATTTTCCTGCCTTAGGAGGTATCAAAGTCTGTCGTGATGAAGGAATAGATGGCCCACCGCCATTTTCATATGTAAAAATTCCATCTTTGCCTGCCAGTATGTGATTGAGCGATGCCTCCATGCCACCACCACCTATGCCAGCAGAGTTCACAAACCCCAATAACGAGGCAGCGAGGTATTTCTCAGGGTAATCCCGTCTAAAACCGCGTTCGCTAAAGAATCCACCGATCCGCTCAGAGAGTTTTCCACCCTGATTCTCTTCTGCGATTGCTGCCTTTATTTGAACCCACTGCGCTGGAGTAATGTCACGAGCTACGTATACAAATTTACGTGTTCCAATTAACCGTGATTGTAGGTAAGAGGGAGTATTGCCGATGATAGGTGCGATGATTTCTGCGGCACGTTTAGGTCTATTCACAAGAGTCTGGTCTACGAATAAGTCGATTGATTCAACGCTGCGGGCGAGGACATTTCCATTCCGGTCAGTTATCTCGCCGCGAGGCGCTGGTAAGAGAGCAGTTTTGGTTAACTCTCGCGTTGCGCGCTCTGCGTAAGACTTTGCATTGACTGCTTGCACATCTATTAACCGAACGAAGAAAGCCATAAATAAGATTCCAACGAGTAATAACGCTACGCGCAGTCGACCTTGTGCCATTCGCAGTGGGCTCATGGTTTATCCACCGGTCGAAGATCCAAGAACGCTGGAGAACCACTTGGCACCATTCCCAGCACTCGAGCCCGCTTTGCCAACATATGTGGCGCTGAATATCGAGCTACTTGTGCGGTGATTGCCTCCTCTTGGGCGGCAATCGCCTGTGCTTGTGCTTTGAGGCGATGAAGTTTGATGGAATCCTGATTGAGCGCCATATTGAGAGCCATCACCATCAAAATGCTCGTAATCAAGGCTCCGAAGACAAGTGAGACGAAAGCCATTGTCGTTACTGGTCTTCCATCATGCACACGAAGTTCTTGTACTAGGCGAAGTAATGGCTCTGGAGTGCGGGCAGTAGGGAGCGATTTGGTGAGGTTGAGTTTGCGAGCGGCCACTGCCATTAGGCGGCCCTTCTTTCAATCGCACGAATGCGAACTGATTGTGAACGCGGATTCATGGAAATTTCCTCTTCGCTAGCGCTCTCGCTAGCGCGGGTGAGTAACTGGAAGCAAGCGGGCTTGGGCTCTACCGGTAATCCATGAGGGACTTCATTGCTACTAACTTCGGCAAATGCCCGTTTAACTATCCGATCTTCCAGTGAGTGGTAAGAGAGCACAACCATCCGCCCTTGTATCGCTAGTACGTTTAACGCTGTCGGAATTGCTCGCTCGAGTACCTCTAATTCGTTGTTGACGTAGATTCGCAGTGCTTGGAAAGTTCGTTTAGCAGGATTGCCTCCAACGCGACGAGTGGCGGCAGGAATACTCTCTTTCACAATATTGGCAAGGACGACAGTTGATGAGAGTGGTGCGACCGTACGCGCATCGATTATTTTTGCTGCGATTCGACTGGCAAATTTCTCTTCACCATACTCGCGCAAGATTCGAGTGAGCTCTTGGTGTGAATAGGTGTTTACAACCTCTCTGGCGCTGATACCAGCAGATTGATCCATCCGCATGTCAAGAGGTGCATCGTGTGAGTAGGCGAAACCTCTATCAGAGGAATCAAGTTGCATGGATGAGACGCCAAGGTCGAAGAGAACTCCTTGCACCCTCTCTATTCCCTGATTTCGTGCTACTTCGTCAATGTGGTCATAGACAGCATGCACAAGCGTTACGCGCGAACCAAAGCGAGAAAGTCGCGCCCCAGCTTTTTCAAGAGCGCTCTTGTCTCGATCAATTCCTAATACGTGCAATGTTGCAAACTTCTCAAGAAGATATTCCGTATGGCCACCTAATCCAAGAGTTGCATCGATGAGCAGTGGCGACTGGCCTGTAAGAGCAGGGGTGAGCAATTCAACGGTGCGGGTAAGTGCAACTGGAACATGTTCGTTACTCATCTTCACCTCCCCCCTCTCTCTCACTTGCTCTTGCTCTTGCTCTTTACTGTCCTGACTTGCCTTCTACAACCTGTCCTGACCTTTGGACACCGCCGCCGGACGGATCGATCGGCGCCGGGGAAGGGGCGTCGATACTCGGTGCGGCAGTGACCGAAAATCAGGGGCTAAAAGAGACCAGGGAAGACCTCCTCTGAAACATCGGCAAAACTCTTTTCACGATCTGCTAGATAGCTCTCCCATGCTTGGAGATCCCAGATTTCCACCCGAGTATTTGCGCCTATGACAACGCACTCTTTTTCTAATCCCGCATAACTACGTAACGAACTAGGAATTGTGACGCGACCTTGTTTGTCAGGAATTTCATCGTGTGCCCCGGCAAACATCACGCGCATGTAATCGCGAGCGGATTTTGCAGTGACAGGTGCTTGACGCATTGCTTCGGTGAGAGTGGCAAATTCCTGCGCTGGCCAGACATACAGGCAACGCTCTTGTCCCTTGGTGATGACAAGTCCGGAGGCGAGATCATCACGGAATCGGGCGGGGAGGATTAGACGTCCTTTTTCATCGAGGCGGGGCTCGTAGGTACCGAGAAACATGCGGCACTACCCCCTTCCCCAAGGTTGTAATCCCCACTTTACTCCACTTATCTCCACAGTCAACCACCCTCCCCCCTATCTCCCCTCGACTCCCCCCACTCTTCCCCCACTCTTCCCCCGATTCCCGCTGTCAGCAGATGTCGAAGAAAAGCCCTACCGTTAGCCAGATGGCCGCACTCGACCCCCGCACATTCCGCTCCCTGATGAGCGGGTGGATTACTGGTATCGCAATCGTCACCGCTGAGGTTGATGGCCAGCGGGTGGGAATCGTCTGTAACTCGTTGACTTCGGTCTCGCTCGATCCAGTCTTGGTCTCCTGGTGCGTAGATAAGAAGATTGCCTCGTTCCCGCTCTGGGAGAAGGCCACTTCCTGGTCAGTGAATTTCCTCGACGCTGGGCAAGAAGATTTAGTTCATCGCTTTACTGCGCACGGCACAGATCGATTTGCCGGGGTAGAGGTTCTCGAACCAACCGATGAGCACCCATCCCTTGCGCTCGCGGCGGCGAAGACATTCTTCACTGCACGAACACATGCACAATACGAAGCGGGAGATCATGTGATTATTGTGGGAGCGGTGCTCTCATTTACCGATGGCATATCACAGCCCTTGACCTTCTTTAGAGGGAAGTTCCTTCCTGGGCCAAAAGCGTAGGTATCTCCTCTATTAAATCAGTAGCAACAAGTGGATTGCAGCGCTTGAGAACTGATTGTGCTGCTGCAGAAAAAATCTCCACTGCATGAACAACAATTTCTGCTCCACGCTCCCATGAGTCTGGTGGATGCGAGGCGATAAGCATCCTGTGACATTGTGGTAGCAGCGATAGATCGGGTGATCTCGGGCCAATTACTGCGGCATCGACATGTAGACCTGCAAGACTCTGAAGTAGAACAACATCTGGGTAGGCGCGTAAAACCCGTTCAGTCAGATGAAGATATGCGCGAGACTTATTGTTGGTCGTCGCCAAACTGACGGCGTTCCCAGCGCTCTTCCAACATGCTGTTGAAGCGAGATCTGCGCTTCTCTCGCGGCGCCTTCATTCCTTGAATGCCAGCGCGGGAGGTAGTAATAAGTCGATAGACGCCAGCAAGAGCGATGATAAATCCGGCAATGCCGGCGATGATCACTTGGGTGACCAGACCGACAAAGAGAGTAATGAAGCCCACTGCAATCAGGGTCAGGCTCAAGAGAGGAGAGCGCTTGCTCTTCTTCTGCGATAGCGCAGAGACAAGTTTGGGATCCTCCTGCGAGAGCGCAGCTTCCATCTCTGCAAGTAAGCGCTCTTCGTGTTCAGATAGTGGCATCGTCTTCCCGCGCTCCCTTCAGTAACGGCTTCAGAAAAATCTTAGCCCAGGTGCGGGCTTACGGCTCACCCTCCATTGAACCCGATTGGCTCTCAGATTCGATTAGGCGGGCGGGCTTGAGCGCCCCGCCGCCAAAGCGACGGCGGGCCCGATCGAGGGCTTTATCGACCTGGCGCCACCCCTTCTCCCGCGAACCGAGAGTCAACTGTTCGACCAGATGCTCCTGGCTCTCAAGGTTCTCTAATCGAACTCCCACCAGCCGGACACGTGCCCGCACCAAAGCCAATCCATTAAAAAGGCGACGCACCTGTTCGTAAATCTCTTGGGTGCTATCGGTTGGTAGATCGATCGTCTTTGACCTGGTGATGGTGGTGAAATCGCTAAATCGAATTTTGATCGAAATAGTCCGTGTGACCAATTCTTGATCTCGTAAACGTCGCGCCGCTCGCTCGGTCACTCGAAGAAGTTCGGCGAGCAGCTCTTCATTGTCATCATTATCTCGTGCAAAAGTCTCTTCAGCACCGATACTTTTATCAACCACGCTATCTTCGACCACTCGATAATCTCTACCCCAAGCCAATTCATACAGGCTCTCCCCCTGGCTCGCACCGAGCGCACGAATCAGAGTATTTCGAGGAGTATGCGCGATATCACCAATTGTCTGTAGCCCTAATTGGATGAGTGCATCCGCAGTCTTTGGACCCACTCCCCATAACTCACGAACTGGAAGCGGGTGGAGGAAATCTAAGACGCGATTATCGGGAATCTCTAAAAGTCCATTGGGCTTACATCGCCCCGATGCAAGTTTGGCGATCAACTTAGTCGTTGAGATTCCCACGGAGCAGGTGATTGCCAATTCAGATTCGATACGTGCGCGGATTTGGTTTCCAATTTCGCGTGCATTTCCAATCAGTCTAGTCGCACCTGACACATCAAGAAATGCTTCATCGAGTGAGAGTGGTTCAACTCGCGGCGAAAAATCATTGAAGATTTTCATAACCTCGGCTGAGACTTCACCATATCGATGATGCCTGTTAGGTAAAAAGATCGCATCCGGAGCAAGCCTGCGCGCCTGCGCAACTGGCATCGCCGCACGGATGCCAAAGGTGCGGGCACGATAATTTGCTGAGGTGACTACAGCACGTGGGCCAGCGCCAACGACCACCGCCTTACCCTTGAGCGTTGGATCATCAGCCTCTTCTACTGAGGCGAAGAAAGCATCCATATCAACGTGCAGGATGGTGCTCTGCTTACTCTCATGGGCTATCTCAGGCACTGGCGCTCGATTCTTTTGCCATATTAATAAGAGTATCCATCTGCGCCCGGACAACTGAGATATCGCCACTCTCACGCCAGAGCGAGTACAACTCCCCGAGATCCCATGCACAGTGAGCAAGGATGGAGACTCCGCGCGAGCCGGTTCGACGCAAGGTGCCATGTACCAGTAGGAGTTTCGAGTGGTAGAGGGTTCGCCCAGAGTGGAGTTGGGTATTTTCAAAGAAGGTCGCATCGCTACATCCAGTGCCATCATCGAGGGTGATGAAGATGACCCGTCGACCAGAGCGAACTGGTGGGCTCTGCAGCGCGACTTTGACCCCCGCGACAAGAAGTGGGGTACGTGAGCGATGCGCAAGAAGATCGGCTGCGCGAACTACGCCAAGGGCAGTTAAGAAATGGTGATAGAAGGCGATCAGGTGATGGCTCACATCAAGACCAAGGAGGGCAACCTCATGACGGACCTTCTCGCTCTCTGTCAGGGCGGGTAATCCACTTGCAATCAATGAGCTTTCTTGGTCGTCGAAGAGCAGAGCCATTTGATTGGATGAAGGAGCGCTCCATCGATCTAACTCTTTGTAATGAAGTAAGAGTTCACGTCGATTGATACCGGGATGAAGTTGATCGAATGCGCCAAGGAGAATGAGGTTCTCGACAATAGGTCTAGAGACTCGAGCGCGATAGGTGAAATCGGCGCAATCGATAAATGGACGACCGGAGATAATTTCGCGCATCTGACTCTCATCAATACCCGAGATATCAGAGAGCGCTACTCGGATTCCGTAACTACCATTCACCTCTTCGACGAGATACTCACTCCCAGATCTATTGATATCGAGTGGGAGTGGTCGAACGCCCATCTGTCGCGCCTCATCAAGAAGTAATCGTTTGGGATACATGCCAGGATCATGAGTCAGTAAGCCGGCGATGAAATGTGCGGGGTAATGGGTCTTAAGCCATGCTGATTGATAAGTGGGTAGCGCAAAAGCTGCAGCATGCGCTTTACAGAAACCAAAGGATGCAAAAGCACGAAGGACATCATTGACCTCTTCGACGACGCTGATCGGATATCCACGTTCCTGTCCGCGATTAATGAACCAGGGATAGAACTCGACGCTTCGCTCGGGATCGTTGAGAATGCGGCGATATGACTCGGCTTCGGCAAGTGAAACCCCCGCGATAATGGCGATGATGCGAATGACCTGTTCATGAAATACCACAACGCCCTCAGTCTCAGCGAGGATCTCGTAGAGCGATGGATGAATGAGTCGAGGTGCGCTCCAACCTTGTCTAGCTCGAAGAAAGGGAGTGATCATGTCGCTCTTTACTGGGCCGGGGCGAAAGAGTGAGATATCGATGATGAGATCGTTGAAGGCTTCCGGAGCGAATTTTCCGATTAATTCCCGTTGCCCAGGGCTTTCTATCTGAAAGACGCCGAGCGTCTTGGTGGAACGGATAAGAGTGAAGGTCTTGGCATCATCGAGGGCGATCTCATCGAGCGGAATATCCTTTTTATCGACACGACGAATCTCACTTAATGCATGCGCCATAGCTGATTGCATTCGCACACCAAGAATGTCGAGCTTAAGAAGTCCAACGCTCTCGACATCATCTTTATCCCATTGCGACATTAGATACCCCGAGGCGCCCATTTGACTGGGCATGCGATCAAGGAGTGCGCTATCGGCGAGTATCACTGCACAAGGGTGCATCGAAAGATGGCGTGGCAACTTATCGAGTTGTTGGGCAAGGGTGATTGCCTTACCCATAGGTTCATTAATGGTGAGATGGCGTAGCTCTGGTAGATCGCGGAGCGCGTTGGTGATGTTCTTTGCACGGATATGTGGCAAGGATTTTGCCAAGGTATCGATCTCTTCATGAGGTAGCGCAAGCGCCGCACCCACATCACGAATCGCATGGCGCGCTCGATAGGTCTCGACCATGGCAACTGTCGTCGTTTGCGCAGAGCCATGTGGCCAGGAACCTGCAGGGTTGTATCGAGCGAAGACTTGATCGTAAATCTCTAATCTCCGCGCAGATTCGACATCGATATCGATATCAGGCAAATCAGTGCGGAGCGTGGAACAGAATCGCTCCATCAATAAACCATGTTCGAGTGGATCAACTCCTGA
>SXGQ01571876.1_pt1 | contig 30444 bp, 48 predicted proteins | sample 3178371 | NCBI WGS metagenome assembly SXGQ01 (sample SAMN11356859, study PRJNA531348) | freshwater metagenome | isolation source: freshwater sample F1-20 | place: China: Fuxian Lake, Yuxi | collected 2017-12-25
GACTAAAGAGACCGCAGATAGCGTTATCACCTCTTGGTCTTTGACGGGAGCTGGTTTGTTGGTAAGCTACGTTCATCAGGTGATGGGCTTGTTGGTGCTTGGAGCATCACTCGCCTACACCTTGTGGAAGTGGCGCAGGGATTGGCTAAAGGAGAAGCGATGATTATCGAGCGCATCTGGAAAGACCCTAAAACCACGTTACTTGGCCTGATTATCATCGGGCTTTGTTTCGTTTTGGTCTTCTTTGAAAAGGCAAGCCTCACGGAGGTGAGTGCATTCTTGATGGGGGCGTTTGCCCTTATGTTCTTAAAAGACCCTAACGATGGCAAAACAACAGGCGATAAGTAAGCACGTCAGCAAGAGCAAGAAGCGAGGCAAGCATTCAAAGAGTGCAAGCAGCAACAAGGCGAGCAAGAACTACAAGAAGGGCTACGTTGGTCAAGGGCGATGACAAAGAACTTCTCACTTGCTGAACTGACCCAAACGAATACGGGTCTTCCTAACGCTTTACCCAAGCACTTGGAGGGTAACCTTCGTGCGCTTGCAGAAAACGTCTTACAACCTGCGAGAGACGCATTAGGAGCCATCGAGGTTACGAGTGCGTACCGCAGCCAAGAGGTGAACAAGCGAGTTGGCGGAAGCAAGACCTCGCAGCACGTCCAAGCTCAAGCAGCAGACCTGAAGTTCTTTGGGGGCAATGATGTCCTGTTCAAGTGGATTTCACGGAATGTAGAGTTTGACCAGCTCATTTGGGAGTTTGGTACGGATGTAGAACCTGCGTGGGTTCACGTTAGTTATGCAGCGGGCAAGAACCGAAAACAAAAACTGAAAGCAATCAAAGTCAATGGCAAAACCAAATACCTCCCTTTTTGATGAATGGCTCAACCAACTCGAAGATGCACCTCAACCGACTTGCAACATTGACAATCCTGACGGCTGCGATTCTTGCGGGAGTTAGTGGATGCCGTACTGCTCAACCTATCCTCGAGAGTGTGATTGTCAAGGACACGGTGATTGTCACGGAAACAAAGTACCTGCTGGACACGCTGGAAATCCTAAAGGACACGACCATCTACCAAGACAAGGTACGCCTTCAGCTAAAGTACATCGACCGAAAGGTGGTCGTTGAGGCTGCGTGCTTGCCTGACACGATCCGAGTGACCCAAACCAAGATACTGACCAAGCAAGAGCCGAAGCGAAAGGGATGGAACTTCGACCAGATGATTGGTGCGTTGCTCTTTATTTTGGTGTTTGCCTACCTCATCAAGCGTTGGGTAGATAAACTCACCGAGTAATTATACCTTTTAAGGTGCATTAGAGCCGTTTTAAGCGACTTTATATGCGAAAGGGTATAGTTCTATACCTTGAGGTATTTGGATGCGTTAGAAGCGAGATTCTTCTTTTTTCTTTGCTTGGTTTCTTTTTTCTTTCAGGTACTTGGTAAGTTAGTAACTTGAGTTGATATATACCTTCAGGTATATAATAACTTACTTACTTAACTAACTTGTATAAAAAACAAAAAAAACTTTACATATGCAAGTGCTTATGTATAATTTATACTGATTCTAAATAATGAGTGACTACATCTTCTTGTACTGGGATGAATTACCTTTGAGCAAACCAACGGAAAATGAGCAAGACACCAACCTACTACATCGGCAAGACGCTCGGCATCGAGGCGAAGGATGTGGTGATGGACTTCCAGCCCGACAACTACAACATCGGGACTGCCCTGACCTACCTGATGAGGGCAGGCAAGAAGCCTAACAACCCCATCACACAAGACATCAAGAAGGCAATCGCCCACTTGAAATTTGAATTAGAACGCCAAGCCAAACTATCAGCAGATGAGCAATCAGGAACAAGCACAACAAATCAAGGAGTCGATGTCAAGTATGCAGTATTATACTAATCCCGCCAAGCGCAGGAAAATTGACTTCATCCTGCAAGAGTGTGCTTCGTTGATGGCTAACTGCGGCAGCTCGTATGCTGAACGCCAACAGGCGAAATACAAAGAGCAAGAGCTTCTTGCCCAGATCGCAAAGCTCGATCACCACTTCGCAATCCAATGCGGATACCTACTACCGAACAACTAAAGTCCTATCACGTTGTGGTGGGCAAGGTTCCAAGCCTAAATGCATTTTATGCATCAAAGCATTGGACGGTGCGGGCAAAGGCAAAGGACAAGCATTGCACTGAAGTGTTGGAGCAGTTGCAAGAATACGACTGCGTACCCATCCAGCACGTCTACATCACCTGCAAGGTCAACTACCGCTACGACATCGACAATTCGATAATGGCGGTGAAGTTTGCTCTTGATGCGTTCCGAAAATGGGGAGGCGTGAAGGATGACTCAAGAGCCTACGTCCGCAAGCTGAAGATGGAACACGATCCCGACATCCATCCCGACACCGCAGAAATTACCTTTGAAGGTTTGGTGGTTTCAAAAACTTGATTATATTTGTAGTGTCAAACTTAAAACCAATCAGATGACACTATCACTTTCTCAAGACGTTTACACGCAAGCAATGCAAGCGCAGCAAGCGCAAATCCAAGCACTACAAAACAAAGTTGATGAGCTAAAGGCTCGCATCGAGGTTTTGGAGCAGCAAGCAATTCTATTTATTTAAAACCAATCAACAATGGCTAAAATCATTTCAATCACCCCGCAAGGGCAATGGCAAGACCTGTTCAAGCTCGAAGTTCGTTTTGACAACGGAGACTTCGGAACGGCATTTGCCAAATCACAAACCCCCTCGTATGCCGTAGGCGATGAGGTAGAGTATTCCAAAAACGAAAAGGGTACTATCAAGATCCAACGTCCTTTTGGTGGCGGTGGTGGAAGTTTCGGAGGCAGCTTTGCCAACGCATCAAAAACGTCAGGTGATGAACGCTCCGCTTCCATCATCCGCCAAGTTGCTTTGAAGGCAGCAGTCGAATACGCCTGTGCAGCAGGCCACGATGTCAACACCATCTTGGCTAACGCAGAGACGTTTAATGTGTGGATGAGCGGACAATCAGCCGCTCCTGCTACCCACACGCAGCATTTTGCTAATCGCAACGATATGCCTTTCTGATTGGTTTCTCTGGCAGTTGCGACAAGAGCCACCTTCGGGTGGCTTTTTTATTTCAAATACATTTGTATATTAGCATCACCAATCAGATATGAAACATCCCGACCTATTACCAAACGAAGCCTCCTTGCCCTACCTACAACGGGCAATGAAAGGCAAATACTATGACACGGGCAAGCTCGGTGTCTATGAGTTAGACCAATACCTTCGCTTTAAAGATGGCGAGTTCATCGTAGTCACAGGCCACGCCAACGTGGGCAAGACGCACACGCTGATGTACCTGATGCTTCTTCAGTCGTACAACTTCGGCAAGAAGTGGCTCATCTACTCCAGCGAGAACGATGTGCATAGCCTCAAGCGCAAGCTCATTGAGTTCCTTGCGTGCAAACCCATACAAGGTCTTGATGAACTCACGATGCACCGAAAGCTCGACTTCGTGAACGAATACTTCCAGTTCATTGACGGCAACAGGCTATTCAACGCCTTCGACCTGCTTGAGGTGATGGAGTCAATTAAGAACGAATGGGACTACACAGGTGCGCTAATCGACCCGTACAACTCCTTGTCCACCGATCAAAAGAAGTTGGGCAAGACAGGAATGCACGAGTACCACTACGAGGTAGCATCAGCCATCCGAGTATATGCTCACAAGAACAACATCACTACAATCGTAAACACCCACCCCGTTACGGAGGCAATGCGTAAGACGCACTCACCGAGCCATACCTACGCAGGTATGCCAATGCCTCCGATGACTTCGGACATTGAAGGTGGCGGCAAGTGGGGCAACCGTGCTGATTCGGTCATTGTAATCCACCGATATTCGCAGCACGAAACCGATTGGATATATACCCATATACATTGCCGTAAGGTAAAAGAGATGGAAACGGGTGGGCGTGTAACGCCTCTTGAAACACCGCTTGTTCTTCAGTCCATCATCGGAAATGTCGGATTCAAGATCAATGGGCGTAACTTGCTCTTACAAACAAACGATGAACCTGTCGAACTAATCAACCCAAACGATGTACCCTTCTGATGACTCACACGACCTGTACATCAGGGAAAAACAACTGATGCTCGCAGGCACGGCAATGTGGCTCGCCAAGCAAGCAGCAGACAAAGCCAACGGCAGGGAGATTCAAGATGAGATGCTACACCACGTAATGACCTGCCACTACGCAGACCTCTTGCTTCAGCAGTTCATTGACTACCGCCAATACATCGAGAGCAAAATGAACGAGGCATATCTGGCAAACGCCAAGCTGCGAGTTGACAACGAGGAGATGCACTACGAGATTGAGCGATTGCAAAAGATTATCGAGGACAACCTATGAAGCAAATCCTTTCACCATTTCAGCAGTACGAATGCTTCGAAGTTGATGGCGTGGACTACCTCGTGCAGGACTATACCATCATCCAAGACAATGAAGACAAGATGGTCGAGTGGGCATCCGAGATGAAGATTAAGCGGCTGCGAGACCACAAGCACTTCGTGCTACCAATGAGCAAGATACTAACCAATCACAAGGAGGGCAGAGCCAAACTCTGCAAATGCAAATGAGATACTTTGAACTACAAAAGATTCGCCAAAACTACTCCACCTTTATGACCCGCTTGGGCCTGTCGGATAGCGATACTCGCAAGCGTGAATATGCTCTTGCTCGTGGTGCATTCGTTGTGGCCTACCGCCCCTATGCTTCGTTGATAGAGTTGGGAAATGTCATCGACCGTGATCATTCCAGCGTAATGCACAACCTAAAAACCCACGAATCAAGAATCCGATATAAGGATTACAACTGGGCATACAAAGTGGCCTGTGATGTTCGTGATGCAAACCCAATTCAGGCCATTGACAGCCCCGACATAGAGACATTGACGGATGAAATCAAAAAGCTAAACGAGCAAATCATCGAGTTAATTAAATACAAAGAACTATATTTAACCCTGAAAAAGACATTCGATGAATTTTAACGTAGGCATCTACCCTATCTACGGCATTGTGTTTGGAGTGAATTGGTCAAAGACCGACTACCTCGATGAGGAGGAGACCATTCACCAAGTCCAAGTAGCACTTGGAATCCTGATTATAGAATTTAGTTGGAACTCCTGACAATACTTGCGGCACGCCATACCGACTGGATTCGGATGGCACGGAGCTTTGGTGCAGACCAAGAGCTTGCCCAAGATATTGTCCAAGAGATGTACATTCGCCTATACAAATACGTTGATGAGGCGGAGAAGATTATGTACAACGAAACGGAGGTCAACACCTTCTTCGTGTACGTTACGCTTCGGAATATGTACACGACCTTAATGAAAGCCAAAGCAAGATTCGAGTTTGTAGATGTATCTACCCTTGAGGATGAACTTATCTTTGAGGAAGCCAACGAAGAAGCCGAGATTCAAATGCTATCCTTGTATGAGGAGATATGGGATACCACCGATGAGTGGCATTGGTACGATAAGAAGATATTTCACCTGTACCACAACACCGATATGAGCATTCGCACCCTTGCGGATGAAACCAAAATTTCAGCACGTTCAATCTTTAATACTTTAAAAAATGCAAGAGAACGAATCCAAACCGACTGCAACGAAACCTACAAAGCGTGGCAGGAAGCCAAGCGGCTTGGGTGACACCATCGAGCAAATCACAACCGCCACAGGAATTAAGGCTGCGGTGGATTGGTTCAGCGAAGCAACAGGCGTTGACTGCGGATGCGATGCTCGCAAGGAAAAACTCAATCGTATGTTCCGCTACAAGAAGCCCGAATGCTTAACGCAGGATGAATACGAGTTCATTGGCAAGATGAAAGGCCGCAACGTAGTAACTGCGTTTGAGCAGACCGAGTTGAATAAAATCTACAACCGAGTATTCAACGACCGAGTGCAGCCTACGAGCTGCGGCTCTTGCCTGCGTGGTCGCTTGCAGGAGTTAGAGGCGGTATACAACGCTTATGGTCAGTAAAGAGCGTAGGCAATACTCCAACCAAGTTGGGGACATCACGGCTCAAAGGTTCGTCGAGGCTTGTGAGGCTATCGGATACTCGTGCGAGAAGTCCGACCGCAACACCGACATCTACGATCACATTGACTACTTCGTGACCCGCCTGCAAGGAACCACAAGCGTAGACGTTAAGGGTGGTAACCATCCTAACACCATTTGGGTGGAGTTCAAGAACGTAAACGGAGACGCAGGCTGGATGTATGGTAAGGCCGAGTACATTGCTTTTGATATGCCTGAAGTTGGTGGGTTCGTTATGGTGCGTACAAGCGAGCTACGCAACCTGTGCGAGGCGATTGTGGAGCCAGTCTTTGTGACCAAGCAAGAAGCAACACGAAAGTTCTACCAACGTGAAGGCCGTCAGGATGTCATTAGCCGCATTGAGCTACAAGACCTACAAACATTAGTTTCATTTAAAATCCTCAACTATGCCAATCCCAAAGCCAGCAAGTGGTGAGAAGCAATCCGAATACATCCAACGCTGCTTGGAGGCCATCGGAAGCGAATACCCAGACAAGGATCAAGCAGTAGCAATCTGCTACACGCAATGGAAGGAGGGCAAGTAGCCCTCTTTTTTTATGCAATGAATATCTGAATTTGTGCAAATGCTTGATTTTTAGTATCTGCCTATTGTAGGGTCAAATGGTCTACCTATATTTGACTATCATTTAAAACCAATCAGAATGAAACACATCCTCTCACTTATCGCTACGGGCTTTGGCCTTGCCGTCCTTTATTGGGCGTTTTTATGGACTCTTGAACTTTTGGGAATATGAATTTCAACTATCAAGATTTGAAGTTTTGGCTTGAAGACAAAGACGTACTTCCGCAAGCTTATTGGGATGCCCTTGAGGACTATGATCCCGACAACCTAAACTCCGACCAAGTGCTTGCTAAATGGCTTGGCTACGCCCACGTGCAGGACTTCTACTCTTACGAGATGGACATCACCTACCACGAGGAGCAAGCGGATGTAGATGGGTACATTATGACCACCGCCTACCCGACCTCATCAATTCATAATCCGCCACCTGCGCTTGATATGAAGATTTACTATAATTGGATAAATTGGGCTACCACAGTAGCATCTGAAGAATGAAGACGGTGACTCAAATGCTACGAGATAGCAAGAGCCTAAATATCTCAGAGGAGATGCTCAAGGCCATAGAGGTGGTAGAGTACCTGAATATGGCAGAGGCCTACGATTCTGGTACACCGAAAGTCTTGTTCGAGGACTGGTACCAGAGGAACTTTCACAAGTAAGCAATTTTGCTTACCTTTAACAAAACCAATCAAATGAAAATCATAGAACTACTTGACGGCAGCACTTGGGACATTGAAACCCTAACTGCTCAAATGAACGATGACTCGTTCTACTACGGCAACCTCTCAAAGAATGCCTTGTCATCATCGGCTTGTAAGCTGCTGCTGACCTCACCCAAGACCTACCACTACGTTACCAAGTACGGCAGCGAGGATTCTGATGCCTTTGCCGTTGGTCGCTTGGTTCACCTGATGGCTCTTGAGCCTCATCGTGTTGCCGAGTATGATGTGATTGAAGTCCAGAGCAAGAACGCCAAAGCTTGGCAGGAAGCAAAAGGCAAACGAAACATCTGCACCCGTAAGGAGTACGATGAAGCCCAACGCATCTCCGATGCCCTATTGCGTAACGAGAATGTACTTGGCCTCATCACTGGATGCGAGTTTGAGGTACCAAAGATTGGGATGATTGGTGGCTTGCCCTTCAGGGCGAAGGCTGACATCTACGCTGATGGTTTCTTGGCTGACTTGAAAACAACAACCGACCTACGAGCATTCCCTTACTCGGCAAAGAAGTACGGCTACGATGTGCAGGCGTTCATCTACACCCGTTTGTTCGGTGTGCCGATTGACAAGTTCTACTTCATCGCCATCGACAAGGGAAGCCTTGACATCGGCATCTACGGCATCAGCCCAGAATTTGTAGAGGAGGGAGAACGCAAGACAATGGAGGCCATTGAACTGTACAAGCAGTTCTTCATCTTGGGTGAGGACTTGGACTCGTATACTATTGTTGGAACGCTATGAAGACCCCGATGCAGCAACATATGGAATGGTTGCACAAAAAGTATATATCGCATCTTCAAGATGAAGAAACAGGATTAGCTCTTGAGGTATGGTATTGCTTAAAAAATGCTGAACAAATGCTTGAGAGAGAGCGAATAGCAATCGTTTCTGCATTTGCTTGGGGTAACATTACCAAAGTGCAGTACAAAAGCCAACACATCGCAGGAGAGGACTACTACAACGACCGATACAACGAAACCTTTAACACCAAAGAGAAATGAAAACAGAACTAACATTTATTGAAGCCCTCGTTATTGTTAATGGCGGATGGCATACAGAAGAACAACGTGCATTATTTATACAAGCACAAGAAATTCTGAACAAAGAGAAGTCAAGGCTTCATCTTGAGAACCAAAAACGACTCATTGAGGAAAAGTTAGAAACCTTTAACACTAAAGAGAAATGAAAACACCGATGCAAGAAATGTATGACCAACTGAAAGCCTCAAGAAAGGATGAGTACGGTTTGGCATTCGCAATAGATATGTTGCTTGAAAATGAAGAAGTAATGCTTCAGAAAGAGAAAGAAGTTATTGAGAACGCTTATTGGGATGGCGGACAGTGGGTTCCAACAGTCGGTTCTCAATGTGAGGAATACTACAACGAAACCTTTAACACCAAAGAGAAATGAGAACTCCGCCCGCTTTTGGCGCATTAGGTTTCAGCAAGCGGCAAGCTACCGCCCTGATTAACGGAGTCTTTTTTCTTTAACGCTAAAGAGAAATGAAAGCAACACTTGAATACGACCTACCCGATGAGCAAGAGGAGTTTGAGAAGGCCGTCAATGGGGGCAAGTACGCTTACATCATTTGGGAGCTTGACCACTTCTTGAGAGCCAACACCAAGTACGCTCCTGACTCAATGCCTGATGAGGTTCACAAAGCCTACGAGAGAACAAGAGACAAGCTATATTCACTACTAACCGAAAACGATTTATCGCTATGAGAGACCAATTTATGAGGATTGCTATGGCTCGTTTGCGTAGCACCTACCTATTCAAACCCCAACGCCAAGCGGTAGCCGCAAAGATGTGGGTGAGATACCTTGAGCGTTACGCTATGAAGGAATGGATGCGCAATGAGCAAGAGATGAATCAACGAATGGACATCATCGGGCAGAACGGTAATACTGCAGATGGCTACCTTAAAATCTGCGTGAGTTGTAATAAGGAAAAGGCGTTTATAGATTTCTCAAATAACAATGCAAGCCCCGATGGTAAGCATTCCTATTGTAAAGAGTGTTCAAGCCAAAAGAACAAAGAGTGGCGTGAAAAGAATCAAGAGAAGCGAAAGGAGAGTTTAAAAAAATGTAAGTCGGCTAACGCTGACAAGATTAGGGAGTACAAAAGAAAGCGCAAGCCAACTGAAAAAGAAAAAGAAGGGAAAAAGCGTTGGACTGAAGAAAATGCTGAAAAATTAAAAGAGTATCAAAAGCATTACAAGAAAAAAAATCAAAAGCGTTTAAGCGAGCTTGAGCAAAAGCGCAAGCAATCTGACCCTGTTTATAGAATCATTTGCAACATTCGCTCAAGAGTTAGCGACCTTTGCAAATCAATGTCAGAAGAAAGAAACGTAAGCACGACCAAGTCAATCGGATTAAATCGTGATGACTTTAGAAAATATATTGAATCAAAATTTCAAGAAGGAATGACTTGGCAGAATTATGGCGATTGGCACATTGACCATATTAAACCACTGTCTACTGCAACAACCGAAGAAGAAGTAATGGAATTAAATCACTACACAAACCTTCAACCTTTGTGGGCTACAGACAATCTAAAGAAATCCAACAAGTATGAGTAAGCCCTTCGTGCTTGCCTTCCACAAAATGAATTCGGGCGTGTCATACCACCGTGTGTTCGCTCCGCTGATCTGCCATCAAGAGGCAGACATTATGTTCATTGAGAAGATTACGGATGTTGAGCCCGATATGTGGGCAAAGGTCACGCATATCTTCTCAAGCAGAGTGTTTCCAGTTGAGCCGTTTGATGACTTTGTAAAGCTATGCCGCAAGGAGGGAATCAAACTAATCGTAGACAACGATGATTGGTGGGTGCTGCCTCCAACGCATCCGCTTCGTGGGATGTATGCCGACAAGATGAAAGCTCGCATCATTCGCAGTATGAAGGCAGCAGATGAGGTGTGGGTGACTAACAAGCACCTCGCCTCAAAGGTGAAGAAGTACAACACCAACATCCGAATCATCCCCAACGCCATCAGCGTACCAACGTGGCAGATAGAGCGAGAGCCGAGCGACAAAGTAAGATTCGGCTACATCGGAGGCAACCACCATCAAATAGACGTGCGTGAGTCAACCATTGACCTCACAGGATTAGAAGCCTACGTTGCGGATGTAGACAACTACCCGCAGATGATGAACGCAGCATACACGCTCAAGACGTTTCCACCAAGCTCATACCACAAGCTCTACAACTTCTTTGACGTTAGCCTCGTTCCGCTATCAACAAGCGAATTCGCCAAGTGCAAGTCGCACCTGAAGATGCTTGAAGCAGGATTCAGCAAATGCGCCCTAATTGTAAGCCGCACCGAACCCTACCTACCGTACATTACCAAAGACAACTGCATCGCCATAAGCCACCCATCCGAATGGGCAGGTGCAATCAAGAGGCTAAACGAAAACCCCAACCAAGTCCAAGACCTAACGGAATCGTTATACGACTATGTGCAGGACTACACGATGGACAAAATAAATGAACTGCGATGCTTTACATTGTAACCCCTTGCTCACGCCCACAAAACCTTAAGCGCATCAAGCAGTACATCCCAAGCTACGCAACTTGGGTGGTGATGATGGATGCCTCAACCGACTTCAAGGAAGCAACAGGCGCAAACGTAACCCACTACTCTCGTAACACGGGACATTGGGGACATCCGCTCCGCAACGAATTCCTTGACCTGTACGCAGATCAGTTCACACAAGATGATTGGGTTTACTTTTTGGATGATGACAACATCCTGCACAACAAATTCATCGAGGAGTGGAACAACCTCAACTCGCTCGACTCATCAATCGTAACGTGGGGACAAGAGGGACGGCTACGCCCTACCGACCAACCAAAAGTCGGCAACATAGATACTGCCTGCTTTATGTTTAAACCTTACCACTTGCCTACCTTGCGCTTTCAAATGACTTATGAGGCCGATGGTATGTTTGCACAGGCCGCAGCCCTGCGTGGTACGCTTATCTGCGTAGATCAATATCTTTGTTACTACAACGCCCTCAAATGAAAACAACCTCACAAATAGATGGATGGTTTAACCATCAAGAGACCTACGATTTCTTGCTCGCCAATATGCCCAAAGACGGAACCTTCGTTGAGTTGGGTGCTTGGCTTGGCAAGTCATCATCGTACCTGTGCGACAAAGCAACAACCCAAAAAATAGTCATCGTTGACTCATTCAAGGGAACGGCTGAATACCTTGACTCGTACTACAAGCTCGCCAAGACGGATGACATCTTCAAGCTCTTTACCGAGAATATGGGTGACCGCAAGTACAAGGCCATCAAAGCAACATCCGAGACCGCATCAAAGAAGTTCAAGAACGAATCCCTTGATGTGGTATTTATAGATCTTGACCATTCATACGATGCCGTAAAGTTGGATATTCAGTTATGGTTGCCCAAAGTAAAGAAGGGAGGCTTCATTGCAGGGGATGACTACCACCCAAATTGGAATGGAGTCATCCAAGCAGTAGATGAGCTACTACCCCACGCCAAGTTCATTGATGACTGTTGGCTCTACCAAAAATGAAAAAGCACACAAAGGTCTACCTTGATGGGATGGGCTACTCTACCACCGACTGGATTCCTTGCGAGGTATGCGGAGCAACAGCCCAAGACATACACCACATTGATGCACGGGGAATGGGTGGATCAAAGGAGGCAGACAACATTGAGAACCTAATGGCTCTATGCCGCACCTGTCACGTTGCCTACGGTGATATCAAAGAGTACAAGGAGCGACTTCAAGCAACACACAACCACCACCTTGCTAAAAGGGTTATTTAGTTGATAAATACAATTTGAAGCAATGCCATTTGAAAAAGGAGTAAGCGGCAACCCTGCGGGCAAACCAAAGGGAGCAGCAAACAAAACGACCAACAAGATCCGTGAGGCATTCCAAAACCTCATTGAGGCCAACCTTGAGAATATGACCATCTGGCTCACGCAAGTTGCAGCCGATGACCCAAAGGGCGCACTCGACCTTCTGAATAAAATGGCGGAGTACACGACACCAAAGCTCGCAAGAGTCGAGAACTCACACGAGGTATCGGATGAGCTAACTCAAATCAAAGTAGAGATTGTCCGTTCTGGAAGTCAAGACAAGTGAGCTATTTGAGCGCAATTATACTGCGCCCACTCGCATAGTCGTAAATCAAGGCGGTAGCCGTTCAGGAAAGACCTACTCCATCTTGCAGATGCTAATCATCATCGCAATGCAAGAGAAGGGCAAGGTCTTCTCTATTGTGCGTAAATCGCTACCCTCACTCAAGATGACTGCGTATAGGGACTTCTTCGAGATACTACGCAACCTCGACCTCTACGATGAGGCCCGCCATAACAAGAGCGACTACACCTACACCCTGAACGGCAACCTCTTTGAGTTCATCAGCCTTGACCAACCGCAGAAGAAGCGTGGCGCAAGACGTGACTACCTGTTCTGCAACGAGGCAAACGAACTGTCTTGGGAGGACTTCTTTCAGCTCTTGGTTCGTACAACGGGTAAGATATGGATTGACTACAACCCATCTGATGCGTTCCATTGGATTTATGATCGCTTGCTGACCCGTGATGATGTAACGTACATACAAAGTACTTACAAGGACAATCCCTTTCTTGACAAGTCCATCGTTGATGAGATTGAACGCCTCGCAACAACCGATGAGGACTATTGGCGTATCTACGGCTTGGGGGAGCGTGGAATGAGCAGGGCTACTATCTTTCAGTTCGGCAACGCAGAGATACCACAAGAGGCAACGCTGCTGGCCTATGGCCTTGACTTCGGTTACACCAATGATCCCAGCGCACTCGTTGCGGTGTACAAAGCAGGAGACAACCTATACCTTGATGAACTAATCTACCGCACAGGGCTAACCAACCCCGACATCAGCAACCACTTTGCCTCGCTTGGCCTTGACAGACGCACGGAGGTATTTGCTGACTCTGCTGAACCCAAATCCATCGAGGAGCTGCATCGTATGGGGTGGAACGTAAAACCCACGCAGAAGGGAGCAGATAGCGTCATAGTAGGCATTGATGTGCTGAAGCGGCACAAGATATTCGTGACCCCACGAAGCAGCAACCTAATCAAGGAAATGCAGAACTACAAGTGGGTAGAAGACAAGAACGGCAACCTGCTCAACAAACCGATTGATGCGTTCAACCACGCCATCGATGCGGTTCGCTACGCCACTTACAACAAGTTAAGCCGCCCAAACTACGGGCGGTATGCTATACGATAAATTCATAAGGTTATTTAAATATGGAACTCAAGGTAGTAGTACCCACCGACCTGTCGGAAATCACACTCGACCAATACCAACGCTTTGCTCGTTTGGATGGTGATGAGGAGTTCTTGACCCATAAGATGCTGGAGATATTTTGCGGTGTGCCTCTTGCCGAGTTGCCCAACGTAAAGTTCACGAGCGTCTCAAACGTGATGCGGCACATCAACACGATGTTTAGCCAGAAGCCGCCATTGAAGACCGAGTTCACTTTGGGTGAGCATACGTTTGGATTCATCCCAAACCTTGAGGACATCACCTTTGGTGAGTACGTTGACTTGGATGGGTATATGAGTGATGTGCAAGACCTGCACAAGACAATGGCGGTTTTGTATCGACCGATTACCGAGCGAGCAGGCAAGCGATATGCCATCGAGCCATACGAATCAGCAGTCAAGTACGCAGACCTAATGAAGGCTGCGCCAATGGATGCGGTAATGGGAGCATCGCTTTTTTTTTATCGTTTAGGAAACGACTTGTTACTCGCTACCCTGACCTCTTTGGAGAATCAGACAACGAATACTCACCCGAATCCCAGTTCGGACGCAAGTGGGGATGGTACTCTTCCTTCCATCAGCTCGCTCAAGGAGATGTTACAAGATTTGATTCAGTCGGGAGACTCGGTGTTCACGAAGCCCTTACCTTTCTCGTTTTTGAAAAAGAGCGAATTGAATTAGAACGCAAGCAAATAGAAAAACTAAAGAAATGAGGCAGTTTTACGACATCACCACCAAGCTCAAGGACACCCTTGAGGCGCATAGCCAAGTGAATGTGGTGACCACAGGTGACATCTTTGAGGTTGACCTGAACAAGCAGACCATCTTCCCATTGAGCCATATCATCATCAACCAAGCAACATTCGATGGACAAATAGTCCGAATGAACGTAAGCCTGCTTTGTATGGATATTGTGGATGAGACCAAAGAGAATCCTCGTGACCAAGCAGAGCCGTTCTACGGAACGAGCAACGAGCAGGACATCCTCAACACGCAGCTTGCGGTCATCAACGATGTGATCACAGAACTGCGTAGGGGAACGCTCTACACGGACTTGTACCAACTTGACGGAAGCGCAACGGCAGTTCCCTTCTCGGAGCGGTTTGAGAACCTACTTGCTGGATGGACTGCTACGTTTGATGTGCTGCTTGCTAACACGGAAATCAGCGTCTGCTAAATGGCACGAGAAGAGTTAGTATCTGCGGTACTGATTAAGTTCGGTAAGTATGTGGTGCAACAGGCGAGAACCAATCTCACCAAAGGCAAACACAACTTTGACAAGACGCTATACAATTCTTTGGGCTACGATGTCTCATACTCAAAAGATAAGTTCTCATTGACTTTCTATATGGAGGACTATGGTGAGTTCCAAGACAAGGGAGTTAAGGGCGCAGGAGGCACGAGAAAGACCACAAGCGCATTCAACAGGCGAAACAACAAAGGGAAGATTTGGAAACAGAATGCAAAGGATAGCCCATTCCAATTCAAAAACAAGAAGCCACCAATCTCTGCATTTAAGAGATGGGCAGAAAGCAAGGGACTCAACCCCTATGCGGTGCGTGAGTCGGTGTTCCGTCAGGGCATCCCTGCCACCAAGTTCTTCAGCACCCCATTCAAACTTGGGTTTAACAAACTACCACCCGAAATAGTACAAGCCTTTGAGCTTACCAAAGAAGACCTACAAGCATTCACAAGAAAATGAGCGTACCTGTTTCAGCAACTCCTGCTTCGATAGCGCAAGCAAGAAGCCCCATCTTCATCACGGGCAAGAATAACACATTGCCTAACGATTCGTTAGATGCGATGACCGTAAACATCTCCACCTACACGGGAGCGCAAACACCAGTAAGTGGACAAACAACCTACACGCTAACGAAGTCCTACTCTATTGATGAGGTAATCAACTTTGAGATTAGCGACCTTGTGCGTGAGCGTTTCTTGCACCCATTCGGCAAGGCATTCATCACCGAGCCAAGTGCATCGGAAACGGGTGAGGCTTTATGGGTTCGCAGAACGGGTGACTGGACATACTCCAACAACGGAGCAGCACCAACATCCGCACCAATAGGCACAATCTACTTCTTGGCGTTGGATGGCTATAAGTCATTAGGCGAACTCCAGAATAGTGGAGTAACGCAACCCAACCTGTTCACCAACCGCCCGATGCAGGTGCTTGCAGGAAACTACCAATCCTTGCCCGTGTCCTACAACACATATAGCGGTGTCAATGGATTTAGCATTGAGATCAACGGAGCAGAATACTGGTTCTCGCTCAAGGATGAATTGGGATGGGCTAACACCACGACCACCTCAACGCAGATGGTCATCTACATTCCTTCGGGCGTTTCAAACGTAGCGCAGTTCTTGGGCATCACCCCGACGGATGAGTACACCATCAATCTGCTTGTCAATAGCGAGGGCATTGCCTACAACGACCGAGTGAAGACCGATGGCGGCACGGTGGAAGGGCTGAACTGCTTGTGCGAAGCACTTGAGGCTTTGGGTGAGGTAGATGACAAGACCGCAGTTGACTTTGAGGTGGTGTGTGAGCCGAAGTACGACCCCTACCAAATCCAGTTCGTGAACAAGTACGGGATGAGCGACTACATCACGTTCTTCAAGAAGTCAACCGAAACGGGCAACTTCACGCAAGACCAATACCAAAAGAGCATCTATGCGGATGCCTACACGGATGTGAACTACGTGAACGGCAAATACCAATCGTTCAACATCAACTCTCGCAACACGCTAACGCTGAACACGGGCTTCGTGGATGAGTCGTATGGCGAGGTTATGGAGGAAATCTTGATGAGCGAGAAGGTAGCCGTATACGAAGGTGGTCAATGGGTAGCGGTGGTTCCTGATCGTGGAAGCATCAACTACCAAAAGTCGGTCAACGACAAGACCATCAACTATACGATGAGCTTTACCTATGCGTTTGACCAACGGATGCTGGTACGATGAACAAGGTTGACATCTACATCAACGATGAGCGGTTGGACATCTTCCAAGATGAGGAGATTACCATCAACCTATCGGTGCAAAACCTTCAGGACATCAGCAAGGTGTTCACGGACTTCACGCAGGGCTTCACCGTGCCTGCAAGCCCCACGAACAATGGCATCTTCAGCCATTACTATCGACTTGATGTAAGTGGTGGATTTGATGCTCGGTTGCGTGCGTCAGCAAGAATCGAAATCAACTCACTCCCATTCCGCACAGGCGTAATTGAACTTGACTCGGTGCAGCTCAAGGGAACAGAGCCGTATGCGTATTCTCTGACCTTCTACGGAGATGTTGTAGGGCTTACTGACTTGTTTGGGGATGACTACCTATACGACCTTGACTTCAGCGCATACAACCACCCCTACGATGATGAGGAGATATGGCAGCGGTTTAGGTACGACTACGATCCTGATTTCTTTTATCCGCTGATGAGTCCAGTCAAGAATTGGATTTACAATTCTGACAGCAATAGGCACGAAGATGTAAACATTGCGTTTCACAATGTCAATGAAGAACACGGCATCCACTACTACGAGCTGAAGCCTGCCCTCAAGGTAACGGCTATACTTTCTGCAATCGAAGCAAAATACGGAATAACCTTCACTGGCTCATTCTTGTCTGCCACGCCATTTGTTGACTTGTCGCTATGGCTGCACCGCTTTGAGGGCTATTTGTTTGATGCAGGAAACGACATCGCTTGGGCGTTGATTAACTTCAACCGCAACACAGGCAGCGGCAGCCAGTTCAACCTTTCAACCGAAACGTGGACTGTACCCGAAAGCAAGGAATACGACCTGCAAATCACGATGGCTAACGTAGATGAGAACTATGAGCTTGGTGTGTTCCGCAACGGGGTGTTTGATTACTCGGTGCTTGTAAATGCCCACCCATCAACATCCGTTACCACCACGCTGGAGAATCTGCTCTATACGGAAGGGGACACAATCCAGTTGTTCATCAGGCCGCAGTCTCCAACCACGATGAACTACCAATGCACGGACTACTCTGGAATCAACTCACTTGCTGGCGTTGAGTTCTCGGTTGACCAAACGCTTGCGGCAGTCTACTCATTCACTTTGGTAGTGAGCGATCTTCTGCCTGAAATCAAGGTGAAGGACTTTTTGGGTGGAATCCTCAAGATGTACAATATGGTGATTGTGCCGAATAGCGCAACATCGTTTTTGCTTCAGCCGTTGGATGATTGGTACGCAGTAGGAAGCGAGATAAACTACCAAGATTACTTTGACATCACGCAATACACGGTAAACCGCCCACCTTTGTATCGTGAGATTGAGTTCAAGTACCAAGACACCGAGCAGATACTTGGCTACCAATATCAGCGAACCAACAATCAAGGATTCGGTGACCTCCGCAACTTCTTCACATTTGATGGCGAGGACTTCATTGTAGAGTTGCCGTTTGAATGCCCCCTGTTTGAGCGTTTGACTGATGAAGCAACTGGCACGCTTACCAACGTATTGTGCTACAAGAGCATCACAAGCGAAGCCAACGAAGACGGCACTTACAACCCATACTTGGGCGAGCCTGTGTTGTTCTATGGATATTATGACAATTATAGTCTCGTAAGCAATCCAGTAGCCTACGTAAACGCAGACAACACCACCTCACGAGAACTTGATGGGTGCTGGTACGCCAACACCTCAAACCGCTACTCCAGCGCAGGTGCTTCCTATTCTATCTGCTTTGGTGCGGACATTGACCCCTACCATTTACAGTCGGTAAACCGCAGCCTGTACAACACGGAGTGGACTAACTACATTACCGACCTCTATAATCAACAACGCAGAATTGTGCGTGTGGATGCTATCCTTCCCATCGGAAAGATCATTAGCCTCAACCTCAAGAATACGGTAATCTGGAACGGCACGAAGTACACCATCAACTCGGTGAGCTTGAATATGACCACAGGTAAAGCAACATTTGAACTCCTCAACGTAGTATGAAGCCAAGTTATTTAGGTTATTTGATTGAACTGCTGCAAGCAAGTGAGTACCGCAAGGTGTCGGATGCTATTGACATAGCAAAAGGCAAAAACGCAATCCCTCGCACTTGGAAGGAGTTTCTAAATCGTAGATAATGGCAGTAGTCGAAAACATACGGATAGAAGGGGACACTTCAGCATTCCAGCAGCAGATTGATGCTCTAAACAAAAGGATTGAGGAGCTTGAGAAGAATCTTGGTGGCGTACAAAAGGAAACCGCTGATGTAGGCAAGGAAGCCAAGAAAACGGGAAGCATCATCTCTCGCACGTTCAATGGTCTCAAGAGCGTAATCACCAAACCCTTTGAACTTGCAAAGAAAGCAGCAAGCGGATTAGGCAGCCTTTTAAAGGGCGGTCTTGGCTTTGGCTTGGTAACCGCAGCACTTGATAAGTTCTCCGAATCATTTAACGCCAATCAAAAGGTAGTAGATGCATTCAACAAGGTGCTTGCTGTTCTTGGTATCATCTTCAATCAAATTACTGAAGCCATCTTTGGTGCGGTTGAGGAGCAGGGCAAACTCAACGGAGGTTTTGACGCAACGAAGAAGGTACTCGGTGGACTCATTAGCGGAGTGCTTAATGTTTTTGTCGGCATCATTCAGGGCATCAAGCTCGCAGTACAAGAGGTGCAGCTTGCGTGGGAGAAGTCATTTTTTGGTGACAAGGATGCAACTCGCATCAAGGAGCTGAACAAAGAAATCGCAATCACCCGTGAGGAGTTGAGCCAAACTGGAACGGCTATTCTTGATTCAGGCAAGATGGTCATCAACAACCTTGCTGAAGCAGCAGGCGAAGTGGCGAACACGGTAGTAGCGGTAGCCACACGAGTTGCGAAGACCGTAAAGAATATCGACATAGCAAAAGCGACTGCCCAAGCCGAGCGTTTGGTTGAACTGCAAAAGCAAGCAGCCCTTGCGGATGTGCAACGCCAAAAGATTCAGCTTGAGTTCCAAAACACCCAAGAGCAGTTGCGTCAGTTGCGTGATGATGAGCAGAAGTCGCTTGAAGAACGGCAGAAGGCCAACGATGACCTACTCGCATCATTCCAAAAGCAGGCAGAGTTAGAGCGAGCGCAGCTCAACATCAAGGTAGCAGCAGCATCCGCAGAATACGAAATCACCAAAACCAATGAGAACCTTGTTGCGCTCAAGCAGGCGCAGTTAGAACTTACGGACTTGGACGAGCGTCTGCAAGGTCAGAAGTCAGAAGCCCTTGCAAACCAAAACTCACTATTGCGTGAGCAAGTAGACATCAACAAGACCATTGCCGAAACCGATCAAGAGATATTTGAGATTCAACAGAACGCTCAACTGGAACTCTTGGATAACGAGGTAGCAAGAGCCGAGAAGGAAATTGAGATTGCACAGAATGTCTACAACCGCAAGTTGCAGCTTCTGCAAGATGAGGTAGCCGCTACTAAAGCAGGAACGGCAGCCCGTGCAGAGGCGGAGAACCAACTCAAGATATTTGAGGCCGAGAACGCAGCCAATCGTTTGGCTCTTGAGAAGAACCTGCAAGAGGCAAAACTAAACACCATCAAGGGAGCGTTGCAGGGCGTAGCACAACTCGTAGGTGAGAACACGATGCTCGGCAAAGCTATTGCTCTTGCACAGGTTACTATTGACACCTACACGGGTGCTACAAAGGCTCTTGCTCAAGGTGGTATCTTTGGCTACATTGGTGCAGCAGGAATCATTGCTTCGGGTCTTGCTAACGCACGGCAGATTACGGCTACGCAAGTGCCTACGGAGTCCTCATCGGCAAGCAGTACCCCAGCAATCACGAACACCTTGTCGCAGCCAGCGCAGCCTGCATCGTTTAACATCGTAGGCCAATCAAACCTAAACCAACTTGCTCAAAGCATTGGAAGCCAGTTCAATCAACCCGTAAGGGCTTACGTTGTGGGTGGTGATGTTACTACCGCACAAGAGTTGGAACGCAAACGAGTAAAAACCGCAACATTCGGATAATGAAACTGATCGAACTTATACTTGATGAAACGATGGCCCTCACGGGGATTGACGCCATCAGCCTCGTGGAGCATCCTGCCATTGAAGAGGACTTCATTGCACTCAACACGCAGCGTATGGAGTTCGCTACCCAAAGCGAAGAGAAACGCATCCTGATGGGAGCAGCACTCGTACCCAACAAACCCATCTACCGAGTGAATGGCGAAGAGGAGTTCTACGTTTACTTTAGCGCAGAGACCATCCGCAAAGCATCGGAATTGTTTTTTCAAAAGGCCAAGCAGAACAACGCTACCCTTGAACACGAGGTAGGTATCAACGGCCTTACGGTGGTTGAGAGCTGGATCATAGAGGATGAGCAGCACGACAAGAGCCGTATGTACGGGATGGAGCTGCCTGTTGGTACTTGGATGGTTTCTATGAAGGTCAACAACCCAGAGATATGGGATGGCTTCGTAAAGACGGGCAAGGTCAAAGGCTTCAGCATCGAGGGATACTTCGTGGACAAGATGAACTTCGCCAAGCAGGAGATGGAGCGCATCGAGGAGCAAGAGGCGGCTTTGCTGCTATCACAAATCGTAGCCATCATCAAAAAGGATGGTCGCAAGAAGTCAGGCAAGCGTATGGAGATGGAGTCCTATTCGGATTACCCAGAGGCAGTAAGCAACAACGCCAAGCGAGGCATTGAGCTAAACGAGAAGAACGGCAACAAATGCGCTACGCCTGTCGGTAAGGTACGAGCGCAGCAGCTCGCACAAGGCAAGCCCGTGAGCGTAGAGACTATCACCCGTATGTATTCGTACTTATCAAGAGCCGAAGAATACTACGATGAAAACGATAGCCAAGCCTGCGGAACCATCTCATACCTGTTGTGGGGTGGATTGGCTGCAAAGCGTTGGGCAGAATCTAAACTTAAAGAACTTGGCAAATTATGATGCGTCCCCAAAAACTCCCAGTAGCCTCACCACGAGGCGGCAATCGTGGCTGCCTGTGCAAGGACAACACCTACTCACGCAAGTGCTGCGATGGTAGCCTTCCTGCTCAAGGCATCGGCTCTTTGGTCGGGCAAGGTGACGTAATCATCAACCCTTAAAATGTAACAAGTAATCCCCAATTCTTTATTTAGTTAGATATGAAAGCAAACAATATCTTAAACCGCATCCTTGCCGAGCTATCATCCATCCGTGAGGTGAAGTTCGAGCAAATGACCCTTGAGAACGGAGCCGTTCTTGAGGCTGAAGCATTTGAAGCAGGAAACGAAGTATTTGTCGTAAGTGGCGAAGACCGAGTTCCTGCTCCTGTTGGCGAGCATATTCTTTCTGATGGCCGTGTACTGGTTGTCGCTGAAGAGGGTATGATCGCTGAAATTAAAGAGGCTGCTGCCGCTGAAGAAGAAGCAAGCGTTGAGATTGAGGTGGAAGCCTCTGCCGAAGAGCCTGCTACTGAACTCGCAGAAGTCGAAGTAAAAGAAGAAGCTCCTGCCGTAGCAGCAATCGTTGAGAAAGTTCTTGAAGAGATTGCAATGATGCGTGAGGAGATGAAAGCAATGCGTGAGGAGATGGGCGGATACGCCAAGAAGGAGGAGATGTCAGCCATCAAAGCTGAATTGTCTGCCGAGCCTGCTGCGAAGCCCATCAAGCACAACCCCGAAACAAAGCAAGCCAACAAGGTTGAGTTCAAGCGTCCTGCAAAGTCACTTGACCGAGTCCTTGCACGTCTTAACAACTAATAAATCAGAAAATGGCTACGACCACTTCAATCACCACTTCGTACGCTGGCCAATTTGCCAGTAAGTACATCTCTGCTGCTCTGTTGAGCGCAGACACGCTCGACAAGGGTCTTATCGAGATCCTTCCAAACGTAAACTACCGCACCACCCTCCAAAAGGTTAACACCGATGGAATCGTTAAGGACGCTACTTGCGACTTTGACGCTACCTCTACGCTGACCTTGACCGACCGTGTTCTTGAGGTTGAACCGTTCCAAGTTAACCTGCAACTCTGCAAGAAGGACTACTACGATTCTTGGATCGGTGGTCAAATGGGCTTCTCTGCCTACGATAGCATCCCCGCTTCTTTTGCTGACTTCTTGATTGCTCACGTTGCCGCCAAGACTGCCCAAAAGATTGAGCAGAACATCTGGAACGGAAACGCTGCCTCTGCTGGTGAGTTCTCTGGACTTATTCCTTTGATGACCGCTGATGCTGACGTTGTTGACGTAACGGCTACCACCGTAACGGCTTCAAACGTAATCGCTGAACTTGGTAAGGTTGTTGACGCTATCCCTGCTGCCCTTTACGGCAAGGAGGACTTGACCATCTACGTTCCGCAAAACGTGGCTAAAGCCTACGTACGTGCTTTGGGTGGTTTCGCTGCTTCAGGCGTTGGTGCTAATGGTCTTGACAACAAAGGCACGATGTGGTATGGTGACCAACCCTTGTTCTTTGATGGTATCCGTGTAGCTATGGCTAACGGCCTGCCTTCAAACAAGATGGTAGCTGCCCAGTCAAGCAACTTGTACTTCGGAACTGGCCTGCTCAACGAGCGCAACGAAGTGCGTGTGCTTGATATGGCTGACCTCGATGGTTCAGATAACATCCGTGTAATCTTGCGTTTCTTCGCAGGTGTTCAGTACGGCATCGGAACGGACGTAGTTCTCTACTCTTAATCCGACCTAACGTAAATCAAGAGGGGGCTTGGGCTATGCCCTCGCCCTCTTTTTTTAATTCTAATAAAACAACAAACAATGGCTTGTGATTTAACAAAAGGTCGTAAGGTTCCGTGTAAAGACGTAGTAGGTGGTATCTATGCCGTGTACTTCGTTGACTTTGGGGACTTTACTTCAGTTACCTTGACCAACGATGAGGTAACCGACATTAGCGGAACCTTCTCTGCATACCAATACCTTGTGAAGGGCAATAGCTCATTTGAGCAGGCGTTCAACTCGAGCCGTGAAAACGGAACCACTTTCTTCACCCAGACCTTGAACCTCACGTTGACCAAGCTCACGAAGGAGGACAACAAGGAGCTGAAGTTGTTGGCCTATGGTCGTCCCTACGTTATCGTACAGGACTACAACGGCAACGCCTTCTTGATGGGTAAGAACTACGGAGCCGAAGTAACGGGCGGAACGATTGTAACGGGTGCTGCTATGGGAGACCTTTCAGGCTACACGCTTGTAATGGAAGCCCAAGAGCAACTGCCTGCTAACTTCATCGCAGGTGCAACGGTAGCCAATCCGTTTGCAGGTCTCGCTTCGGCAACCGACACCATCGTAGTAGGTACTAACTCCTAAATAAATGAGGGGGGCGCAAGCCCCCTTTTATTAAAATGAGCAAACACATTTTCTCTAAAATCGCCAAAATTGGCGAGGAAGTACGCACTCACAAAGTAGAGTTGTCTTTGGTTAGTGAGCTTGTTACACGAATTCAAGAATCAAAAGAGCGAGTAAACTCTTTGCGTGCTGCTGAAGTAAAGTTGCTTAACATTTTTGATGAGGCTGCTCGCTTGGCTAAAGATTTAGATGCTGAATATGCATTTGCAAACTCTTTGACTAAAGTGATCACCAACTCTATTGACCGCACCGAAACGGCTGCAAAAGAATTGGGACTTGATGTAAACTCAATCAAGGAGATTAAAGATATCAAGGCTGCTGAACAAGATTTGCTGAACGCCCTAATGAAGGCAGAAAACACAATCAAGGCTTATCGTTCTTTACGATAAGTTTAATATATTTGTATTACTCTATCGAGCGGGATAGGGTGTCATAGGATGGATTAGGAGGCTTCGGCCTCCTTTTCTTTTTCCAACAATCCAACATCCAAAGGTTATTTACTTGAGATGCATATTCTTCAGGTATCGGCTTCGCCCCAAACTATTACCATCATACCCCGTGAGTTCGTTTATTCATCGGAGGACTTGGACTTGTACTTTGAGCATGTGTTGCTTGATAGCGGCACTTTAGAGGGTGCTGCGTGCGTTCAGGCAGAAGTAAACGACCTTGATGGCGTTACCCTATTGCTGATTGATGAAAGCACCAATACAACCGCCACAATCAACCCAACGATTGAAGAGGCCAACGGCTTTATGCATCTCACCGCAACATTCTCTTTGGTCAACAACCGCTTCTACGGACTGAAGGTAATTTACGATGGCGCACTCATCTACCGAGATCGTGTATTCGTAACTTCACAGACCGACTACGACAAGTTCACCGTAAACGCAGGAGTATACACCGAAGAAACAAGCTACGACAATGAGTACATCATCATCTAAAGTCCACGTTGTAAACCTATCCTCATACACCACACCCGTCATAAAAGAGGTGCAGGGTAAGGACTGGGTAGAGTACGGAGAAGACAACAACTACTTCCAGTACCTAATTGACCGCTACAACGGTTCACCGACCAACAACGCCATCCTCAACTCGTTGATGGACTTGACCTACGGCAAAGGTCTTGACGCTACGGATTCTGCTCGCAAGCCGAGCGAGTACGCTGCGATGAAGGGACTCTTCACAAAGGACTGCGTGAAGAAGGTTGTGGCTGACTATGTGATGATGGGCCAATGCGCCATTCAGGTCATCTACTCCAAAGACCACAACACGATTGTCAAGGTAGAACACATCCCCGTTGAGACGCTTCGTGCAGAACGCTGCAACGAAGAAGGCGAGGTTGAGGGATACTACTACGCCAAGAGCTGGGATAATGTACGTAGCCGCAAAGAAACGCCTGTGCGTATTCCTGCGTTTGGAACGAGCCGTGAAGGTCTTGAGGTGTTGTACCTGAAGCCCTACCGAGCAGGATTCTACTACTACTCACCCGTTGACTATCAAGGCGGCTTGCCGTACGCAGAACTTGAGGAGGAGATTGCGAACTACCACATCAACAACATCCAGCAAGGTCTTGCGCCTTCAATGCTCATCAACTTCAACAACGGAGTACCGAGCGAAGAGGAACGCAGGCAGATTGAGATGCAGATTGCTACCAAGTTCAGCGGATCATCAAACGCTGGTAAGTTCATCCTTGCGTTTAACGACAACAAAGAGCTTGCCGCCACGATTGACCCCGTTCAGTTGAGCGATGCTGCCGAGCAGTACCAATTCCTCTCGCAGGAGTCAACGCAGAAGTTGATGGTAAGCCACCGCATCGTTTCTCCGATGCTTTTAGGCATCAAGGATAACACGGGCTTGGGCAACAACGCAGAGGAGCTTAAAACGGCTTCTACGCTGCTTGACAACCTTGTCATCCGCCCGAAGCAAGAGGTGATTCTTGATGGCTTTGAAACCATCCTCCACTACAACGACATCAACCTCAACCTGTACTTCAAGACGCTTCAGCCGCTTGAGTTCACGGAGGACATCGTAACGCCTCTTGATGGCGAGACTCGTGAAGAAGAAACGGGCGTGAAGTTGTCAAGCCAAGAGCCGAGTGATGAGCATTTCGATGCGGTCTTTGCGGAGTTGGAGCAGTTAGGCGAAATCATCAACGAAGATGAATGGGAACTTATAGATGAGCGTCCCGTTGACTACGAAGCAGAGCAGGCATTGAGCAAGTACGCATTCGCATCAACAGGCAGCGCATTCCCAAACGCCAAGAGCAGTCAAGACGGAGTAACTGAAGAGGGCAAACGCTACAAGGTGCGTTACGCTTACGCTCCTGAAGCAACGAAGGCAAATAGTCGTGAGTTCTGCAAGAAGATGGTAGCAGCAGGCAAGGTATACCGCAAGGAGGACATCGAGCGTATGGGCAGCCAAGCCGTCAACGCAGGATTCGGTGTAGCAGGAGCAGATACCTACTCTATTTGGCTTTACAAGGGAGGCGCAAGATGCCATCACTTCTGGATGCGTAAGACGTATTTAGCAAAAGGCGAAGGAGTAACCCCTGATGTAGGCAACCCCAACGCAGAGGTGACTGTAAACAAGGCAAAGAAAGAAGGCGTAGAACTTGAGACCAACGACAAGAAGGTTGCAATGCGTCCCGTTGATATGCCTCTGCAAGGTTTCGTTAACCCACCACGATAATGACCTACGTTTATCGACATAGGAAAGCAGATACTCACGATGTGTTTTACGTTGGGATTGGGAGTATGACCCGAACCCAAAGCAAAAACAATCGCAACAAGTTTTGGAAGAGCATAGTAAACAAGCACGGATTCTATTCCGAGATTGTTGCTGAATGCGAAACAAAAGAGCTTGCGTGTGAATTAGAGGTTCTGCTTATTTCTGAATATGGTCGTGTTAATAATGGTACTGGTATGCTTTGTAATATGACTGAAGGTGGTGAAGGAGTCATTGGCCTTTCTGATGAGGCTAAAGCGTCAATAAGCAACAAGCTAAAGGAATACTACAAAAAGAACCCAATCAATAACCGAGTTATTTCAGAAAGCACAAAGCAAAAGATGTCAGTATCGGCCTCAAACAGAGTTGGAGAAAAAAACAACTTTTATGGAAAAAGCCATAGTGAAGAAACTAAAATGAAACTCTCTATGGCCAACAAAGGTCAAAAACGAAGTGATGAGGTTCGTGCTAAAATCGCTGAAGCGTCTCGCCTAATGTGGGAAAAACGTAAAAACAAATAAAGATGGCAACGGCACTTTGGATTAAGAGAGAAGATCTTGTTCGTAACACCGCCATTGGCGGCAACGTGGACACGGACAAGTTCATTCAGTTCATTAAAATCGCCCAAGAAATTCATCTGCAGAACTACACGGGTACGAAGCTCTACGACAAGATCAGCGATGACATTATCGCAGGTACGTTGGCGAACCCTTACTTGGCTCTGGTAAATACCTACCTTCAGCCGATGCTGATTCATTGGGCTATGGTTGAGTATTTGCCTTTTGCTGCGTACACAGTCGGCAACGGAGGTGTGTTCAAGCACAATTCGGAGAACTCCACCACCGCTGACAAGTTAGAAGTTGATTACTTGGTGAGCAAGGCACGTGACTTGGCGCAGTACTATACTGACCGCTTCATCACATATATGAGCTACAACCAAGCAACATTCCCTGAATACTACCTAAACAACAACGCTGATGTCTTCCCCGATACGGACTCAAACTGGGCGAACTGGGTTCTCTAAAAAACTCTACGAACCAAAGAAGGACAATATCATCAAGCTCAAGAGTTATTTAAAAGACAAGGAAACAAAATGAACTTAATTTCGTGGGGGATCATCTACTGCTCATCTTGGTTTGGACAAACCGATGAGACCACCTTGTCTATTCAGAACGAGTCAGCACCTCCTTGCTTTGCTCCTGCTAATGAGATTGTAGACCAATTTGAAGACCGCATCTTGCTTGATGGGGGTACGTTAGAGGGCTACGATTGCTTGGTTGCTGCGATTCAGGACTTGGGTGAGGACACCTACTACGATATTTTTGACACCTACATTCAGCGGATGACTGATGATGGAGCAACACTTGAGGGCGAAGAATGCCTAATTGACCAACTATTTATTTTGAACTAATGAGCTATTTTGATGATGCGAGCTTGGTAATGATTCCAAGCGGTTACAAGACAAGCAAGGTATATTCGGTCAAGCCTACCGATGGTAGTGGGGATTTGACGTTCTCACGCAGCAACGATACGGCTACCCGTGTCAATTCAGCGGGGCTGATTGAGAAGGTGCGGACTAATATTTTGACTAATTCACAAGCGTTTGATTTATTCCCCACTAATGCTGGAGGCACAGTAAATGCAAATGCTACAACGGCTCCAGATGGAACTACAACGGCAGATAGGTTGAATATGACCTCAACGGGCTCAAGTGGTCTTTACCAAGTTATGACCGTTGTTTCGGGCGTTGAATATTCTCAAAGTATTTATATTAAGAACGATTCAAACGCAACAAATATCCGTCTTGGCTCTGATAGTTCTCCATCTACTGCGTTTGTTGACTATAATGCGGTAACGGGAACAATAGTGGCAACGGGAGGCGCTATTACTCAATCTTCAGTAACAGATGCGGGCAATGGTTGGAAGCGTATTTCACTAACTTACAACTCAACGGGAACTACGAATAGTTTTATTGTTTACAATATAAGCGGTAGTGCTGGAAGCGTGTTTCTATGGGGTGGACAAGTAGAAACTGGAGTTACTACTGCCTACATCGCCACTACCTCCGCAGCGGTATCGGTTGGCCCTGTTGCTAACGTACCCCGTTTGGATTACCTTAATAGTTCGTGCCCTCGTCTGTTGCTTGAACCCCAGCGCACCTCGTTGGTGACATTCTCGGAATCCTTTAATAATGCGGCTTGGGGAGATGCTGGAATTACTATAACTGCTAACCAAGCGGTAAGTCCTGATGGATATACTAATGCTGATTTGGCGGTAAATTCATCATCTGTAAACTATCTATATCAAGGGTTAGGAAGTCCTTTTAGTGGCACTTATACGGTTTCTATCTTTGCAAAAAAGGGTAGTCAGTCATCTTTTGCCTTTGGTATGGTGGCTGGTGGGTTTACTGGTGGTATGGGCGTAAAGTTCAATTTTGACACGCAGACTTTTAGTACCCCCACAAACTACGGCAACTTCACTTCTATGAGCGCATCATACCAAAGCTACGGCAATGGATGGTACCGCCTCAGCCTAAGGGGAACTACCGCAACATCTACCACCTACTTCTTTGTTCTTGGTTCGTTGCAAGAATCGTTTGCGGTCAATGCTTACGTTTACGGAGCGCAAGTTGAAGCAGGAGCCTACGCCACCTCGTACATCCCCACATTGGGAGCAGCGGTGACAAGGGGTGCGGATGCGTGCAGCAAAACGGGTATTAGCTCTTTGACAAGCGCAAGCGAGTACACGATTTACTGGGAGGGTACGCACATTCCGACTGGCGAATACAATAGCTTTGCGACTTTTTACAATACCGCAAACAACAACGATAGCGTACGTTTTTACCGAAATAATACCGACAACCAAATTCGTGCTGCTTTTTTCAATTCTGCTACTGGACTGTCTTTAGATTTGGCTTCGGGAGTAACTACTCAAACGGCTAAATGCGCAATGCGAGTAAAGGCTGGAAGTTATGCGCTTTATGTTAATGGAGTTTTGGTAAACTCAAGTACAAGTGCTTTGGCACCAGCGAGCAACCTTAACGCAGTAAACCTGCAATACTTTAGCTCTGGTCAATCTTTTGACCAAAAGACGGGGCAAGTGTTGTTTTTCAAAACTGCGCTTTCAAACGCTGACCTCGCTGCCTTAACCGCCTAAATCAACATACGATGCAAACATTTCGCAAATATGAGCTAACCCCCACGCAATGGGCAACGGCTCGCAAGAAGATTGAGAAAACGGGAACCAACCCCGAAGGCGAAACCTACACCTACTGGAACCCCGAACTCGTTTCGGTTCTGGTGGACTTGGGCAAGCTCTGCACGGAGTGGGGAACCAACGAGGAAGGCCAACAGGTATGCATCAAGCAGAACTCAAAGGTCAGCATTGACATCGTTTGGGTTGGTGAGCCTGTTGCTGACTTCAATCAGTACCTCGTATGGCCGACCCCGTGCGGTGTTTCGAGTATGGGCTACACGTTAGACCAAGAGTACGCTCAAGCGTTCTGCGTAGCGAATCCTGCTGCTGCTTACTGCCAGCCTCCTGTTCCTCCTGTAATTGAGTAATCGTGACTAAAGAGACCGCAGATAGCGTTATCACCTCTTGGTCTTTGACGGGAGCTGGTTTGTTGGTAAGCTACGTTCATCAGGTGATGGGCTTGTTGGTGCTTGGAGCATCACTCGCCTACACCTTGTGGAAGTGGCGCAGGGA
>SXGQ01228660.1_pt1 | contig 30442 bp, 55 predicted proteins | sample 3178371 | NCBI WGS metagenome assembly SXGQ01 (sample SAMN11356859, study PRJNA531348) | freshwater metagenome | isolation source: freshwater sample F1-20 | place: China: Fuxian Lake, Yuxi | collected 2017-12-25
CAGGACTTAAAATCCTGTTGTCAGTAATGACAGTGTGGGTTCGATTCCCACTGGTAGTACAAACCAATCCTATGGGGGATTGTGTGTTTTGTAAAATGTTCCTGGTTGCATACCGTAAGATCTGCTTCCAGGACTTTTTTTTAGTTAAGATAGATTAGCGTTTATCTTAACTGCAAAGGTTAACCAATATTAGCCCTAACCAGTGAGTGGTTAAAATCTTTTTCATATCTGTATTACTAAAAAGGGGATTATTGGATCCCCTTTTTTATGACAGATAATAAGTTTGTAACTAATTAATAAACCACATATGAAAAAATTTAATTTTAAATTAGTGTCGTCATTCATATTGGCTGCACTTGGTATTACACAGATTTGTGTAATGATCCTGCTCATGGTTACTGGTAATATAAATTACTTGTACGCTGGAGTTTCTTTACTGGTATCTCTGTTTTTTGCTGGTGTTTTCTTTAACCGTTTTATGGAAGACTAATATGAGCCAGATACTTGCTTACCGTGAAACAGAAGAGCCAGGTAAAATCATCCTTCTTGTAAAAGATGTAAAGGGTGGTGAACATGAGGTTGGTCCCGTTAATCATGTAGATTTAAACTTCTATATGCAAGGGGGACATGTCCAATCAGCATTTCCATATCTTAATGTTAGTGATAGAGAATTAATTATCTCTGGCTATACACAAGATATGTGGGATGATTTAGTGGCCGGAATCGAAGGACTGTAGGTCGTATACTACAGTCCATCGTGTTTGAACATTGATATTTGTCTATGGGGTGTATACGAGCACCCCTTTTTTTAATTTAATTAAACTACTACAATGAACTCTTTTACATTTAAAAACCCCGTAAAAACCCAGTGCTTTCACGATGGTGATTCACAAATTATGCTTGTAATATATAAGCATTGGCATTGGTCCTATGATTTTGGTAAGAAACAACTTGACATTTGGTTTGCCACATCTCCTGTAAAATGGACAAGTAACATGCCTGTTACAGATTTCTCTATTAAAGTACAAACTCCTATTTATTTTAAAGATACTAGATTATCTGCTAAAGGTAAGCCGGTCTATGAAAAACAACATGTAGACTGGAATAAAGATAGGGCACACTGTGTATCTTTTAAGATTGCCTTTTGGAGTAACTACTTTAATGTATCCTTTAGTGAACAAGTAGATAATCTATATGGTGATGACATCATTGTTATTGTTGAAACTATGCGCGGATTTTTTGCAGAATTTAGAGAGCATTTAAAAACAATAAAGTCCTTTGATGAAACTACTGTAGATGATATTCTTAAAAGTATGGACTGCAGATTATGTAAGTTTGGTGTAAATAATTCAGTTGCTCATGATGTTAGAGATGAGAAAACACCAGAAAGATATACTATCTTGCCAGCTAAAACCGCTTTTCATGAAGAAACTATTGTTACTGACCCTCTTCCTTTCTAATACACTGTACTCTCAATCTATCAAGATTAAGGTACATAAGTTTGAAAGTGATGAAATCTACCACCGATTAACTTCTGATGATACAGCTGCTGTTATTAGTTTAGCAGAAGAAGAAGGTGTAGACAATGCTTTTGTGATGAAAATATCAGAGCAGAAGATGTTAATTACTATGAAATGTGATGATTGTGAAGTACAGTACGTGCTTCATAATCGTTACATACATATGATTGTTAGATATTACCCAACTAAAACCCTATTTTATGATAAACACAATAAACTTTGCAGCCCCAAGGCCTGTGATTCACGGTAAGATCATTGGTAAGGTGTCACAGAATGGCATCATTATTGGTCTTATGGTTAAGACCGGTCAAAGAATTACAATGGTAAAGTATCCTGGTTCCGTATAAACTAGGATACTTTATTTAGATTAGTTATAAGTTGAAACTAATGGGGGTCTATACGGTACCCCCATTTTTAATTAAAAATCCTATGATATTAAAAGTTAATGATGATCTAAGTGTGACTCACACTAAATCGTACAAGAAATTGTTTATTGTCTCTCTATCTCTGAATGTAATCTTATTGTTTACATCTATGATGGATCTAAGTACCGAGATAATCTCGGTAGTTAAAGACACTGTTACAATTGAAAGGACTGTGGATGATATGAAACTTACTGACTCTGGCTTAACTGCTGAGTTAGTGAAGTATGGTTGTGTATTACCGGCTGTTGCTGTTGCCCAAGCTAAGATAGAATCTAGTATTGGTAAAAGTAACGTTGGTGTAAAAGCCAAGAACATGTTTGGATTAACTTACCATAAGTGTAAGTATGTAGATGGCAAACATGGTGTATATGCAAAGTATAAATCTTACAGAGACAATGTAAGATGCTATATTGATATACAGAATAAGTATCTACGTAAGATTGATGGAGTCTACGCTGAAGACCCAAACTACCTAAGTGCTCTTAGAGCCGCAAAATAAGCTCGCAATGTGGTAGTTGATTAGAGAATTAGTATATAAGGGCTAGGAGAAATCCTGGCCCTTTTTCTAATACGGCTACCTTATAAAATATAAAAAATCACTATCATGAATAATACTAAAGTAAAACAAGCAACCAGAAGAATTCAGAACCTGCAGAAGTATGGTTTTGAATTAGAAGCTATCCAGATTATTACTGGGTATCAAGAGAATGTTATTGCAAACTATGCAATACCTATTCACAAAGTAAAAAAGTATCCTAAAAAGCACTTAACCCACGGACAAAAAGGCTATGTCCGTAAGTGTAGGGATATTGTAGAAGCTAAATCACCAGGATTCTGGCAGAAGAAGTTACAAAAGACGGTTACTAATGTAGAGTATCCTACTAATGTTGTAGCTGTAACTGCTAAACCTGACTTGATTAAACCGGTTTCTCACACAATTAAAAATATCAAAGCAGATAAGTCAGTGAGTTTGGTAATTGGAGAAGAGGGTAGAGCCCTGCTTATTGATATTGAAATGTTGCCAAAAGGTATTAAAATTACCTGGCAATAGCCTTATAATAGAAATAACTTATATATAGAGTAGTTAATTAATTTAATTACTCTATATATTTGAGTGAGATGTTGTACCAATTAAGGAACGGTAAGGTTATAGAGTTATCTGTAGAGCAGTATCTTGACTGTACTGATGATGACTTACAATATCTTATGTGTCTTAATGCTGGTGATGTAGTTGAAGACCCGTTTTTTGGTGCATCTATTAGCAGTACAACAATTACAATCCTAGAAATTGAAGAACTAGAGATAGAGGAGATAGACCCTTCAGAGTTTGAAGCTGATATACTCCCGGAAGATTTGCTTCCAGACATGTAAACCGGTTAATAGCCGGTTTTTTTATGCAATTTTAAAAACCAAAAAATAATTATGAGCAAAGTAAAAGTATTTGCCGATGAATTCGGTAGTGTAGTATTTATTTCCCCAAATAATCCTGAATATGGATATATTAGGGTTGAGCAAGACTGTCCTGTATTTAACAGTAAAGGATGGTTTGATTTTAAGAAAAGATGTGCTATTGTCCCAGGTAAGACACAAGATTTAAAACATGCAGTAGAAGCAGGTTTCTTTTCTTCAGGTAAAGAATTGCCCGGTAAGATTGTTGTAAAAGAGCAATTAGAGCCTTTAATGGAATCTAATCCTGATTTTGGTCTTAAGCGTGCAGGTAATGATGGTGTAGTATTATTGTTTGAAGACCAAATGATCTACCGCAGAACATTCTATACTGAAAACATGAATGAAACTGATGTTCTTATTCAACATACTAATATTGAAGAGATAAAGACTGCTGTTAATAACTTTGATATCATGAAGCATATCAGAGATATTAAAAGTAAGAAAGTCAAAAATGAAACCGACACTAATATTGATCAAGAATTAGAAATTCATACATCTATTGTTGAACCTGAAACATCTATAACTCAAGATGATTTAGATATTCCAGTAGTTACTGATTCTGAATCTTCTGACGTAACATTTGATTTCTAATTAATAAGGGCTGGGGAAACTCAGCCCTATTATTATGATTAAGTTACAAAAAACTAAGACTTTAGAGACTAAAGACAATAACAATAGTGCTAACTGCATTGCACCAAATGTAATTTACGGATGCTTTGGTGGGTGCGTTAGCACTTACTGTTATATGTCCCGGTACAACGGGAACAGAGTTTATGTAAACACTAATATAGATGATATCTTTAACTCTGTATTAGAGTGGGAGAAGAACTATGTTAAACAGCCGGATCAACAGGACCCTGTGTATACTATGGTAGACATAGCCTGTAATAGTGATCTAGTACTTATGCAGAAGCATATGCCTGAACCCTTGATTGATTATCTTAAGAGATATGATGACCATCCTAGACTTAACTCTACTATGGCCACTAAATATCCTTCATTACTAACTCTAGACGTTAGTAGTTTTAATAAGAAACCAAGAGTCCGGGTTAGTGTTATGCCTCAAGTATTCTCTGATATACTAGAACCTAAGATGCAAAAGATATCTGATAGAATAAAAGATATTAATAGATTAAAGGATTTAGGATGGGAGGTACACATAAACTACAGTCCAGTTATTTTCTACCCAGGTTGGGAAGAACTCTATGATGATTTATTTAATGAGATAAAACATATTGCCGGTGAGAATAAGTGTGAGGTTATTGCTCTCACTAATCATGCATTACAAATGCAACGGGCAAGTGTTCTAGCTCAAAACCTAATGAAATATAGCTCAGAAATAAAGAATAATGAACAGATTATGCGTTATCCTTTGAGCTACAAAACCAAATGGTTGGATACATTTAAGTATTTGTACACACAATACTTTGATATAAACACTATTAGGTACATCTTCTAATCAACAAACTAAATTACCACATATGAAAAAAGAGAACCGGGTTATGTATAGCGGAAAGCTATCTACATATCAAGCAAACACAAAGAACTTTAATGGTAAGTCTTATCAAGTTTATGACAAAGACCCCTTTAATCCTAATCAGAACTTCTTGTACAAGCGTGCCATATTTGGTATTAGCATGTATACGGAAGAAGAACTCAAAGAAATGTCTGAAGCTAAAAAACTACGGGTTATTAAAGCCCATAGAAAAACTCAGTTTATTCTAAACTCCTGGAAACAAGAGATGATGATTAAATTTAGTAACAGTTTATTGGGACATTTCTTCAAAGATCATCCTTTCTTAAGCCCTTTTTGGGAAAATACAGAACCAGATCCTAAATTTGTATGTACACTATCATTTAAAGACTTAGGTATCAATAAAAAAGATATCATTAATAAGTTAATAGATGTTGGTATGTTACCAATTAATTTTTATCAAATATTATGACAAAATTCCATGGCCTTGACAACAGACAAATTATATTCTGTTATTTAAACAATCTAAACCAGTTAGAGCAACTAGAAGATCTTATTGCAGAAGCTGAAATTAGCTCTACTGTACCCTTTATGGGCAGTGCAGTAACTCTATCTATGATTCTAACTGAAGATAATATTGAGAAGCTTAAACAGCATGACATGTACATTCTATTAAATCAAGTTAATGATATTCTACACCCTGTTGTAGAGCTCATTAAAGATAGTGATCCGGAATTATATGATGATGTATCAGCTGCATTTGATATTGGGTTAGAAGATTTAATATGAAACAGTGTCAAGACTGTGGAATAACTGTACTAGCATTCTGGAAGAGAGTATTAGGTAAAGGCTATTGTAAGAACTGTGCTAACAAGCATAGTAAACCAAAGTCTTTACCTAAAATCTCTAAGAAGAAACTTGTAGAGAATCAAGAGTATAGTATCCTACGTGTAGAGTTCTTAACTAAACATGATACATGTCAGGCTAAACTTCCTGGATGTACTGTGATAAGTACAGAAGTACATCATATGAAAGGTAGGGGTAAGTATACTTTAGATGTAACTACTTGGTTATCAGTGTGTAGGTTTTGCCATACCTACATAGAAAACAATCCAGATGTAGCAAAAGAATATGGCTTTAGTAAAATAAGGATATGAAAACAGAAGAACAACATTTAAAAGAAAAGCTAGAAATGGCTAATATTATTGGCTATTGTATAGGTCAGTTAAAAAGTCATCACGCACATTATGCAGGACCAGAAGAAATACAAAAAAGCTATTTAGAAGCAGAGAAACAGTTTAAAGAATTTTTAGATAAATTTAAAACAAAACAAGATGAAATTTGAAGATTTAGAATTTAAGCCTATGCCTAATCATGATAACGGGATATTTGTAAGAGTAGAATTCCCTAATCGTTATGGTGCAAGTATTATAAAATCCCCATATAGTTATGGTGGAGATCAAGACTTATACGAGTTAGCAGTATTGTATGATAATATGATAAATTATGATACAGAAATAACTAATGATGTATTGGGTTATCTTACACCAGAAGATGTAACAAAACTGCTTGAAAGAATAGAGGCATTATAATGTTAAATAAAAATAATAAATTTTATAAGCCTCCTACCCTAGAAGAGCGCTTACAAAACATTAAGTATTTCTTTCTCTTCTGGAGAGGAAGAAAGAAAGGTATAATCTTCACCCGTAACATTACACTGGATGATTTCCGCTATATCTTCTTTCCCAAAGGATTTGAGAAGTATGGTTACTTAGGAACACATCTATGGTATGAAGAAGGAGATTACTTTAATGCTCTTTATCCCTTAGTACTTGCCTTAGACTATGAAGCTAAGCCTAAATTCTGCCCTAGGTGGTTTTTACGCTTCCTTCATGTATTTGGTTGTGATAGATCTATTGTAAGAGTACGTAACTGGACCTTATATAACTTAATTACAAAACTAACTAAAGGTATTGCCTTTGTAGATTGGAAAACTAAGTGGCACAGTTATGACCTACGTATCTCTATACACGCTCCTAAGCACTTACAAGACCTAGCAGATGACATAGAACAGGGGTTTTACTCTAGAGGTGCACAAGAAGAGTTAGTAGCTAAAATTAAGCAAATAGATCCTAATGCAGGTATTATCTGGGGTAGTGTAGATAGATTAAAAAAACAACTAGAAGATTTAGAAAACAATGAGCAACAATAAACAAAATATAATCGTGTTTATACTTGTGATATTTTGTGGGTGCAATAACGAACCCAAGCACAAGTTGAGAGTTACAGATACGACTATCTACTATGATAGTATGACACTAATTAACGAATCACCTTAAACAATGAGCAACAATAAACAAAGTAGCGTAGAGTGGTTAATTGAAAAGTATACTTGTGGAGATTTTAGACCTGAACTATGGGAGATAATTAAAAAACAGGCTAAAGAGATGCACAAACAAGAAGTAACTAATTTTACTAAAGATTGGTATCGTAACGGCTTGTTAAGCCTTGAAGTTTTAGTGTCAACAAGTGTTGAGGAACACTATAACAAAACATTTAAGCAATGAGCAGCAATAAAAAAGCTAGAAAATACACATCTAAAACCTTACAAGAACTTATAGATCAGGTAACAGTTGGAGAGTTAGAGATTACTAGTAAGAGTATGAAACCTTTAGGTCCTAAAGCAGAAGCTCAAGACTTAGTTTTATCTTTCTATTATAAGTTACCTAATAATGGCAGCCTTAAAACCGGGATTAACAGTTGTGAGTCTCGGTTTAAGGAAGCTGTAATGTGTGCATTAGTTTGTATTAATCACATGATAAAAATTGCTCCTTGGGGAGGTGATATTGACGGTGAGATTGAAGATAGTTCTAAGGAATATTACATGAAAGTAAAAGAAGAAATAGAAAAGCTATGAGCAAGATTAAACAAGATAAGATATACCTAACTCAGACTGAGGATGGTAATCTAAAAATGGATGATGAACTAGGTAAGATGTTATTTGGTGATCCTTATGCTAATTATCCTTATAAATTAGTCCGTGAACGTGATGGTTTAACTAAATACGGAAAACAGATGGGATGGATTGAATGGAAATCAGACGGTACTTTTGGTAAATTGCATGACAAACCTGCTGTTAATTTATCATGTATATTAGATCCACACCGCATGAGTTTTACTTGGTTAACAACTTCTATTACAGAAATCTTGGAACAACGAGAAGACTATGTTAAATTTAAAACCTCAAATAGCACATATGAACTATGGCAAGGACAACAAGAGAACAAAAACGACAACAAGCAGTGATAGACATCATTAATCAGATGTTTGTTATTGCAGGTCATGAAGTTATCTTTGACGACATTAAAGACCGCAAAGATGACTGGTTTACTCAGTGGACTATGACTACTGCCCAATCAGAAGAGTGGAGAGCATGGGGTGAAGCTTACTTACGTACTAATCTTAAGATGAGTAAGAAACTAGCAGAGAAAGAAATGACCTGGTTTAACTTACAGTGGGGACTTAAATACTCAGACTATAACATATGACAGAACAAGAAATAATTAATTTAGGATTTGAGAAAGAGTATGGTGAGAATGAAAAGTTTTATTATTATACATTAAACATAAGTGATGATCCTTCACCATTATGTTTAATATCTAATGCAAATGATGAAGTAGTTGATGAGAATTGGTGGTATGTTAGTATACTTAGTCATAATAATATTAAGTTTAAAACACGGGACCAGTTAAGAGATTTTATATATCTCCTAAAAAATCTTTAATTATGAATGAACTTAAATTAGATTTAAAGGGATTTACTCCCCGGCAGTATGCTGCCCTTATTATTAAAGAAGAGTTAGAACTTACCCACGGACAAGGTGGTATAAAAATGGGTACTAACCAGGAAACTTTTGCAAGATTATATAGAAGAGCTAAAATAAAAAGAGATGCCAAATCAATGTAATTATTGCTGTGCAGAAATACCAAATGAAGAAGTACTCTGTGAAGAGTGCTACAATAGCAGATACATGTTAAAAAAATATATTACTAAAGATGAAATACTTAACGGCACTGATGAAAACAATCCATCGTTCTATGACATGGATGATGACGCATAGCGTTTTCCAAAAATTTTAATTATGAAGACAAAAATTACTTTAATCATCCTGGCACCTTTAATGTTGCTGGGCTTTAATCATTTGTACTCTGTTGTATATAAATTCAACAGAATGCGCAAATTGTATGTAGATAGGTTCCAGTACTATAAGAGAAAGAATCTTATTAAAGACTCTTACTGTGAATACTATATCCAAGCTTTTGGTGAATTCAGGTTGTGGATGTTTAAAGAATTTGTCTTTAATAAGCACTATACTGTAAAGCATTTCTTTAATAACACTTATGTTTACAACAACATGAATGCTCATTATATTAAAGAATCCGGGGATGTACCATTTATGCCAGAGTTTAATGCAATAATGGAACACTGGAAGTTACACAGTCTTAAAAGGGGGTAGAAATATCCCCTTTATTTTTTATATTTGAAGGTTATGACCCATACCCAACAACTAATAGCTGAGACCTGTGATGAGATTAAAGAGTTACTTCTAGATAAAAATAGAAAGTACGGTGACTCTGCAGTAAATCCTATCAGAATACTCTCTAAAAGTAGTAATACTGAACAAATACTTGTCAGAATAGATGACAAATTAAACAGGATTAAAAATGCACAATCTGATGAAGATGAAGATGTTATCACAGATTTAATTGGATATTTAGTTCTGTATAAAGTAGCTAAAAAATTTAATATCACATGAGAATAGTTTGTATATCTGATACCCATACCATGCATGAAGAAGTAAATCTTCCTGATGGTGATATATTAGTGCATGCCGGTGACTTTAGTAACCGTGGTAGTAAGAGTGATGTAGAGGATTTCTTTGGTTGGTTAATGCGCATTAAGCCTAAGTATAGATATATAGTGTTTATTGCCGGTAATCATGATATATCTTTTGATAGTAAGTATGGTGAAATGCCAGACTGGTTAGCAGAGGGTATAGCAGATTTAGAACAGAATAATATCTGGTATCTAAAAGATGCTTCAATAGAACTAGAGGGTATTAACTTTTATGGTATGCCCTGGACTCCTTGGTTTTATGGAGATAGATGGGCGTTTAATAAAAAATTAGGCCCGGATATGCAGGAAGTTGTAGATATGATTGAGCCCTGTGATGTATTAATTACACATGGTCCACCATTGTATACTGGAGACTTAGCATCAAATAATGGACAACATGTAGGCTGTCCCCATTTAAAAGAAAAAATAGAGGAGATACAACCTAGATTACATGTCTGCGGACATATACATGAAGGTAGTGGTATCCAATTAGTAGATAGATGTATACATGTAAATGCATCTCAGCTCAATGAGCATTATGAATTAGTTAATGTACCTTACTCAATTGAACTACCATGATAAAAGTAGAATGCACTTACTACAACTTTTTTAGAAAAAGAGTTGGACAAAGGGATTACCCTTACATGTTTTTTTATCCATTACCATTTATTGCAATATCTAAAACAGGGATTACCCATAAGTTTAGTATTACAGTAGGCTGGTTGTTCTGGACAGTTTATCTAAAATTTAAATGACAAAAAGAGATCAAATACAACAAAATGCATTAATAGAAATAATTAAATACAAAAGAAGTAGCGCTGTAATGAGTATGGGGTCCGGTAAAACTAAACTGGGCCTGATGCATATGCAGTATTATCTACATGACCAAAGCAGATATCTAGTAGTAGCACCCAAAAGATCTATCTTTCAATCTTGGATTGATGATTGTAAAAAGTTTGAGTGTGAAGAGTTACTAGAACATATCACCTTTACAACATATTTATCTTTAAGCAAAAATAAAACAGATTATGACTGTGTGTATCTAGATGAGATGCATAGTCTATTAGATAGTCATCTAGAATGGCTTGACAGTTACCGGGGTAGAATACTAGGTCTAACAGGCACACCTCCTAAGAGAGGCGCTAAAGCAGATATAGTATTTAAGTATTGCCCGGTTAAATTTACATACACTGTAGATACCGCAATTGATGATAAAATTCTTAATGACTATGAGATTCATGTGCACACAATGCCATTGGATACTAGGAATAACATTAAGAAAGAATCTAAGAAGACCGGTACATGGTATACATCTGAGCATAAGCAGTACAGTTTCTGGAATAGTAAACTACAGAATGCCAGCAGTGATAAAGAAGTAAGATTCTTAAGAATCATGCGGATGAAAACACTGATGAGTTTACCAAGCAAAGAGAAGTATGCTGCACATCTTATGAATAGCACCGCTAATAAATGTATAGTGTTTGCCAATACTAAAGAACAAGCAGATAAACTTTGTAGGTATAGTTATTATTCCGGGAATAAAAAGTCTGAGGATAATCTTCAGAAATTCAAAGATGGTACTATTGATAGACTAAGCTGCGTACTACAACTTAATGAAGGTATTAATATCCCTAATCTTAAAGAGGGTATTATCCTACACAGTTATAGTAATGAGCGTAAGTCTAATCAGCGTATAGGTAGATTGCTAAGACTAAATCCAGAAGAGAAATCTATAATCCATATATTGTGCTATAGTAATACTATAGATGAAACATGGGTGAAAGAAGCATTATCAGATTTGGATCAGAGTAAGATTACCTGGAAGAATGTTAACCAATTACAATTAGAGTTATGAAAGTATTCACAACAACATTAGTTAAGAAAGATGGTAAATTAGATTTTAATACTGATGCCGTCAAGAAAGTATACAACCAATTTGTTGGAGTAGTACCGGATGGTTTTACTGTTAATGTAATCTTTGAACTAAATGGTCCTAAAGCTACACTAGCCCAAATCTCTAAAGCACATGCTGCCTGTAGAGAAATTGCAGTGTTTACGGGACATAACTTTGAAGATGTAAAACTATTAGTAAAAGAGAAGGCAGGATTAATTATAAAAAATAATAGTGATGGGGAAACCACCACTATTATTAAATCCTTTGCTGACTGCTCTAAGGAAGAGATGAGTCAAGTAATACAAGTTACCGAAGAAATGTGTGCTAGTATGGGAATAGGATGTTAATTACCTAGGTTTTTAGCATCCTCTTCAATTTCTTCAATAGTCTTATATTCAGTAAGCCCTGACTCTAAACCTGCTTTTTCTATATCATTAATAAGAATAGCTAAAGTTTCATAATGAAACTCCCAGGGTTCAGTGTGTGTTTGATTCTTAATTTTTTCACCAGCAGCGGTTAATTCTTCTTGAGTTTTATCTTTAAGAACATAAAATAGTAAAGATTTTACTCTAGTTAAAAAAGCACCATTTACCTCAATCTTAACAATTGCAGAGAAAGGCAGCATTCCAATTTTTTCAGACATAATAACAAATTTATACAATATGAGCACTATTCAACAAATAAATGTAGAAGAAATACAAAAAAAATTAGCAAATACTCTTAGTAAGACAGCTTGGTATAATGTATTAAACCATTTTATTACCAAAAGCGAGTTCCAAGAAATTATAGAAAAACTTATATATGAGGTTGAACAAGGTAAAAGATTTGTACCTAAAATTAAGAATACTCTGAATGCATTTAAAGAATGTGATCTTAGTGATCTAAAAGTAGTTATAATTGGTCAAGACCCTTATCCGTGGTTATATAAAAATCACCCGGATGGTAGTGTAGCAGACGGTTTAGCTTTTAGTTGTGGACATAGTATGAAAATACAACCATCTCTAGATTATATCTATACTGCTTTGGGTAAAGAACCTGATGATAGAAATCCAGATCTAAAATACTTAGCAAACCAAGGTGTATTATTATTAAATAGTGCTCTTACTGTAGAAGTAAATAAACCAGGTACACATTATACTATCTGGAGACCATTTATAAATATAGTAATTGATACAATTAATCATAATAAGTCAGATATTGTTTTTATATTGCTTGGAAAAGTAGCACAGCAGTTTGAAGATATGATATCTGATAAACATCTAGTACTAAAAGCATCTCATCCTGCAAGTGCTGGATACAATAAAGGTATTTGGAATTGTGATGATGTCTTTAATAAAGCAAATGACTACTTAAAAGAAAAAGATAAAACTATAATACAATGGTAAGAGATTTTATTGACATAGTGATTTGTACTTATATACATAAGAAATACAAAGAAAAAAACCCAGCTGTTATAGCTAGGTTTCTTAAATTAAAATATAATGTTTGTTATTCTATTGATGCAATAAATAATAGATATAACTTAGAAAAATGCTCTCTTGAGTCTGAAGCCAATATAAAAAACAACAGCTAATAGAAGACCATAGAGCTCTGCTTTTAACTTTTTAATATCAGAGCTCTTATCTTTTATAATAAACTCTTGTTCTTTAATGGTACTGTCCTTTAACCGGATATCATTCTCTAATACAGACTCATAAGACTTATCACGTAATCTTTGTGTAATTGTATTATTCTTTACAATGGTCTGAGTTTTTTCAGGACAGTATGCTGTAACAGCACCATTGCTAATAGTAATTCTTACATCACCAATAGTAGTATCTAATTTAACACCTTTTAAACCATCATGAATAACTGTAGTTTCAGTCAAGGTATCAATAGTTGTAAGAGTATCAATCCTAGTAAAGGTATCAATAATGGTATCAACAACGCAAAGCTTTCTCCTAAAGAATTCTTCCTTGGTGTTGTTGATATGTTTTTCTTTGAAAGCAAGTTTAACGGGATTGCATGCTAATACTGTAATGGCTAATAAGATTGATAATCGGTATTTCATATAGTTTAAATTTTGGTTTTACGCAGCTCCTCATCTAAACTACAAATCTCTTCGTGTTTAGCAAAAGGAATAAAAAAAGGTAACTGCTTTTCAGGTGCATCGCTTTCATTAGATGCTTTCCTAAAATAGTTACCCTTGATTAGAGCTAAGTCTTTTTCTAAAGACTCAATTCTAGCTTGTTGTGAGCTTGATACCTCTAAAAGACGTTTTATATCTTGCTTCATCTCACGGAGATCAGCCCAAATCATCATCCCAAGTATTGAGATAATTGCAGGGCTGGCCCAGATTTTAATTTTGTCAATAACGTTTATTGCCATGATTAAAAAGGGTTAGCCTTCCTCTGAGATAACCTATCTTCGGAAATCTGCAGATAGAGGAAGGCATCCCCACCTAAATTAAAACTATGAATGATAGAAGTTGTCAAAATATATACAGATTTCTAGATAGGTTCTTGTGGATACGATGTTAGTGAGTTATATTTGTACTCCCACTATTAATATACAAACCAACTATGAAAGAAACAATAAAAAGTAAAGAAGTAGAAGAAGAAATTGCTAAAATAAAAAAACAATTTCAAGAAAAGTATGATATTAAATTAGTTGTACTAACTCCTGCAGACAATGTTTACAGGCTTACCATATCAGAAACAGCAGAAATTATTGAAAAAAACTTAGTTAAGTATAGTATGGAAAACTATAAAAAACCGCCTAAGAAAAAATCAAGAAGAGAGGATGCAGTAATCCATAGTCAGGCTTTTTGTAAAATTTGTAAAGAATTTAACTACGGTCCAAGTGAGATTGCTAGATTCTTAGAAAAAGATCACAGTACCGTTATATACTCTATAAGAAAAGCAAGTGACTTGCTATCTATAAATGACAATAGATTCTTAACTGTATATAACACAGTAAAACGGGAGATAATAAGTAAAATGCATGGAAGAGATATTCAATATTCTAATTCAGAATAAGATTACTCCCAATCAGCATTACATGCTATGCTGTCTCAGAAATAAAATACAACCCACTGCTATTAATCCATACGCAGAAGGAAGAGAACTTAAGTTTAAAGGTTTAGTAAATGACAAGTGGGAATTACTCCCAGCTGCTATTGAACTCCTTGATAAGATAGATGAGTTCTTTGTTGTAAAGAAAGAAGAGACAAGTAAAGTACTTGTAGGTGATGACTTTAAAGAAAAAATAGTTAAGTATCTTAACTTATTTCCTAAACGTAAACTACCAAGCGGTAAACTAGCTAGATCAGATAAAAAGAATATAGAGAGTAACTTTAGATGGTTCTTTAAAACCTTTGAGTATTCTTGGGACACTGTTCTTAAAGCAACAGCTCATTATGTAGATGAGTATGAGAAAAAGAATTATCTATACATGCAAACATCACAGTACTTTATCAGTAAGACACAACCGGATAAATCCAAAATGTCAGAACTAGCAAACTATTGTGCAATGATTGAAGATGGTGTAGATATGGATGATGATAATCATTTTAAAGAAAGAGTAGTATGACAAAAGAGTTATGGATTCCTAGAAAAGATGGCTTTAAGAAAGCTTTAGAGTACATGAAAGGTAGATCTGATGGGGTTATTAAATCCATACAGACACCCTGGGCTAAATTTAATGATGCCACTACTAACGGTATTGAGTGGAACACACTTAATGTAATTGGTGGTAGACCAGGTGCTGGTAAAACTTTGATTAAAGACCAGATTATCCGGGAAGCATTTGCTCTTAACCCAGATACACAGTTTAGAGTATTAGAGTTCAGCTTTGAGATGATTATGCAGACTTCATGCCTGCGTGATTTTAGTGCAAGTTTAGGTAAGAGTTACAAATATCTGTGTAGTGCAGAGAATAATAAACTTACCAATGAAGAGTTAGCTCAGTGTTATGAACTAGCAAAACAGAAGGTACACTATCCAATTGATACAGTTGAACAATCTTGTACTGTAAATGAAATGCGTGATATAGTAGATAAATATATTAATGAATATCAGACAAAGACAATCATTACACTGGACCACAGTATTCTATTAAAGAAAGCCCCATACCATAGAGACAAATACGAGATGTTATATGAGTTTGGTGAGATGCTTACTGAGATAAAGAGAGTGTATCCTATTACAATGATTGTACTTAGTCAGTTAAACAGAAGTGTAGAGTCACCCGAAAGAAATGAAGATGGTAAGTATGGTAACTATATACTTGACTCTGATATCTTTGGTGGTGATGCTCTATTACAACATGCTGATTTAGTAGTAGGTCTTAACAGGCCCGCAAAACAAAAAATTAAATACTATGGACCTGATAGATATATCATTGAAGATGATAAGACTTTGGTTATGCACTTTCTTAAAGCAAGAAATGGTGATAACCGGATGTCATTCTTTAAGGCCCAGTTTGAAAAGATGAGTATTATAGAAATGGAGACACCACCGACACAAGAAAGAAGAATAAAAACTGTATGATAAGCACAAAACCAACACAGAAACTTAGTACGGAAGAAAGAAAGAAAAGGATTCAAGAATTGTATGAATACCAAATGGAAAAATTCATGCATGATAATGTATCTGAACCTTTATTTATTCCAAAGATGGCCTATAAACCGGCTATGAAAGATGAGAAGCACATTACATTCTTTGCCTCTGAACTAGAGAGAGCAGAGTATCATGAAGTGCCTAAAAATATTTACACTGAATTTATTAGCAGTGAATATATTCCCGAAGATCCCAAGCGTACATTGTACAAATGGGTGTTTAATCCGCACTGGAGAACAGAGTATGATATTATTGAAGCTACAGAAAGCATTCAAGAGAGATACATGATCCCTGTTGCAGAACTTAGAATTGTGCAGCAACCTGTTGCACAAATATCAAAAGAAATTAAATTGCCATTATTGGATCTAGGTCCTACAGATGAGCCCTTTAATATGCTTACAATTAGAGATCTTGCTGCTATCATGCTAAAGAAGCCTGTTAGTAACAAGCAATGGTTAAACGAAATTATAAAATCAAAATAGAAATGGCACAAAGCATCTTAATTATCGCAGAGAGTGGTGCAGGTAAAAGCACAAGTATTGCAAACCTGAACCCAAAAGAAACATTTATCATTAACGTTGCAAACAAACCACTCCCATTTAAAGGATGGAAGTCTAAATACAAAATCTGGAGTAGAGAAGACCAAAGCGGTAACATGTATACAAGACCTATTGCTAAAGAAATTGAGGCTTGTCTAAAATATGTTAGTGAGAAGAGGCCTGAGATCAAGAACATTGTAATTGATGACTTCCAGTACATTTTTGCATTTGAGTATTTTGAAAGGGCTGAAGAAAAAGGCTATGATAAATTTACTAGTATTGCCAAAAACATGGCAAGCATTGCAAAACTTCCTATTGTACTACGTGAAGACTTACATGTATTTTTCTTAACTCATGCAGAAGAGTCTCAAGACTTAGAAGGCAGAAGAAGATTTAAAGCAAAAACAATTGGTAAATTAGTAGACAACAGTTTAACTTTGGAGGGACTATACTCCATAGTTTTATTTGGTAAAGTAAAGAAAGATAAGGATGGTAATATAAACTATGTATTTGAGACCCAAAATAATGGTGAGAATACATGTAAGTCACCAGCCGGTATGTTTGAGTCCTTTGAGATTCCTAATGATTTAGAATTTGTAAAACAAGCAATAATTAACTACGAAAATTAATAACCATGATTAGTACTAAAGATGTGCAAGCTACAAGTAGCTCGCCAAAGAAAACCCTGAGCCCCGGTGAACACACCGTGAAGATTAACTCTATTGGATTAGAGAGTGTAAGTTACAAAGCAGGTGCATATCACCTGATCCTTAATGTAGAAGGTCCTGATATGGGCTCTGATTTTGAAGGATTCTTAATAGATAAAGACAAACCTAATGGTCCCCGTTACAAGGGTCAGATTGGTAAAGTTAAGTTTGGCTTTTATCCTTTCTCTGATGGTGAGACCAAGACCGGTATCAAAATTAGTAGAGACTTGAGTATTTTACGTGCAATACAGCAATTATGTATTGCCGGAAATAAACTTGAATGGTTTGAAGAAGCAGATGGTAAGTTTGCCACTATTGAAGATTTTGTTAAAGCAGCAGATACAATTATTTCTGATGATACCTTATTTAACATGTGTCTCAATGGTAAAGAGTATGAAAAGAATGGTTATATCAACTATGATTTATTCTTACCAAAGTCTAGCAAAGAGGCATATGCATTGGAGTCTGCAGCTGCAAGCCCAAGTAAATTAATCTCTTACAATCCTGAGTTACATATCAAGAAAGCAAAGGTAGAAACAGTAGCATCTTTTGGTGATACTAATCCTTTTACTACTGACTCTGGTACATCTACAGGATTTGAGTTTTAAGTTTTAAAGTTTATTATATAAAAGGGGGATTATATGGTCCCCCTTTTATATTATTGCAGTTATGATTAGTACAAAGATCCTAATTCCGGATATAAAGTCAGTACCTATAGCATGGGTATTTGAGCATTATTGTAGATTAGATCAGAAGTTAACTGGTCAAGACATTAAGATTAAATCTATTTTCAACCCTAGTGAAAGAACTCCTAGTATGTGTATTTACTTTAAGAAAGATAAAGATAAATATTATTATAAAGATTTCTCTACAGATAAAGGTGGTGACTGTATTGATTTAGTACAACAGATATTTGGTATAGATACCCGTTTAAACACAATGCATAAAATTGTAAAAGATTATAATGAGTTTGTATTGCATAATAATGGCGGATATAACTTACAAGTATTTAAACAATACAACAAGTACAAAATAGATAGATATGAGATACGGCAGTGGAATACACTAGATAAAAGTTTTTGGAGTAAGTATGGTATAGGTTCTAGAATGCTAGAGCACTATAATGTAAAACCCCTAACTACTTATACTATGTTCAAAGAAGAGGATGGTATATATAAAGTCTTAAATATTGAAGGCTCTAATATATATGGTTACTTTAAGAAAGATGGTACCCTAGTTAAAATCTATCAGCCCAAAGTACAGAAGAAGAAGTTCTTAAAAGTAAAAGATTACATACAGGGTAGTGAACAACTTGGCGGAAATTCTACATTGTTTATTGTTTCCTCTCTTAAAGATGGTATGTGTTTGAAGAAAATATATCCCGGAACAGATTTCCTGGCACCAGATTCTGAGAATACTATGATCAAGAAAGAATATCTAGATGGTATTAGTAGCAACTACAAAACATGCTATATACTATTTGACAATGATGAAGCCGGTAATAGGTCCACTGTAAAGTATTGTAATCAATTTAATTATCTGAAACCTTTATATTTGCAATTATCTAAAGACATCTCTGATTCAGTAATGGACCACGGATATCTTAAAGTAAAAGAATATTTAGATAGTAATTTATGACAACATTTATCATACCAGGTAATACACCCTCTAGCAAAAATGGTAGAGTGTGGACAGGCAGATACAGTGTAGCAAGTGCAGCCACAAGAAAGTGGAAACTTGCAACTGATGAGTACTGGAAATCACAAGCAAAACAGTTTAGAAAAGAATCTAAAGATTTTGGTAAACCATTGTATATAGAGTTTAAGTTCTATAGAAAGAGCAGACATAAGTTTGACTTGATTAACATAGCACAGGCCGTACAAGATGCAATGGTAAACTATGATTGGATAGATGATGATAACGCTGATGAACTAGTGCCAGTATTTGCTACTTATCAGTATGATAATAAAAACCCAAGAGTTGAAATTAAAATCCTAAAGAAATGGAAGTAAAAAAGAAGATTAAGGTAATGTACGCTTTTAGTCAAGCTGCGGCTCTTTATGTAGATGTTCATGATTGGGAAGCATTGTTTAGTGAGAAACATGAATCAATGCAGGAAAATTATGATTATGGTATTAAAGAATTTGATACCAAGAAAGAAGCTGAAGCTTATATGCAGGGTGTGAATGATGCTAATGGTTGGATGGACCCTATTGCTGAGCTAATGTGAAAGAATCAGATCTAAAAGAAATTAGAAAGGCTTATATATTAGCCAAAGCACTTAATGTGCAGTATCAGTTTATTAGAGAACTTGTAAATCCAGAACTTAAAAAATCTGTAAACGAGGCAAAAGCTAAGAACTCTCATGTGATATCTATAGTTAACAGGTATTTCTCTAAGAGGAATGTAGATGGATCATTTGTAGACCAAGAAGAGGAATTAGCATTTCAGTTTTTAGAGGAACTAGATAAGATTACAAAATTTTAAAATCAATTTACTATGAAAAAAGACGAAGAACTGGCATTAGCCAGTAAAGAACTTATGCTTGAACAACCCTTCTATGGTATGTTCTTGATAGGTCTTAACAAAGAATGGAATGATAGAGTTCCTACTGCTGGTGTCAGCAAACACAACATTAACTACAAGCTTGTAATTAACACAGAATTCTGGGCAAGCTTACCTCATGATCACAAGAAAGGCTTATTGTGGCATGAGTTATTACATATTGTGTTTGATCACCTTAACTTACGAGATGAGTTTGCAGATAAACAGTTATTTAATATAGCTGCTGACTGTGAGCTTAATCAATATATTACTTCAGACTTTCTTCCTGACGGTGCAATCTTACCAAGCTCATTTCCTAATTTAAATCTTCAACTTAGGGCAGGTACTAGATACTACTATGACATGCTACAACAGAATAAAGATGATGAAGATGTACAAAACATGACAGGCGGTGCTGGTGATATGCATCCCACATGGGAAGAGTTTGATAACTTAAGTGATTCTGAAAAGAAACTACTTAAATCTCAAGCTGAGTATCAACTTAGAGAAGCTGCAGAAGAATGTCTTAAAACTAGAGGTCATTTACCTGGAGAGATTAGTGAGATTTATAAAAGAATCACTGAGATTACCCCAAGTAAATTTAACTGGAAGGCTTATCTGAGAAGATTTGCAGGTAACTCTTATATAGTTGAGACTAAACTTTCTAGAAAGAAAATTAACAAAAGATATCCGGATGCTCCCGGACTAAAGTTTAAACCCAAGAAGCATATCTTGGTTGCAATAGATACATCTGGTAGTGTGAGCAATGAAGAACTTGTAGAGTTCTTTAATGAAATTAGACACATGCATAAAACCGGAACAGAGATTACAGTATTACAGTGTGATACACAAATTAACAGTATTGAAAGTTATAATCCTAAGAAGGATGTACAAGTTCAAGGCCGTGGAGGCACTGAGTTTGATCCCGTACTAGAATATTATAACAAGAATACTAAGAAGTACACATGTCTTATTTACTTAACAGATGGTGAGTGTTATACAACAGTTACACCAAGAGGTAGAATGCTTTGGGTTATCTCTTCTAGAGCCCAAATGAATGAGCAACTACCCGGTCCCCAAATTCAATTAAACTAAAAAACCCTAAAACATGGCACAAGTAAAATTAAACAGCGCTGAATTAAAAGATTTCATTAAGCATGTAATTAACAACAACAGATTCATTCAAGGTCAAGGTAAAGTACCAACAGCTTTGAATGTAGTAGGTAATGCAGGTCTTGGTAAAACCACAATTGTCTCTAATCTTGCAAAAGAAGAGGGAATGCAGTTTGTAAAGATTAACCTTGCAATGATAGAAGAGTTATCAGATCTAGTTGGTTTTCCAGTTAAAGAATTCCAGATTGGTAAAGATACTCCTGATGGTCTCAAGACTAAGTGGGTAACTGAGATGGAAGCTGAGTTGGCAGTTAAAGCCGGCTTTAAGTTGACTGGTGCAAGACGCACTGCTTATTGTGCACCTGAATGGATTTCTGGTAAAGGTGAGTCTGGTATCTTATTGTTAGATGACTATACTCGTGCTGACCCACGTATGATTCAGGCTTGTATGGATTTGATTAACACTCAGGAGTATATCTCATGGAAGTTACCAAAAGACTGGACTATTATCCTAACTACTAACCCTGATGGTGGTGACTATCATGTAAATAGTATGGACGTAGCACAAACTACTCGCTTTATTTCTTGTGACTTAAAGTTTGATGTAGATTGTTGGGCACAGTGGGCAGAAGAAACAGCTATGGATGGCAGATGTATTAACTTCATCTTGAAGCACCCAGAAGTTGTAACTGAGTCTACTAACCCGCGTGCAATTACTACATTCTTTAATGCTATCTCTAGCTTTGAGAAGTTTGAAGATAACCTACCTATGATCCAAATGATTGGTGAAGGTTCTGTTGGTGCAGATATGACTAGCTTGTTTACTTTGTTTATTAATAATAAACTGGACCAGTTAATCTCTCCAAAAGATATCATCTTACATGATAATGAAGATTATATCGTAGGTGCTTTGAAGTCTACAGTTGGTAGAGGTGATGATTACCGGGCAGACATTGCTAGTATTATGAGTACTAGGATTACAAACTTTGCTCTGACCCATTTCAAAACTAACCCAATGAAGAATGAAGTAATTAAGCGTCTTGAGAAATTAGTGGTAGATGAAATATTTGCTATTGACCTGAAGTATATGATTGTAAGAAATCTTATTAATGGTAACAAGCAAAAGTTTCAGAAACTTATGTTGAACGATAAAGTTATGGAGTACACAATCCGATGAAATATTTATATTTAAATATTAACACACCATTATACGCACAGAAAACAAATTCATCTTATACACCTTATGGTTTTGATGTAAAAGATGCTAAAAATTTATTAGAATCCTTAATCATAACTACTCATACTATTGTAGATATGGATGTGTTTGATAAACTTACTACTACAAATCAAAGTCTTGCAGCTGGAGATAAAGTATATATAATACCGGGGGTAACCATCCCTCGGTATAAAATACGGGAAACTGGCAAAGAAATTGGTTTTGATATAGTAAGAACTAGAACTAAAGCTACCAAAGTAGTCTATAATAAAAAACAAGTTATAGATGAAATGATAGACAAGAGAAGTGAGATGGGTATGAAGATAGAGGATCTTAAAAAGATAGTTAACCATTATAGTGTAGAAATGCCAGAGTTGGATAATCCTGATGTTGATATATATATCATAGTTGACTGGTCAATCTTTAGAAATCTTACTGCTATTAACAGTCATGATTTTGGTCATGGTATTGATAACAATCATTTTTATACGTATAGATTTAAAGAAGACACGTATGAAGAACTGATAAATGATCTCCTAGCTAATCCTAAAACTTTGATTTCGGATAAAGATGTGATGAAGCAATGTAATGGTTCTCAACCTCTTAATGCTGAATCTTATGCTAGATTGGTTAGTATGTTTAGTTCAGCTCAGAATCAAGAGATTGCTTTAGAATTACTATGTAACTGTGATTATGATCAGTCTATGGTTTATATTCTTAAGTTACTGTCTAGGTTTAATTTCCGGGGTATGACTGGTACAAATCATGTAAACTATAAAGCATTTAGAAACTACATGAATACACACTGGCAAATTGATCCTAACTATTATTCTGGTGATATTATAGATATTATTCGTAGATTAGCAGATGGTGGTAAACTTAAAAGAGAGTATCTGAGTGAGTTTAAAGATGAGATCTTAAAGCATGTAAAAACATATGGTGAGAACAGTATCTTTACTATCAGTGCAATTCAAATGAATGAGACATACAAACAAAAAGTAGTAGAATGACAGATCAAGAGTTAATAGAACAGTTTTATAAAACTAAGTATTACATTAGTTATTCGGGACTAAGCAAATTACGGTTTAGTCCCAGATTGTTCTTTACTCATTACATCCTCCAACAAAAAGAGGAATCGGTTGGTGCACATTTGGTAGAGGGCAGGTTAATTCACTGCCTTCTACTGCAACCGGATGAGTATGAGAATCAATTTTATGTAGCTAAAAGTAAACTTCCTTCAGATAATCTTAAGGATATAGTAGATAAAATCTTCAGAGAGCACCCAGAATGTAGTGATTTGTCTAACTTTCAAGATGAAATCTTAAACACTTTAGTAGAAAAGAACCTTTACCAGACACTAAAAACAGATGAGCAAAGACTAGCCAAAGTAATTACACCAATTACTATTGACTATCTTGCTGATCTTACAAACAGTATTGGTAAGTCTGTAATTGATCAGAACATGTATGATAAATGCTTACGGGTAGTAACTAAATTTAAAGCTAACCCAGAAGTTAGATATCATCTTGGTCTAGATGTTACAGAGTTTGATGATGTTAAATGTCATAGAGAGTTACCAGCATCTTGTGATCTAGTTGATTACAAGTTTGGTATCAAAGGTATTCTTGATAGTGTAATTGTAGATGATGTAAATAAAGTAATTAAGATAGCTGATGTTAAGACTACTAGTAAAACAATTCCTGAGTTCAGAGAAAGTGTAGAGTACTACAACTATTGGATGCAGGCCGCAATGTATGTACTACTAGCTAAATGTTACTTTTTAAAACTTGATTACACGTACCAGTATTCTTTTGTAGTGGTAGATAAGTATGAGCAGATTTATTGCTTTCCTGTCTCTCAGTTAACTCTAGATGAATGGAATGAAAGATTTAGAAAAGCGCTAGATGAAGCACATTATCATTACGAGAATAGAGATTATTCTCTTCCTTATGAGTATATTGTAAACAAGATAATACTATGAAAAAACTACATGACAAGTACACACAGAAATCCCGGATATTCTTATACCCGGCACTAAACATCAGAAGAGGTAGTCATATCAAGCCTATACAAACCTATATTGCATGGGAAGAGATTGTATCTCCTACTGATAGAAAACTTATTTGCGTTTATGATATACAAGACAATGAAGACTATCAAATATTTGAAAGAGTTAAATTGTTTGGTAATGATAAATTCTGTGAGTTTAGACAGACTACAGATAATAAGGGTATATACATCTTTACATTTGATGACCGGGGTTATGACTGGGATAAATTTGTAAAGGGTAAGTACTCACAGTTATCTGATCTAGCTAAAGATGAGATTGAAAGATTCTATGGTAAAGATTCTAGTACTTATGAGTACGTAATGAGTTATCTATATCCAGAAGATTACTTTGATGTCTATGCAGAGTTGTTAGGAGTAAATGTAAATATCCTAAAGGGTGTTGGAGAACTATGTGCTCCATATAACCTAGAAAAAGAAACACTTAAAATATCTGTGGAGAATTTGGAAATGAAAGATTTAATTATTTGATTTGTGTATATGAAAGATAGTATGTTATGTATTAGTTCCGTATGGAACGGTCAGGAGAGTTTTAAAGTAATACCTTTAGTAGAAACTTGTCCTTATGTAGAAATGATTTATGATCCAGAGGCTAGCATGTTGGTTGTCATCTCTAAAATTATTAAAGATGCTTACCATATGATTCCTAGAATGGATGATAAAGGTGATGTAGTATTTGTTAAAAATAGAAAGAATCCAGAGAAAAGTTATGCGGAAGAGAGAAGACTGGTTGAGTCTTTTCAAGAGTATTATATACATAAGAAAGAAGAGATCTTAGATATCATTGCTAAATTTGCAATGAATGCTGATAGCTTTGATTTTAGTATCTTGGAAAAAGAATCAGTAGGAATCACGGGTCCAACTCAAGTATAGGGTCTTGAGGATTGCCATATAAACCAACAATTAAGGGGGATTTAATAGTCCCCCTTTTTTATCTAAAACTATGAAAAGACATTGGGTAATGGATATAGAAACTATGTCAGATTTCTTCTGTGCTGTATTTGAGCACTATAAAGAAGAGTCTGTAACAGAGTTTGTAATATCATTTAATCAGAATCAGATTAAAGAGTTAGTAGATTTTATTAATAAGAACATTAAAGATGATGAATGGCATATCAGTTTTAATGGTCTTGACTTTGATGCACAAGTAATACAGTATATCATTGATCATGCTCAGGAACTTATTATACTAGACTCAGCAGCAATTACAGATAAACTATACAAAGTAGCACAAGACATTATCTATAGAAAAAATAATGGCGAGTTTGCTCTATATAGTCACAAGCAATTAAAGATTAACCAAATAGATTTATTTAAACTTAATCACTGGGACAATCCGGCTAAAAGCTCTAGTCTTAAATGGTTGGAATACACGCTAGATTGGCATAATGTAGAGGAGATGCCTATACATCATAGTGATAGCATTGATACCGTTGAGAAACAAGAGATGGTAATAAGCTATTGTAGAAATGATGTAAAGTTCACCAAGAAGATAATGGAGTATAGTAAATCTCAAATTGCTTTACGTGGTGTACTTACAAAAGAATATGGTATTAACCTGTACAGTGCTAGTGAGCCGAGAATATCTAAAGAGTTATTTAAGTATTTCTTATCTAAAGCTACCGGGATCAGTAGTTATGAGCTCAACGGTCTTAGGACTAACCGGACTCTTATTAAGGTAAATGATATCATACTAGACTATGTAAACTTTAAAACACCAGAATTACAAGCACTGCTTGCAAAGTTTAGAACTATTGAACTAGATCCTAAAGAAACTAAAGGCGGATTTGCTCATAGTGTAACTTATAAAGGTGTACAGACTGACTTTGGTCTAGGTGGTTTACATGGTGCACGTTCTGGAATCTTTGAAGCTAAGAATGGTATGATAATAATGTCATCAGATGTTGTAAGTTATTATCCTAATCTAGCTATTAAGAATAAATGGGCCCCGGCTCATCTTCCTAAAGAAGAGTTCTGTGAACAGTATGAGTGGTTCTTTACAGAGCGTAAGAAGATCCCTAAGAAAGATCCAAAGAACTATGTATACAAGATCATCTTGAACAGTACTTATGGCCTTAGCAATGATAAGAATAGCTTTCTGTATGATCCAGAGTTTACCATGCGTATCACTATTAATGGTCAGCTTAGTCTATGTATGTTGTATGAGATGATTGCAGAGGGTATTCCCGGTGCTATTCCTATCATGCAGAACACAGATGGTCTAGAGATGATGATTCCTGAACAGCATAAAGATAAGTATCTTGAGATATGTGTAGAATGGGAAAAGATAACTCAGTTATCACTTGAACATGATCAGTATCAGAAGATGATTATTGGGGATGTAAATAACTATATCGGTATAAATACTCACAGGGAAGCAGATCAAGATACTCTAAATAATCTTAAAGAAGATGAGCCCTATTATATTTATACTGACACTGGATATTCCCCGGTAAAATGTAAAGGTAGATTTGAGTTTCACCACTTAGCATTACATAAGAATAAATCTTTCTTAATCATTAGAAAGGCACTCTATAATTACTTTGTGTTTAATACTCCAGTAGATAAGACTATTCTAGAATCTAGAAACATAGTTGACTTCTGTGGTGGTATAAAAGCAAAAGGTGATTGGAGATTTACAAGTAACTGCATGATTAAAGGTGTGCTCATAACAGAACCTCTACAAAAAATAGTTAGATACTATATCTCTAATAAAGGTTGTAAAATACTAAAACAACATAGAGACGGTAGAATCATACAAGTAGAATCCGGTAGATGGTTACAGACTACATTAAATAAGCTAGATAAAAAAGATTGGGACAGTTATGATATCAATTATGATTATTATATTAATAATGCAATACGTGAAATTATGAATGTATGCCCAGAAAAAATAGCCTATCAACAACTAGAACTAAGCTTATGATTAATATAGAAAAACAACCAATCCACAAGACTGAAGTCTTTATTCACAATGGTACTTACATAACTAAGGATGCATGGGAAGATGAGATAGATTTAACACCCTATCCTTTCTCATGCACTCTTAGAATAGATTACTTACAACAGTCTGTTACTTGTACAGTAGTTTGGCCACAATTAAAGCCAGCGGGTACAGAAGAAATAGAAATAGAGATTGAGAAAAAACTAAAAAAGATTTATGTCAACCCTTAATGAAAAAGAATTATTAAAAATTCAGGTGCACAATTTAAAGTTGGCACTCAGAAGAAAAGAGGATCAGCTTACTAAAATAAAAGAAGAGCATAGCACTGAAATACTAAAAATAAAGAAAGATTATGGTATGAAGTTACTAAACTTACGTATTACTCTTTCACCTAAAAAAGTACTCAATGATAACTATGTACCTATTCTCTGTAGTATATTACATAGTATTACAGGAGTATCTTCTAAAGATATTTTAAGCAGGTCCCGCAAAAGAGAGTATGTTGTACCCAGATATGTAATCATTCATATTCTTAGAATGGAGGGTAAAACATTACAGTACATTGGAAAACTAATAAATAATCAGCATCATGCTACTATTTTACACTCTGTTAGATGTGTAGAAGATTGGCTCAACTATCCAGACTATTATAAAGCGGAAATAAATATTTATAACAAAGCAAAGAAAATGTTTGAAGAAGTGAAAAACTGATTATATTTGTACGTCTTCTGATTTTCATAGTAATCACTCACTAATGTGTACTAGGTTATGCCTGTTTCCTAGTACACAGAGTGATTAAAAATTAAAAAACTAAAAAATGAGCACATTTAAACTAAGAGGTAAAAGAATTTTACTAAATAAACCACATAAAGAAAATTTTGGTATTGAACTAACTGAAGCTGCTAAAGCAGAAATGGATGGTGAACTCATGAAGAAATGGACAGCATTAGAAATATATGCTATCGGCACTGATGTAACTGAAGTTAATGTAGGAAATAAAGTATATATCCCGAGTTATACCTTACAATCTGCAGAAATTGTAGACATGCATGATCAAGGTATAAAGATTATGGTTGGAGAACAAGACATTGCCATTATTTGGTAATACTAGGTAACCACTAACCCTCTGGTAATAGGCGTTGATCAGGATGGAATGCTAAGATCATGTAAGTCCTGCCTAGTTTTTTAAAATGAGCACACAAAACGCAAATATCCCGCAAGTAAAGTGCTATATAAGGAACTCTTATATAGGACTTGGTGAAGGTGTTACCGAGGGATACATGTTTGGTGTAAAGTGTATACTAAATAAACCATTGTTATTTCACTTTCAAAGTAGTTTTGGGGCTGTGTTTTGGATGCAGCCCCTCTCTGCTTTTGTACACAAAGAAGATTTTGATCCACTCTCTGATGATGAAGAGACCAGACTAAGTTTATTGGAGACCTGGAATTGTCAGAGTAACTTTGTATCCGTAACAACATTTGCTTTCTTACAATATAAGAGAGTAGATGTATTATGTAGAGATCGTAAGTGGAGATCCGGCCACTATCTATTTACTATAGATGATTACTATGGTGATCTTAATGAGCTTAACTTAGGTTATGCTACAGATAATGATACCAAGTGTTACCAGTTTATACAATTAGAAGATGGTAACTACTGTGCACATCCAAATAACTTACTTAGATGGCACAATCCGGACTTTATTGTTCCTTATGATAAGGACAATATACCTAAGTTAAAAATTAATGCAGAAGATTATAGCTCAGAAAATATAGACAGAAGCTATGGTAATAGTGCTTACTTCTTCTATAATGATATTAATGAATAAATACTTTATATTTATCTACCCTGACCACGATATTTTGACTGAGGTGTAGCTTTTGGTCCTACAGACTTATGAGCCTTACCTTTTTTCTTATTTACATTTTTAGGTGCTAAGCTTTTAGCTAAACTACTTCCGCCCTTTTTAGTTTTTGTTGCTGCCATATATATAATATACAGCATTTTTTAGGGATTGCTGCATAGTCTTGTAAAAAACCTTTTTGTTATGTGGTATACCTGATACCTCAACAAACATAGCATTTACAAACATAGTTTTAGTAGCACTTCCAGTGTAAGTTTTTCCATCAATAATTACCTTGGTTGTAATAATATATTGTCGTTTTAAGAACTGTAATCCTACAATATTTAAAAGTTGTTCAGGCATTGCAATTGATACAATCTCTCCAGACACAATACTTCCGGAATCACATAGACTATACTTATCAGAGATTAACTCTTCTAATGTAGCCTTAGCACCAAACTCTACAGGTCTGTCTAGTAAATACTTTACACTAGCAGTGTTAGAAACAGTGTCAACCTTATAGCATTGAGCACTCAAAGAAGTCATCATAATGACTAAAGCGGAAAGTAAAAATAGTTTTTTCATGTTTTAAGATAGTTTATATTCCGCCAAAACTAGGAAAAAAACAGAGTTTTGGCAACTTATAGATTTTAATAGGCTACTGCTCCAGAATATCCTGGAGCTATTAGATATAGATTAAGACTTCCTCCACTACTTAGAGTAGAAGTTGTGTACGTACTGACTCCAGGATAAGTTGTACGTACATTTACTTTAGCTGCTTTAATAGCATTGTATTCTGCAGTAGTAAAGATTCTTACATCAGGAGCTGTTCTCCACCTAGAAAACAATCCAGCTTTCCTTGCAGCTACATAATACTTATCTGCTATAGATATTGATCCATCTTCGTTTGCATCAAACATATGAAAGGATAATCCATTCCTTACAGTCTTCCCTAGAATAACATTAGATACTGCTTGAATATCTGATGTAGTGTAAGCTTGTACTCTAGTAGGAGCGTCTACCTGTATGTAGTATTCTTTAGAAGGATCATAGGTTTCAGAAATAGAATAGTATCCATTAGAGTTAGTGTAGATTGTTTTATAGAGTGCCCAAGAAGAAGTTGTAACTATGTAATCAAATTCTATTACATAGGGTAAACTATTACTATTATTTAAGTCATTCCATCTTCCGCCAGATACAAACTGAATATAG